>Ga0315282_10012431_pt1 | contig 13030 bp, 7 predicted proteins | sample YL17G07_20_MG_FD_203693 | JGI IMG/M metagenome (GOLD analysis project Ga0315282, IMG submission 203693) | Sediment microbial communities from Yellowstone Lake, YNP, Wyoming, USA - YL17G07_20 | ecosystem: Environmental > Aquatic > Freshwater > Lake > Sediment | place: USA: Wyoming | collected...
TCATAGTTTCTTTTATTGCTACCTGTATGGCTGCCTTTTCGACCGCCTGAAATCCCGCCATCCTAAAAACGAGTTTGTATGTTCCCGGCGGTAAATTTGGAAAGCGGTAAACACCATTTTCGCTTGTGATCTGAGAGTGCACTCCGCCCATTAAGACTGGGCTTGAGAGCTCGACAGTCACGCCGGGCAGAGGTAGTCCTTGTTCGTCAGTTACTGTTCCTCTGATGGCTCCCGTTAATATTTGAGCATAGGAAAAACCTGTGGCAAGTACGATCATGAAAAGCAGGAAAACCGCAAATTCGGCGGCACTCTTTCTTAAATTCATCTTTACCTCCCTTTAAAGCGATAGGATTTTTTTGGTGTTAAAGACAGCGCAAATAATGTCAAGATATTCACTCTTACTATTATAGCGAATTCCCCAATCCCATATTAATGGACCATATTTTGTCGCTTAAAAAATTCATATAATAATGAAAGGGAATTGTCAAGAGAGAATATGCTGTTATGCCACATCTAAACTGTCGCATTTTGCCACATCTAAACTGTCGCGTTAGAAGAAGACCTATTAGAGTTGGGTTCGAGGGATATCCTGGTGGCGCTCCTCTCTGAGGGTATACCGAGCGATCACCTCTCCTCCGCACTCGGTCGTCAGGTTCGTCCCCTTCAGTTTTGTCCAGACTCGGCGCTTGATATATTCATCTGGAACGCGGTGATAGTGCCCATAATACGTAATAGCCGCGGTCTCAAGGACCCGCCGAGGCTCTTCATGAACCACGATAAACTCCAGCTCATCCCGCGTCAGGCGCCTTAGGGATTCCGTATACAGGTCAGCAGGGCACTGCTTATTAATGCCTTCATGCTCATGGGAGAAGTTATAGTCTTCCAGCCATCTCCAGAACGCTTCATTGACCTGTTTGATTGTCATCAGATGAACATTTTCCACGACAAAGTCCCGTTGGATGAACCGGAAAATACCTTCGATTTTCCCCTTCGTTTCGGGTTTACGGCCATAAAGAAGCGTAATCCCAAGCTTGGAAGCGTACTACTGATAATTCGCTTCTCCTCCCTCGCTTGTCGGCTTGAATTGAGGCCCACGGTCCGAAAGGATGGCTTCCGGGAAGCCACACCGAATGAATGCGTTATACATCATTTGAAAGACGTTTATCCCATATTGGCGATAGAACCATTGGCCATAGGGAATAAATCGACTGTGATCATCCACAGCACAGATCAGATACAGGTCGCCGATCAGAGGTAAATGGGTCTTGCCCATGATGTCGATCTGCCAGAGGGCATTGGGATGTGGAGCTTCGAACCTCTCCACCCGCTTAGCCGGAGGCAGCGTGATGCGGCTGAGATGGTGACGAGCCAGAACACGACGGATAGTCTCCCTGTGGAGCAATAAATTCAGATGAGTTTTGATGAAACGAGAGAATCGATGCTTTCCCTCAAGCTTGCACCTGACGATCTGATCCTCGATGTCTTTAGAGAGCCCTCGTCGATTTCCTCATCTTTGATCAACCAGCCCCCCAGGTCCCTTTTGAAAAAACCTCAGTCGCAATCTTTCGATTGTCCGCCGAGTACTTCCAAGTTTTTTCGCCGCTTCCCCGAGTCTGATTCGACCTTGGATCAGCTCAAGAATAATGTTTTTTTTAACTCAAATCGTTCGGCATGTCGCATGACACCCTCCTCCCGACTCCATCTTGGCATGCGACATTTCAATTGTGGCGTAACATATACATTTTTATTGTTTTATAAAATCTTGACAACTCTCAGCTGTTGGTGAGATATATTTGTAACCTTATAAGTACCGATGATGAAAGGAGGAGACCAGGATGTTAAATGAAATACAAGACGCTTTATTACAGGGGAAAAGAGACGTTGTCGAAGTCCTCGTCGAGAAGGCCTTGGCTTCGGGACTCCCCGCCGCCAAAATTCTTAATGGCGGTCTCATCGCGGGCATGGAAAGAATGGGCATCATGTTCAAGAACAACGAGGTCTTTATTCCGGAGGTACTTGTGGCTGCTCGGGCGATGAATGCGGGCCTCACCAAGCTTGAACCGTTTTTGATTAAAGATAAAATCGAACCAAGGGGCACAGTTATCATCGGAACGGTCAAGGGAGACCTGCACGATATCGGCAAAAACTTGGTGGCGATGATGCTCCGTGGATCAGGCTATAAGATCATTGACCTGGGGGCAGATGTGGCCGCTGAAAAATTCGTGGAGGCCGCTAGGACGAACAAGGCCAGTGTCGTTGCGCTCTCTGCTCTTTTGACCACGACCATGGTCCAGATGAAAAATGTCGTCGAGTCCCTGCGCTCGGCCGGGCTTCGGACACGGGTCATCATCGGCGGCGCTCCGGTTAGCCGTGATTATGCTGCCAAGATCAACGCGGAAGGTTATGCTCCAGACGCGGCCAGCGCAGTAGACGAAGTAAGCCGGATCCAAAAATAGTGAGCTGTGAACAGATTAAAAACAAAATGTTCAATCTCCCAGAATCTCTAATCTGGATTTTTCGCTCTTCGAGAATGGTCAGACCGGCCTTATGAATTTCTCGCACCGTATCATTTGAAAGACCGCGGATGGAAAGCTGATTTTTTTAACTTTTTGTTTTTGCATTAGCATCCATCCAATTGTTAAATATTCCTAATTTCTTGCTAACGTGCATTTTAATTTTGTTTATATTTTATGAAAGTGGTTAAGTTAAGATCATTTTCTTGGTTAGAATTGATGATAACGCATCCCCCCGGCCCAAAAATCATGGCAGTAAATGTGCTTGTTCAAGTCTGGCCCTGGGCATTCTGCTTTTTGCATTTTCTCCTGACAATATACAGTTTATCTTTGGCAGTGCATAGCTATATTATGTTATCGGCTTGCAGCGAGAAAAAGTTGCTCAAAAAAGGCCGTTGCTGGAGTCCCGCCCATTTGACGACGGGAACCCAGTGACGGCTCGCATGCGATAAAAGCGCCCACGCTTCGCGACACTTTTGCTAGAAAAAGTCACTTCAACTCTATGAGCTCCTCATGACTACCACCATCGGCGAGTGCCTGGTCGGGCGCAACAAATGAAGCACCGGGACCCAACAATCAGAATGGTTCAGTTAGCATTCCACCACCACTTGTTTTTACGCTGTGGGGCCGCGTCCCTCATCGTCCGTGTCATATCGGTCAGCAGGCCGATCGTGCCGCCGTAGGGATAGGGAGGCACATGGGGGGCGCCCTCAATTTAAGTGAAATCGAAATTGGTCTTCGGGTTGGTCAGCTTGTCGGTCTCCTGCTGGAAGTACTGCACGCCGAGGTTCAGGAAGAAGTCATCACCAGTACCCGCCCAGCAATGAAGCTTGCCGCTCAGCTTCTTGCCTACCGTCGGCCAGTGTTCCGTCACGTAGATCGACATGTCCATGGGCTTCCAAGCGTTGGCCACAGCGTGGTCGATGACACCCGTCTCCTTATCCCAGAGCGCCGCAGGATAACCGTCAGGACCCACCGGGCCATACACCGCCTGCCACATGTCCCAATCGCCATGCTGCGAGCGGCCTTTTGTGGCGACCGCCCCCTCCCAGTCGTTCTCCTGCTCCATTGTGTCGACGCTGTCGCCCTGCGGCGTGCGGGTTGCCAGCCGCGGAACCTTGATCGAGCCCGGGATCGGGCCCCTGTCCCAGACGTAGGCGTTGGGGTCCGAGTAGATGTTCACAATCTGGTGCGCCCGGAAATCGAGGGAATCGGGGGCATTGGGCCACGCCCCACACCAAAAGTCCGGATAGAAGATCTGCTGGGCGGCCGCAATCCATCCGCCGGTCGACCCGCCGGTTATCGTGCGGGCCCACGGCTCGGCGTAGATTCGGAAGCGTTTCTCGATCGCCGGGATGAGCTCCTTGAGAGTGGCATCACCGTAAGGGCCCATGTTCGCGGTATTCACGTAGTACGAGTCGTCGTAGTAGGGATTCTCGCTCCGCCACGTGATGATAATGAACCGTGGAGCCTTGTCCGACAGCCACCAGTCAGAGAATCCATTTGAGGGCTTCCCCGACCCCGGCTCGACAAAGTCATACGGCGGGCGCTCGGAGTAGTGCCCCGCGGCATAGACGACCGGATACTTCCGGTCACGGTTCTTGGGATCGTCGTAGCCTTTCGGCAGCAGCACGCTGGCTCCCATGTACATGTCGGTGCCCCAGAACTTCGAGACAAGATCGCTTCTGATCTTGAGCTGTTTCACGTGCTCGGACTCCGGAGGGTTCCCCTGCTGGGGCGTGCCGCCCGGCGGCACAGGATCCGCCGGCTGGATGACCTTGTCGAGCACGAGGTCGATCGGGCCGCTCTCAGGCGAAAGATGCAGCTGCACCGGGGTGCTGTAGAGGTTCCCCGGTGAGTTGAACGGCCTGCCGCCGTCGCCGGCAGGAAAGTGCACCTGCAGGACTCTGCCATCGGAACGGTGAACCGTCGTGTAGATGTTCAAGAAACCCTGCACGGTATAGTCGCCCTCCGGCAGCTGACCGATGGACTCGTAGGGGAACCCGTAGACATCCGGACTGGAATCGAGGGTCACCTGCTGACCCGGCTGCATGCCGGCCACATCCTTGCCCCAGAGGGGCACGCTTAGGACTTGCTTCAAGCCGAACCGCGGCTCGGCCGTGGCGTCCTTCCTGTCGATGATCACGTACACTCGTCCGTCGGCCGAATCGGCGCGTACCGCCGTGCCGAACGAAACACGGAACGACAGCGATTCGTTGGCCACCCCAGCCACTGAATGGTGGGCCGCCCCCAACGACACGGACACGAGCGCCAGCACTGCGACAACAGCTCGCCGTAACACTCTCCATCGCATGGCCTGTTTTCTTACGTATGGCGAACGGCTGAAAACAAAAAGCTTCTTACTTTCCATAACGTTTTTTCCCTTTGGACATAGTTCAAGATTTATTATCTCTTCAAAGCATATTTATTCTAGTCTCAAGCCATGGTCAAGCGCCGAATATTCCAAAAGATAAGGAATCTCTTCAAAATAACCTTGATAGCTGAAAAAAAACGTTAAGCACGACTCCATCTTTATAAAACAAGGGAAATAGAATCAGGCCGCCGGACCTGATGTGAGCCTGCAAGTAGGAACAAAAAATGACCTACTTCTTGGCAAGATTTTTTGAACAACACTTAAAGCGGAAACTGAAGACGCCTCACCTCATTGATGTTTGACGATAGCCTTCATTTCGTCGCACTTATTGACTCCTGCATAATAAAAGGCCTATAATCAAAGCCGGAGGGAAGACATGAGACCATCCGGCAGTCCCGAAGTGCTTGAACGGCGGCGTATCCGGGCTATCTCGCTTTTCCAAGATGGATATCCACCGGTCGAGATCGCTCGAAAACTCGACGTTGGCCGGCGGAGCGTCCGGCGCTGGAAAGCGGCTTTCTTGAATGGCGGTTGGGAGGCGATCCGGCCCCGGCCGGCGCCTGGCCGTCCCCCGAAGCTGGATCGTAGCGCCAAGAAGGCGTTGGAAACGGCGTTGCTTCGCGGCGCCCGGGCAGCAGGTTATGCCTCGGATCTCTGGACGTGCCCCCGAGTCGCTCAGGTCATCTGCAAGAGGTTCGGCGTCCGTTATCATGTCGACCACATCGGCCGCCTCTTGCGGAGTCTGGGTTGGAGTCCTCAGAAACCCCAACGCCGGGCCATCGAGCGCGACGAGGCCGCCATCCGACGTTGGGTCAGTACCACCTGGCCCAAGGTAAAAAAAACGCCGCGCGGCTAGGCGCATCGCTGGTCTTCCTGGACGAGAGCGGCCTGCTGCTGATGCCGCTGGTGCGCCGAACCTGGGCTCCCCGGGGCCAGACTCCCATCCTCCGGCAGCGAACCAACTCTTATCGGAAAGTGTCCGCCATTGCCGCCTTGGTCGTCTCTCCCCGAAGAGATCAGGTCCGGCTGTTCTTTCGGCTTCATCCGAATGCCAATATCAACGCGGTCTCGGTCTTATCGTTCCTTCAGCCTCTGGGCCGTCACGTTCACGGACCTATCGTCCTGTTATGGGATCGTTTCCTGGCCCATCGGGCGCGGATCGTTCAGGCCTACATCTTTAAGAGAAGAAAGTGGCGGTCCGAGTTCCTGCCGCCCTATGCTCCGGAGCTGAATCCCGTCGAAAACGCCTGGAACTATCTGAAAACGAACTCGATGACCAATGAGACGATCTACGACCTGGGAATGCTGACCAAGACGGCGCGACGTCATGCCCGGGCTCTCCAACGGCGAGAACGGCTCCTTCGTTCCTTTATGAAACACTCGCCTCTTTTTTTGCGCTTACAATAGGTCATTAATTATGCAGGTATCAATAATTTATCATGGAACTTATTGAAAGTCCCGTTTGATCATCTCTTTCCACTCGCGCTGCCGAATAAGCTTTCCGTTCTCAATGAACTTTCGTAAAAAGACCACGTAAAAATTATTCTTATCGGAACGGACATCTATTGCCGTCTGCAACTCTAGCCTGCGACCACCGATCTCTAGCCACCTTCCCCTCTCACCTCTGTAGCTCGAAATCGCGGGGTTATCGTCGTTCGTCACAAAATAATCTCTCAAGTAGCTGTGCTCATGTCTCCCAGGACGCTCTGAACTCCTGGCCCCTTTCCAATCGACGCTCACGGTTGAGTACATATCGCGTTTCATCTCGACCGATTCAGTCGGCCAAAGGTAGGCCTCGGCAAGCCCTTCTTCTTTGGACTCCGGAGGTTGAGCTAACGCCGCCACGCTTTGGGGCCGGGGCTCCGGCGGAATAAACGAAGGGGCTCTGCGTTTCATGTTAGGGATAACCGGCAATTCCAGACGAGTGCCTTTAGCGCCCATGAAGAGTTTGGTTATCATGGGATCGGGCGTCGGCCAGATCATCGGAAAGACCGCGTTCGAAACCGCCAGGCGAACTCGATGACCGGGCTTAAAGGTCCAGGTAGTGAAATGCATCTCGAAATCAAAATCGTAAACCTCTCCTGGGACAAGCGGCTTCGGATCAAGCAGGGAATCCCTCTGCGAGCCATTCATGTTTGCCCCTGTCACAAGGGAGACCGTGCCGTCCGGCTGGACGTCCTCGAGCCGGGCGACCCAATGAGCCAGCGGAGCATCAGCGGAAACACGAAGATGAACCTTGGGAAGTCCAACGATCTCAAATGCCTCTTTGAGCAATGGGCTATCATAGACGAGACTTCCGGCATCGTCGGGGCGCATATCTCCCTTGGGATCGCCCCACCACACGACTTGGGGATCCCAGGCGAGGCCAGAAGTGGCTACGCCGGAACTCGGGACATAGCGGAGCTGCTCTGAACTCTCGCCTCCCGGATCTGATTGAAGGAGATGGTTTTCTCCCGGGAAGAACTTCTTCCACTTCGTGCCCGGCACAGGCCACTCCGTGCACACCCAATGCCCGGGAGTCATCTTGAGTTTTGCATCGGGCTCGTGGCCTCCGCGAACAAATACCGTGAGCGGAGAATCGTCAAGAATCCCCGTGTTCCTGTCCTTGAGCCAGAAGTCCCACCAACGAACCGCCTCGTGTTTCCATTCGTAGTTTGGGCCGGGCAATCCGTAGTCGGGGTAGGCATGATTCCAGGGACCCACTGCTGCCCTGACCGGAACCTTCATGCTCTCGAGCATGCGTGGAACAGCGTCTTTGTAGCCATCGAGGAGGCCGCCTATAAGATAGGTGGGAATACGGATCTTGTCATACTGCCAGCGCAGAGAATTCTTCCGCCAAAACTCCCCGTCGCGTTGCTGCTTGAGGTAGTTTATGAACCCGGGATATTGATCGAACCTATCACGAAAATAATTTTCGTTAACCGGCCAATCGGGTGTCTGGGGAAGGGCCACGGAACTATAGAAATCTGAGCTCCACGAATCGATGTGCAACACACCGTCAATGTAATGGATATCGTCGTGATAGAGATCGTCGGTCGCGTCCGTAGCCAGAATGGCTTTTAGCGCCAGCGGCTGCCGCATAGCAACCTGGATGGAGTTAAAGCCTCCCCAGGAAATCCCGAACATCCCCACACGGCCGTTTGAATCGGGCATTTTCGAAAGCAGGTCGATGATTTCGACAGCGTCGTCAAGCTCTTGCTCCGTGTATTCTCGCCCCGGGAAGATTCCGTCAGAGGAACCGGTGCCACGGATGTCGACTTTGGCAACGATGAATCCCCGTTTAGCAAAATAGGGGTAAGGCGGGACGCGGCCTCCCCCGCCGTCGTCCTTGCGGTAGGGCAGATACTCAAGGAGGACGGGAAATTTCTCCCCTGAAATTCGAGGAGCCGGTCTGCAGAATGTGACGGAGAGACGCACCCCGTCCTTCAGGGTCAGCCATTCGTTCTTGGAGGCAAATTCGTAGAAAGGAGGAGACGCCTCTACCCGAGCCGGGGGCTGCGTCGCAGGGGCAAACAAAGATGTCGTTGGAGCCAACAGCGCCAAAAATAGAGTCCAAAGCAAAGGAAGAAACCTTCTCTTGCTCATTCGCATGACCTCCTATCCTCTGCGAGAACAACGTTCATCAAATGACCTTTTTCCACTCTCTTAAAGACTCGTGGCAACAAGCCAGGGGTATCCCAAAATGAAGATACTACAACTTCAGCAAAGCCAAATCCCAAAGCATCTTGGTACCCTTTAGCAAAGTTCAGTCAGACTGCCACCACCACTTGTCTTCAGGATGTGGGGCCGCGTCCCGCATCGTCTGAGCCATCTCGGTCAGCCGGCCGATGGTGCCGCCGCGAGGGAACAAATCGGCGCCGCAATGGCCCGCACCTTGGGCGTAGTCGAAGGTGAAATTGGCTTTCGGATTGGTCAGCTTGTCGGTCTCCTGCTGGAAGTACTGCACACCAAGATTCAAGAAGTAATCGTCGCCAGTGCCAACCCAGAAATGGAGCTTGCCTCTCAGCTCCTTCCCTATAGTCGGCCAGTGTTCCGTCACATAGATCGACATGTCCATAGGTTTGCATGCGTTGGCCACGGCGTGGTCGATGACGCCCGTTTCTTTGTTCCAGAGCGTTGCAGGATAGCCGTCAGGACCTACCGGGCAGTACAGGGCTTGCCACATATCCCAGTCGCCATACTGAGAGCGGCCTTTAGTTGCGAGAGCGTGTTCCCATTCGTTCCCCTGCTCCATTGTGCTGACGCTATCGCCCTGCGGTGTGCGGGCCTCCAAGCGCGGAACCTTGATCAAGCCGGGGACCGGGCCTCTGTCCCAGAAGTAGGCGTTGGGGTCAGAGTAGATGTTCACAATCTCGTAGGCTCTAAAATCCATCTGGTCGGGGGCTCCGGGCCACGCCCCGCACCAGAACGTCGGATAGAAGATGACCTGGTAGGCCGCGATGCCGCCGCCGGTCGAGCAGCCCTCGATCGTGCGAGCCCAAGGCTCGGCGTAAATGCGGAAGCGCTTCTCGATCGCCGGGATGAGCTCCTTGAGGGTCGCATCACCATAGGGGCCCATGTTCGCGGTGTTCACGTAGTAGGAGTCGTCGTAGTAGGGGTTCTCGCTCCGCCACGTGCAGATGATGAAGCGCGGAGCCTTGTCCGACAGCCACCAATCAGAGAATCCATTTGAGGGCTTCCCCGACCCCGGCTCGACAAAGTCATACGGCGGGCGCTCGGAGAAGTGCCCCGCGGCATTGACGACCGGATACTTCCGGTCACGGTTCTTGGGATCGTCGTAGCCTTTCGGCAGCAGCACAGTGGCCCCCATGTACATATCGATGCCCCAGAACTTCGAGACAAGATCGCTCCTGATTTTGAGCTGTTTCACGTGCTCGGACTCCGGAGGGTTCCCCTGCTGGGGCGTGCCGCCCGGCGGCACAGGATCCGCCAGCTGGACGACCTTGTCAAGCACGAGGTCGATCGAGCCGCTGTCAGGCGAGAGATGCAGCTGCACCGGGGTGCTGTAGAGGTTCCCCGGTGAGTTGAACGGATTGCCTCCGTCACCAGAAGGGAAATGCAACTGCAGGACTCTGCCATCAGACCGATGAAACGTCGTGTAGATGTTCAAGAAACCCTGAACGGTGTAGTCGCCCTCCGGAAGCTGACCGATGGACTCGTAGGGATAGCCATAGACACCCGGCCCGGAACCGAGGATCACCTGTTGACCCGGCCGCATGCCGGCTACGTCTTTGCCCCAGAGAGGAACGCTAAGGATTTTCTTTACCCCGAAACGCGGCTCGGCCTCGGCGTCCTTCTTATCGACGATCACGTAAACCCGTCCGTCGACAGGAGCGGTGCGGACCGCCGGGCTGAACGAAATCCCGAACGAAAGGGGTTCGTTGGCCACCGCGGTCGCCGAATGGTGTTCCGCTCCCACCGACACAAATACTAGCACCGGCACCGCAAAAACAGCCATCCATAATACTCTCATTCGCATCGCCTGCCTCCTTATCCGTATTGGGCGGCTGAGAACAAATTGCTGTTTGTTGTCGATAACATCTTTCCCCAATGGCTCTAGACTCACTTGCGCAAAACCTGCAAGATCCTTGTAACATACGCTTGAACCCATCGTCAACTGTCTAAAATCTCAAAAATACAAAGAATTCCTGAAAGCAATCTCCGCGGAAGAAAAAAATTAGGCAGATCTCGCTCTTTATAAAGGAATGAATCATCATCAAAATTACTCGGCCTCCTTCGGCCACAAAAGGAGTGAAGCGGCCACAAGCCGAGTTTTTCTTTACTGTATTAGGAATTTACTGTGTCTCCCGGACAGAAATGGTCATGATCCCCATTTTTCGAGATATCAGGTACAGAACAACCAACCATCGCCCAGCTTAGACTGTGACTAAATTGTGACCATCCTCCGTATACTTTGGCATACTTTCGTGTACTTCCGTATACCTAGGAATACTTTACTAATTTGCTGATAAGATTGACTATTACTTTGTTTTCAGGAGGTTACGAAAAACCGTCTTTTTGCTTCCGGAGTCCGTCGCTCTATCCGCTGAGCTACAGGCGCGTTTGAATCATCTTATCTCATCATAAATCGTTTGTAAACCGGAGAGAACAACCCCAATATTCGGATAACAGGCTTAAGTTTTTTTATGGGGTTATAAAAAAAGCCTCTATTTCCCCGGAAGGCTGGTAAAATAGAGGCGATGCTAAAAAATTTCGGAGATTTCACCCCCCAGGTGAAACCCCACGAGGTGTCTTCATGATACGTCAGGACATTCAAAATTTCAAACTCGGTTCCCTTCATCGCATCAAAGTCACCGCTTCCAGCGGCCTGGCTCTGCTCATGACCTTCGCCCAGGATGTGGGTCTTGGGAAGCAACTGGACCGGACGTTCTCTTCTCTCAAACAGAGACGACGGGGTTACTCGGTCTCGGCCAAGATCCTGTCTTTTCTGCAGATGATCATCAAAGGCGGCGACCGTCTCAGTGATCTCGATGTGCTGCGGGCTGATCCGGGGTTGCTGAGCTTGATGCGGATGGAGAGCGTTCCCCGGCCTAATACCGTCGCCGACTTGGCCCGCAAGTTCCGCAGAACAGACGTTCATCGTCTGGCCGAGTGCGGGATGCGGATGGGGGTCCGAGCCTTGGCCCGGCGCAAGCCGAAGCGGCTGATCCTGGATATCGACTCGACGTTGGTCGAAAGCGACATGAAAATCGCCAAGAAGACGTACGAGGGATTCCGGGGCTTCAACCCGTTGCTGGGGATGGTGCGGGGTGGAGGACTGAACTTGGCGGCCTTTTCGGTTTTTCGGCCGGGCAACGAGGCTCCCCAAGAACATAACCTGAGTTTGGTGCGCAAGAACATCCGCTATCTCAAAACCCATCTTCCGGGGCGACCGATCTACGTTCGGTCGGACGCGGCCGGATATAACCATCGATTGATGCGCTATTGCCAGGAGGAGAAGGTCGGATTCGTGATTGCCGGTCGGGACTCAGAGGCTATCCCTCAGATTATCCGGGGGATCCGCGGTTGGAAAGAGCTTCGCGGCAGCGGGGGAAAAGAAGAGATCGGGGAAGCGATTCACTTCGTCGGTCCGGAAAAGAAGGGCGACGCTTATCGCTTGATCATCGTGCGTCGGAGGAACGACCAGAGGGCGTTGTTCCCCGAGTGGGAGTACAGCTACAGGATCTATGTCACCAACACGCCGTGGAGCCCGACCAAGGTGGTCCGTTTCTATCGCCGGAGGGGAGATGCCGAGAACGTCATCCGGGAGCTGAAGGACGGGTTCGGGATCGACCACATCCTGGCCGAGGAGTTCCTGGCGGCCTCCGTCTTCTTCCAGCTTCAACTCCCGGCCTACAACCTGGTCCAGGTGTTCAAGGCGGAATACTTGGACCGATCCTGGTGGGTGCTGAGGATGAAGCAACTCCGCTATCGACTCATCAACATCGCCGGTGTCGTCGTCCGCCATGCCCGTAAGACCGTGCTCCGTCTCTCGATCCATTACCGACACTTGGAGACGTTTCAGCGGGTCTTCCAAAAGCTTCAGATCAGGCCGGTAGAGATGAGGCTGTAGAAGCGGCTCCCCTGACACACCGTTCAATTTCCCGAGGAGAGCTCTTGCGAAACAGCGCTTGTCGATCCCCTCTTCGAGCGCTTCGCCTCTGGTCGCGTCCCTTTTTTATGTCGCCGCCACCGAACAAGCGGTTAGGCCGGCCGCAAATCAACCCACAACTCTTCCCTCTCAGAACTTTTGGCCCCAATCAGAAGTTATCCGAATATTTGGGGGATACGACCATGACCGGTTACACCGAGAGCCCGACTTTCTCTCGAAATCGCTCATAGGGAGTCTGCCCTCCCAGAGGGGCGTGGGGGCGGTTATAGTTGTAGAAGTCTTCCCACTCCCTTAGCTTGGCGTTGAACAGGCCTGTATCATCGATCACAATGCCCTCCAGCATACGATAAAACTCTTCTTCGTCAACCCGATGGCTGCGTTCAACCTTACCGTTAAGCCGCGGTCTATATGGCTTAATATAAACGTGGTTGATACCCTTATCCAGGATATGCCAATGGAAAAGCTCCTGAAACTCTGATCCGTTATCCGTCTGGATGACTTCCGCATGAAACGGAAACCTCGAGAGGATAT
>Ga0315282_10012432_pt1 | contig 13027 bp, 12 predicted proteins | sample YL17G07_20_MG_FD_203693 | JGI IMG/M metagenome (GOLD analysis project Ga0315282, IMG submission 203693) | Sediment microbial communities from Yellowstone Lake, YNP, Wyoming, USA - YL17G07_20 | ecosystem: Environmental > Aquatic > Freshwater > Lake > Sediment | place: USA: Wyoming | collected...
GCCCGGCACTCCGGCTCGGCATCACACCGAAATTATTCTCACAAGCAGGGAATGTGAGAAGTATCGCAAGAGTGCAGCAGTAGGAAGTAAAGGAGAAGATGCGTGGATGGAAGAAGACGTTCCGATATAAGGCCGGGATTGCGTGTTTCGATCGTGTTGAAGAAAGACCAGCGGACCGGCAAACTCACCGAGGGAATTGTCAGGGATATTCTCACGAATTCTCCGGCACATCCCCATGGCATTAAAGTTCGCCTGAAAAACGGAGAGGTCGGCAGGGTAAAGGAGATACTTGACGATTAGTGTTGTGTATCTGACTCATCTTTACAATAACGTTACTGCTGTCATTCCCGTGAAAACGGGAATCCAGAAGCATAAAAACTGGATTCCGCATCAAGTGCGGAATGACGGATAGACAGAAATGACTATCAATTAGAGGATCAGTTATCAAAGGGTATTATAGTGCCATCTTTAACTATTGACTTTGACGTTACCCACCATAACCCACAATCGCAATGCCTGCTTTTTTTGACTCTTTAATCATTTTGTCTCTCAAAGATTAAAACAATCAGGAATGCACTGGACAGTCTCTTGAAAATTCTGTTTAATTTGTGATACTTTATATTTAAGTCTCAGTGATGTCTCAGGATATTTTTATGTGGGGTGTAATTTATGATCGGATCGATTCTTAATAAATACGTAAATAAGCCTGTGGCATCAATATTGCACAGACAGACAGACAGACAGACAGACAGACAGACAGACAGACAGACAGACAGACAGACAGACAGACAGACAGACAGACAGACAGACAGACAGACAGATTTAAGACCTTATCAGGGATTTTTGCATTTAAAAAAGGCGTGTTTTACAGCACGCCTTTTTTGTCTTTACTGATAGCGCCGCTTATTCTCCTCTCCCTATTAGGCTGCGCAACCCACTATAAGCAGGTCTCCCTGCAGGGAGACTATCTAAGGTCGGTTGATACGATAAAATTTTGCCTCTCCTGCCATGATAAAGCACAGGACATCTCAGGCACAAATCCTCCTTATGTCAAGAATAGCCCTGTTATGCTGGCAGGTGGGGATTTTGCCTTTGTGAAAAAATCAGGCCACGGATTTAGCTGCCTTAGCTGTCACACTCCTCATGCAAGCGGTAACTATAGAAACTTAAGGACAGAGATTAATAAATCCAGCACCTTACCGCAAGGTGTTCTCAAGGTGCTGGATAAAAAGCCTGTCATTGTTAAGGCTGAGGGAGATAAGAGATATATCAAGAATAGATATATCTCAGGGATGAATAATTTCTGCCTCTCCTGCCATGTGGAGTTCTTAACAGAAGCAACTAAAAGTCCCTATGAGATGCACCCTGTGGGGGTTGAAATTAAAAATCTACGGACTACTGTTAATGATAAGTCTGACAATTTGACTGTGAGGATAGAAGAATCGGATGGGGTCAAGACGGTCTTCTGTCTGTCTTGCCACTATGCCCATTCTGGCCCTTATTTTAAGGCAATGCTCTGGGATAATCTGAAGGAATATACCTTGTGTCTTGAATGCCACCCAAGGTAAAACGGCATAGAGCAAAGAGCATATAGCACCGAGCGAAGAGTAAGGAGAAGCTCATATGAAGGAGAAATTTTATGAGAAGGCACTGGAACAATAAAGGCAAAATTATTTTTCGCTCTGGGCTCTTTGCTCTAAGCTCTTTGCTCTTAGCTCTCTGCCTTATTTTGCCTGACATGGCAGGCAGCGGCCCTTATCTTGATTCACAGCACGGGGACACAACCTACGGAGTAACCCGCTCAACTATTGATACTAAATATAGTACTTTTTCTAAAGGAAATTGTGCCCACTGCCATGAACAGCATGCAAGCTTAGACGGAGCTGAGCCTATACCCTATACTGATACCGCTGAGTATGGGCATGCAGGTCCTGACCTTGCTGAACTCTTTTCTTATGAGGAAGGTGTCTGTGAGATGTGCCATGATGGCAGCCCTGTACCAAGAGACGTAAAAACCCAGCGCCTAAAGACCTACCACCATCCTATCGCGGAATACAGCGGCCGACATACCATGAGTAGGATAGAGTATGGACAGAGTGGGGCCCCTTTTCGTGGAGCCAACCGGCACGCAGAGTGCGCTGACTGCCACGAGCCTCATTACATTGGAGATCCAGGCACCACATACCATACATACAATGCCACAACCCCTGCCAATAACAACTTAGTCTCCAATCCCATCAAGGGGGTGTGGGGTGTGGAGCCTACCACTTCTCCCTTATGGAGTCCTCCAACAACGTATACCGAGTTAACAACTGTTGCTGTGGGCAGCTCAAAGGAATATCAGATATGCTATAAATGTCACTCCTATTATGCCTTTCAGGACAGTGATGGTATAACGGGTATTACGGGTCCATCAGGCACATTAATTACCGATCAGGCCATGGAGTTCAGCCCAGGAAACAAATCAGCCCATCCTGTGCAGGTGACGCTAAGCAACCAGACAGGCTCTCCAATGCCACGGGCATTGAAAACTGCACAGATGGGGTCACCGTGGACAAATGTAGGTAATCAGACTATGTGGTGCTGTGACTGCCATGGTAATGATGCGACGAGTCCGGTAGGGCCCCACGGCTCAAATAAGAAATTTATGTTGAAGAATTATGCTGGGACAACTACTATGCATTACTGGCCTGCAAGCTCAACAGGAAAACTCTTCAGTCTTAATGATTTATCAGGCAGCGATTCCAGTGGGGAAGGTCTTAATACTACATGGAGAAGCGAACTCTTTTGCTTGAACTGTCACCCTATAGGAGCAGAAACTACGGGCAACATATCAACCTGGTATAACAATGCCCACAAAAATCATAAAGGCAGGGACTATCAACCAAATAACGTCACAAAAAGGAATGTCTATTGCATCGCATGCCATACAGTAATCCCTCATGGTATGAAGCGTTCAAGGCTGATTGTCTATGATAACAGGAATACAAAGTACGGGACAGATGTTGAACCCTACAGATATGTATCAGGCGGTGTTACTTATTCGGCATTATCAGGATTTAAAAAACCTACTACAAGTCCCAGTGCAGATAACTACAACAAAGATTATTGCTGGTCTACTGTTTCGGGCTGTACTACCCATGGTGACAAGACCGGTTATGAGAACTGATTGGTAGGACATTCAGAGTGTAGACCCAGCTGACCAATGAAGCCCCTCAAGAGTCTTTTCATCACTATAACCAGACCAAGGTTTATCATCACCCTTATAATCCTGACCCTTTTGGCCGCCCTTATAGGAGTAATGGTGCCACAGTTAAGCGACAGGAGTCCTTCTTATTTTGAAAGATGGAAAATGAAGTCTCCTATCACATTCTATATCGTAAATACTCTTCAGCTTGACGGGGTATATACCTCGGTCTGGTTCCTTATACTTGTGTTTATTATTTTGCTTTCTCTCGGCTATTCCATCTATTTACAGATTTTAAGGAGCTTTAAAAGAAAACAATTTATTCCGCCAGCCGAAGATGGTTGGGATTCAATTGATACCTTATATACAGTTGAACCTGACAGCCTTATAAGATTCATGGGAAAAAAAGGATATGTCCTGAAGAATAAAAACGATGCTTTATTGATATTCTCAAAAAATTCTTTTAGCAGATGGGGAGCCGCAATATTTCACTCAGGGCTTTTTTTACTAATAGTAGCAGCGGTTATCGGACTTGCTTTTCAAAAAAGGGGATTTGTTCAACTTATGGAAGGAGATGTATTTTCTGGTAGGCATGATGACTTCCTTGTAAGGGAATTAGGGGTTTTTCAAAGGCATTTTGATACGGGATTTAAAACCTATCTATCCAGATTCAGGCAGGAATACTGGGACACAGACCAGATAAAGGCAATCTCAAGCTCTTTAGTCTTGATTGATGACAATGGAAATACACATGAGCATACGTTGTCAGTAAATCGATTAGTTAGATATAATGGCATCAATATCTATCAATCATTTAACTATGGTTATACCCTCTCTTTTGTCCTTAAGATGCCTGATGGCAGGGAAATTATCACCCATTTTATGCTCGATAGGCCTGATAAGAAGACAAAACCTTTTGCGGGGACATCTGATTTCCCGGAGACACCGTATATTTTTAATATGAAGTTTTACCCTGACATCTCAATGAACTCGTTTTATCTGGGCAGGCCCATTCTAAATCTTAGGGTATTAAAGGGCGTTGGCCGCATGGTATTTGATGGTCTGATTATTCCTGGAGATGTTGTGAATGTCGACGGTAATCTTTTACGATTCTTTAATATATCATCGTGGAGCGGCTTTATTTATGTGAAGGGGATTGATATGTCTGCTGCATACCTTGGGTTCTTCATAAGCTGTCTCGGTGCCACAATTATGTTCCTCTTACCGCATAAGGAAGTATTTATTTCTCAAAAGGGACCTGTATTATCATTGTATGGCAGGACTAACAGATACAAACCCCTCTTTCTATACGAGCTTGAAAGGATCAAAATGGGAATAAAAGGCATATGTTAGAGATATCTACTTTTACCTATCAGGTCATACTCCACTGGATAGCCGTTGGTTTTTATGTAATCTCATCAGCCTTCTTTGCTTATAGTATTTCGTTCCAGAAAGAGAAGGCTTTGAAACCTGCAATGATAATGGCATTGCTTGGGCTCATTCCCCATGCAATTGCAATAATTATCAGATGGGATATAGCGGGGCATGGACCTTATATGACAAAGTATGAGGTATTATCAGCCGATGCATGGATAACGGTTTTGTTATTTACCGTCGCTGCATGGAAAATCCCGAAAATCAGACCTGCTGGTGTTATTGTGATGGCACTGAGTTTTTTGATGATGGCATTCGGGTTATTTACGAACCCTGAAATAAGGAGACTTCCTCCATCGTTGAAAGGGATGTGGCTAATAATTCATGTTACATTTAATAAAATAGCAGCAGGTTCAATAATTATTGCCCTCGGGACATCTGTGCTCTACTTACTAAAAGAAAGTCGGCAAGAAAGAGAATTTTACAGGAAACTCCCTCCTCTTGATGTCCTCGATGCATATAGTTATAAGTTTGTAGGCTTCAGCTTTATATTCTGGACTATAACAATTGCTGCAGGGGCTATATGGGCTAATGAGGTATGGGGCAGATACTGGGGATGGGATCCCATAGAGACATGGTCTCTTATTACATGGCTTTTGTATGGTGTTTATCTCCATTTAAGAAATTTCTTTAAATGGCATGGAAGAAGGGCTGCGTGGCTTATGGTTGTGTGCTTTGTGTTTTCGGTATTAACGATATTCATCATTCCCTTTGTGATGGAATCACTGCATTCGGAATACTTCAGGTAAAAAACAGGTGAAGGTAGAGGTAAAGGTGAAGAATGAAAAGAATAGGTAGAGGTTTTTTACTGTCTCTCTGATGAACGGTGAACAAATAGTATGAAAAAAGTAATGTTAATAACCCCTCCATACCACTCAGGCGTGGTTGAATCGGCAGGGGTGTGGCTGAATGTCGGGTTTGTTTACATTGCTGGGAGTCTCAGGGCAGGGGGATATGACCCCTTTATATACGATGCAATGAGCTACTGGCATGGATATGAGGATATTGAAAAGAAGATAGCGGATTTTAAGCCTGATTTGGTAGCAACCACGGCATTTACAGCAGAGATAGTTGATGCGTTGAAGGTATTGAAACTTGCCAAAGATATTAACAGGAAGATTATAACTGTAATAGGCAATGTGCATCCTACCTTCTGCTATGAAGAGATACTGAGAGAGCATTATAAATATGTAGACTACATAGTGCGTGGAGAAGGCGAAGAGACAATGGTCGAGCTAATGGATGCAATTTCTGCTAAAGGAGATGTTTCGAAGGTCAAAGGTATAGCCTATAGAGATAGAGATAATGAGGAAATAGTCGTAACACCTTCAAGGGAATTCATAAAGGATTTAGATCCCCTTCCGATGGCGTGGGATTTAATAGACTGGCCGATTTACACTTACAAACCCATGGATGATTCAGTGCTTGCCATAGTCAGCTCTTCAAGGGGCTGCACTCAGCAATGCAGTTTCTGCTCCCAGCAGCTTTTCTGGCAGAGACAGTGGAGGGGAAGAAGCGCAGAGAATTTTGTGAATGAACTTGAATATTTGAGGGATTCATATGGTGTAAATGTTGTTATGATATCTGATGAAACACCCACCTTGTCCAGGAAGAGATGGGAGAAGATTCTTGACCTCAAGATTGAAAGAGGGCTTGATACGAAGCTCCTTCTTGAAACAAGGGTTAATGACATATTGAGGGATGAGGATATAATGTGGAAATATAAGAAGGCAAATGTTGACCACATATATGTCGGGGTAGAATCCACATCTCAAATAACGCTGGATATTTTTAAAAAAAATATAAAGGCCGAAGAGTCCAAACGGGCCATTGATATCATAAACGAATACGATATTGTCTCCGAGACTTCCTTTGTTTTGGGTATGCCAGATGATACAAAAGAATCTATAAGAAACTCTGTTGAACTTGCAAAATACTACGCCCCTGATTTAGCATTCTTTCTGGCTATAGCCCCATGGCCGTATTCAGAGATTTACTCTGAGCTTAAGTCTTACATAGATGTCAGGGATTACAGTAAGTATAATCTTGTTGAACCTGTTGTCAAACCAAAAGAAATGACCATTGATGAAGTGAGGGCTGAACTCGGCAGGGCTTCAAGAGATTTTTATATGCATAAGCTTTTAACCCTTGATGAGATGAGCAGCGCCAAGAGAGAGTTTATGATAAAGGTGATTGAACTCATAGCAACAGATTCATATCTGGCAAAAAGTATGAAAGGAACTATTCCTGAGGAGATAAAAAGATTGCTGGAAAAACTTAAAGTATAAGGTTAGAGATTTGGTAAAATTGGTGTCAGGCCTTGACAGCCTGTTGAAAAACTTAAAAACAGTAGAATATGTCATGCTGAACTTGTTTCAGCATTTAATAAAATCAATATCTTATGAGACCCTGAAATGAATTCAGGGTGACAATCCACATAAAAAGGGGCGCACCTTCAAAATTCAGGCTCTTCCGTCATTTCCGTGGGCTGCATCTTTGTCCCTCCCCTTTGTATAACCCCCCTCTTTCCCCCCTTAGCCTAAGGGGGGGATGAAAGGGGGGTTACTTTCAAAAACAATTTGATTAAAACACCCTGATCCACATAAAGAGGGTCGCACCTTCAAAATTCAAGTTAGATATCTCACCTCTTCACAAATCTATTTGTTCTTGTCAGTAAAGATAGGGGTCTGCTCTTCAAACTACCCCAAGGTAGGTATGATAGGAGAGAACAACTCGACGTCCATCGGGATGCCTGAAAATAAGGTGTCCCTCTCCTTTCTTAGTTTGTTTGAATCCATCTCTTTCTAAGGCATGTCTAAAGTCATTGGCTGTGATATTCTTAGGAAGGATCATGCAACTATGCTAATTGCCGGTTCAGGGATGACCTCTATGGCACTTTTTTCAGGGATCGACTCTCCTGACTCTCGAAGATCTTCGATATAGAGCTCTACTGCTTCTCTTATACTCTTTAATGCCTCTTCATAAGTATATCCCCAGGTATGACATCCTTTCAATGCCGGGCAGTAGGCGTGGTATGCCATCCGATCATCTTTAGGGTCTTCCTCAATAACTACCTTGAAAATATACGTCTTCATCAAACCTCCTTTATTTCTTAGGTTTTCCATGAAAAAACCGTCGAACTATTGAATATTATAGCACAAAACCAATTAGGCATTTTTTGTAGGTTACGAGACCCTTCGTTTCACTCAGGGTGACAAATGAAAGCCTGAATGCCTATCCCTTATACCCCACAATAGAAATGCCTGCTTTTTGTGACTCCTCAATAATTTTGTCTCTGTTAAGGATGATGCTCTTTTTTGCTTCAACAGACAGAACCCTCGCATGTACTTCAATCATTGCCCTTAATGTATTTAATCCTACGACAGGCACATCAAATCTCATATCCTGATTGGGTTTACTGACCTTTACGACCACAGCGCCTTTGCCGGCAACCTTTCCCCCTCTTATTATTGCCTCATCTGTTCCTTCGATTGCTTCCACTGCCATTACAGCCTGATTCTTGACCACAACAGTTTGCCCGATATCCAGCCTTCCAATCTCTTTCGCAATCTTCCAGCCAAATGCAATATCTTTCCACTCGTCCTCTGTAGGTTTATTTTTAGTAAGAACTCCATCAGGTGTTAATATACCTTTGCTAAAACGTGTTATGTCTAAAAGATGAATTCCCTCATCCTCAAGTTCTTTCGTAATAGCTAACATTATTGAATCATCTTTTTTGTCCTTCAAGGAAAAAAAAAGTTTAACTGCTCTGAGATCCGGCGTAATCTTACTTTTATATAGCAACGTCTTAGATACTTTTCCTGCCATTACTGCTTCTTTTATATCATATTTTTTTAGAGTATCTAAGATCTTTCCGAATTTACCGACATTCACCCATTTTATCTCATCTACATAAGAGGAAAGTATTTTGTCAGCAAGAGGCTCAAGTCCTATAGCAATAACTGTATATCCCTGTGACTTGGCCTCACTGGCGATGGCTATTGGTAGGTCACCTGTGCCTGCTATTAAACCGAGTCTCTTCATCTCTACTAAGATACAGGATGCATGATGCATGATGCATGATGCTTTTTATCCTGTATCCTGTATCTTGTATCGTGCATCCTATTCTTTTACCTGCAGATGCCTCTTTTATTCTTCTGTATGAACTCAATGAGATGCTTTATTTCATCTGTGTATGGAAGGTTTTCCTGTATTTTCTTTATTGCGTCTTTCAGTGTCCGCTTTTCTCTGAAAAGTATCTTATATGCCTTTTTTAGTTCATTTATCGTTGAGTCAGAGAAGCCATACCGCTTGAGGCCGATAGTATTAAGGCCAAAGAGTTTTGCACGTGCTCCTGAGGCAATCATATAAGGTGGGATATCCTGTCCTACTCCACTGAACCCACCAACCATTGTATAAGCTCCGATTCTTGTGAACTGATGCACCGCAACGAGTCCACCTATCACAGCATAGTTTTCCACGACGACATGGCCTGCAAGAGTCGCAGCATTTGCCATTATTATTTGACTACCTATCTTGCAGTTATGGGCTATATGAACATAGGCCATTAGAAAATTGTTATCGCCGATCGTAGTTACCCCATCTCCACCAACAGATGCCCTGTGTATTGTTGTGTATTCCCTGATGATATTATTATTCCCTATCTTTAAGCCTGTTTTTTCTCCTTTATATTTTAGATCCTGTGGTGGAAGTCCGATACTTGTGAATGGATGTATTATGCAATCTTCACCTATCTCTGTGTTGCCCTCGATGATTACATTTGAAATAAGTTTTGTGCCTTTTTTTATATGGGCTCCTTCTCTAATAATACAGAATGGACCAATATAGGTCTCTTCATCTATTTCGACATCCTGGTCTATGATTGCTGTAGGATGAATTTCCTTTTTCATAATTTATATCTCTCTATCTGTGACCATAGCAGTGAATTCAGCTTCTGCAACAACTTTTTCTTCGACAACTGCATTGCCGGAGAACTTCCAAACATTTCCTCTCTGCTGTACAATAGATATCTCTAATCTGAGCTGATCTCCAGGTACTACTGGTTTTCTGAATTTTGCCTTATCAATACTCATGAAGTAAACAGATTTGCCCTCGCTTATCCCTGAACGGAAAGCCAGTACGCCTGCAACCTGTGCCAGTGCCTCAATTATCAGGACGCCAGGCATTATAGGATGCCCGGGGAAGTGTCCCTGGAAAAACTCTTCGTTAATTGTCACGTTTTTTATCCCTACAGCCTTTATCCCTGGTTCTATATCAATAATCCTGTCCACAAAAAGGAATGGATATCGGTGAGGTAAGAGTTTCTGTATCTCCTTTATATCCATCATTCAGGTTTCCTCCTTTCAAGGTCTTTTATCTTTTCTTCGAGTTCTTTTATTTTTTTATTTAGTTCCGGCAGTTTTGTGAATATGGCCTGGGCCTTTAACCAGTCTCTGTGGGGGATAGCAAATGTACCTGAATATACACCTTTAGTTACATGACCCATAACACCTGACTGTGCGCCAATCATGGTCTCAGATTCTATTTTTGAATGATCCGAAACTCCAACCTGACCGGCTATGGTAACAAAATCACCTATCTCTGTGCTACCCCCAATCCCGACCTGGGCAATAATAATCGAGTTATTACCAATTGTGACATTATGCGCTATCTGGACAAGGTTATCAATCTTTGTGCCTTTACCTATTATCGTGTTCCCTGTTGTTGCCCTGTCAATAGATACGTTAGAACCTATCTCAACATCATCCTCAATTATAACCCCTCCTACCTGAGGAATTTTATAGTGTATGCCTTTCTCAAATACATAGCCAAAACCATCAGAGCCTATTACTGAACCTGAATGTATTATAACCCTGTTGCCGATCTTTACATTCTCTCTCAGTGTAACATTTGGATAGATAAAGCAATCTTCTCCCACAGCAGTATCATCACCTATAAAGACATATGGATGAATAACAGTCCTGTCACCAACAGAAACCCTATCTGATATATAAGAGAACGGAAGGATAGAGACATCCTTTCCTATCCTCGCCTTATCAGATACAATTGCATCCTTACTTATCCCAAGAGGTTTTTGTGGTTTTATATAGAAATGTTCGAGCAGTTTTGCAAAGGCAAAATAGGGATTAGATACTTTAAGTTGTGTAATATCTATATCGGCAATTGGCTCTTTAACAATCACACAAGAAGCCCTGCACCCTGAAAGGTCTTTTACAAACCTCTGTGCCGAGATAAATGTAATATCTCCCTCTTGAGCCTCCTTTATACCTGAAACTCCCGTGATCTCAATATTATCCGCCTGAGGCGGACCGATTATCTCCCCTTTAAGCAGGGATGCAAGTTTTTTAAGCTTCACTACTTCTTTGCTTTGGCCTTTGACTCGTCATATTTTTTTAAGACACTATCTGTGATGTCTATGCCTTTATTTGAATAAAGGACCATACCTTTCTCAATAATAAGGGTATATCCTTCTTCCTCTCCAATCTTCCCTATTATTTCGCGGCTCTCTTTTATTATTGCTTCTGTTAGTTCTCCTTCTTTCTTCTTGACCTCAGCCTGTGAATCCTGGACAATACGCTGGTATTCCCGGAGCAATTTTTCTAATTCATCCTCTTTTTTCTTTCTTGCCTCTGCAGAAAGTACAGACGCCTGTTTTTCCATCTCGCCTTTTAGCTTTTCTATAACCTTGCTTTTGTCCTCTATTGTAGATTCCTTTGATTTTATTAATACCTCGAGATCGGATTTTGCCTTCTTCCCCGCTTCAGATTCATTCAGGACCTTCTGAAGGTCTATAGAACCAAACTTTACAGAATCAGCAGCAAGTGAAGAAACCGGCAATACAAAAACAATTAATAATAAAAATACTATCTTTCTCATATTTCCTCCTTATTCTCCTTCACGTTTTTTTATTTTCTAAAAGAATGAACCAAATGCGAATTCAAACCTGCTGGGTTTTTCCCCTGGTTTTTTAGCAATATTATAGCCCCACTCAATCCTTATCGGCCCAACAGGTGAAATCCATCTTATGCCTGCTCCGGTAGTATATCTGAGGCTGCCAAATTTTTTAAATGATTCATAAGAATTTCCTGCATCAACAAATACAACACCTTTCAACTTCACATCGCTTATTATGGGGAAAATATATTCCGCATTGAAGATTAGTTCCTCTGTCCCTCCTATCGGATCTCCTGACGTTTCACCTCTTGGCCCTGCCTCGCCAAATCCCAAACCTCTTATAGTATAAATACCACCGACATAAAATCGCTCATATAGAGGCAGTTTCTTGTCGAAGATGCCTGCTGCATAGCCGAATCTGCCTCTTAACATGACAGTTGTACTTCCGAGCGGAAAATACCATGCAGAGTCAATCTCACTTTTCACAAAATAATTAGTTCCTCCAATCCCGGCATATGTGACATAAACGGAATTTCTTGAACCTCTTGTCGGATCGAGAAAATTGTCTCTTGAATCTCTTATCAGGGACGGGGTAATGCTGCTCGTAACTCTTGTGCCTTCCTGATCCCTTACTATTTCATCTGCTGTGTCAGATATATTGAATATGGTCGCATCCTCAAAATTGTAAGCGATGTCACCCCACCAGTAATCTGAAAAGTTTTTACCGAAGGAAAACCCGGCTCCTGTTGCCTTTTTTTCATATTCTATGTATTTTTTCGTCATCTTGTAAATACTTGTAGAGAATGAGATAGGCTTGTCCATGAACCAGGGGTCCCTGAAAGTGATATCGTAATATGAGGTCCTTCCACCGAGTTCTCCTCTGAGTTTTATAAACTGTCCTTTACCAAAGAGATTGCCCTGTGTCAGATCAACCATTGCAATAAATTTCTCGACAGAGCTATAACCTCCTCCGACACTGAAAAAGCCGGTCGGCCTTTCCTTTACCCTGATATCAACATCTACAAGTTTTTCCTCCGGCCGCGGTTTTGGAATTAGCTCTACTGTTTCAAAAAAGTTAAGGTTATTGATCCTTTCATAGCTCCTTTTTAGCTTGGCACTGTTAAAGATATCACCCTCGTCAAATCTTACTTCCCTTCTTATAACCTTATCCCTGGTTTTAGTATTCCCTGAAATCTCTATCCTGCCCATCTTGTATCTATCACCCTCGTCAATCTTCAGGGATATCTTTACAAGTTTGTTGGTTTCATCAGGCATTAGGTCAGGAGTAACAGTTATAATCGCATACCCATTTTCTGAATATAGTTCAGATATTGAAAATATGTCTCTTTTAAGATTCTCTTTGCTAAAAGGCTTGTTAGGTACCATAGTGATTTTTTTCTTTATTTCTTCATCGCTGAAGACCTTATTGCCCGAGAATTCAATAGAAGAGATTTTGAAAAGGTCACCTTCTGAAATTGGTATTGTTATAAA
>Ga0315282_10012433_pt1 | contig 13026 bp, 9 predicted proteins | sample YL17G07_20_MG_FD_203693 | JGI IMG/M metagenome (GOLD analysis project Ga0315282, IMG submission 203693) | Sediment microbial communities from Yellowstone Lake, YNP, Wyoming, USA - YL17G07_20 | ecosystem: Environmental > Aquatic > Freshwater > Lake > Sediment | place: USA: Wyoming | collected...
CGCCCCCTGGCCGCAGGTGCCCATGCCGACGAGGATCGCCGGCCGCGCGAGCACCTCGCGTCGCAGGGCAGCGGTCCGCTTGGCGTAGGTGCGGCGGCAGCCCTCGTCGTCGTGGCAGATCGGTCCTTCGACCAGGCAGGCCACGCGGTCGGGGCACGGGCGGTTCGCCCCATGCCAGCAGCGGGCGCAGCATCGTTCGTCAATGAGCCTGGGCATCGCCGGGCGCCTTCGCGCGATAGGAATCCAACAGGGCTTTCAGCGAGTCGGGCGTCGCGCCGCCGTGGAACTCGCCGTTGACGGCCACGCCGGGCGCCTTGGCGCACGCGCCGAGGCACGTCACCGTTCCGAGACTGAAGAGGCCGTCGCGCGACGTTTCGTCGGGCCGGATCCCCAGCGCCCGGACGACCGCTTCCAGCACGCCGGCCGACCCCAACACGTGGCAGGCCGTCCCCCGGCACACCTCAACGTGGAACCTGCCCGGCGGCCGGAACCGGAACTGGCTGTAGAACGTCGCCACGCCGTAGACCTTGGTGGCCGAGAGGCCCAGGTGCCGGCCGATCTGGAGGATGGCCTCCCGCGACAGGTACCCCTGCGCCCCCTGCACTTCCTGGAGGATGGGGATCAGCGAGTCGCGGCGGGCCGCCGGGTGCCGCCGGAGGATGACCTCGACGTCGGCGGCGGTCATACCCGAGTCTCCTTCCGCGTGCGGCCGGCGCCCGGACGCGCGAAGTAGGCCACTTTCTCCAGGGCCACCGTCATATCGATGTCCTCAACATAGATGTTGGGAGACACCCGCAGGCGGACCGGCGCAAAGTTGAGGATGCCCCGGATGCCCGCGCGCGTCAGCAGTTCGGCGACCCCTTGGGCGGCCGGGGCCGGAACCGCGATGACCGCCACGGTCGTCGCCTGGCCCTTCAGCACCTCCGACAGGCTCTCCATCGGATAGCACCGGCAACCGTGGATCACGCGGTTGACCTTGTACGGATCGCTGTCGAAGGCCGCCACCACCCGGAGGCTGGACCGGCGCGCGGCAAAGTATGAGAGCAGGGCCTTGCCGAGGTTGCCGACGCCGACCAAGACAGCGCCTTGCCCGCCCGGAACGTCGAGGAAGTCGCGGATGCTGTCGGCCAGGCGCGCCACGTCGTACCCGCCGCTCGGGGTGCCGGAGTAACCGACCTCCATGAGGTCCCGGCGGAGCTGGGCCGCCGTGCCTCCGGCCATGGCCGCCAGTTGGTGGGAGAAGACGCCGCGAACGCCTTCGCCCTCCAGGACCTTCAGGAGACGCCGGTACAGACTGAGACGCGCAATCGTCTTGTCGGAAACCATGGCAGACCCCCTGTTACGTGCAACAGCCCGTGGCTTGTGAATCTCGTAACGCTGTTACAGAATTCACATTCAGTATATACACGCCCGCGGAACAGTCAAGGATTCTTCGCCTGTCAGACCACTGCGATTCGGCCGGAAACCAACAGGAATTGGGGATTTCTCAGGGAGAACGTGAAAAAAAGAACGGCCGGTCTGACTCCTACAACTGCCCTTCACGCTGGGCCTGGATGTAGTTCATGCAGTACGCGTCCTGGCCCGTCAGACAGACGGAGGCTAGGACCGTCGCCCTCAGGTCGGGCTCCAGCGGATCGAGGATGGCCGCCGACAGGCCGGCCGCGATGGCCAGCGTCAGGAAGGTGCGGTTCAGGTGCCGGCGCTCGGGCAGGCCGTAGGAGATGTTCGAGAGTCCGATGACGGTCTGCACGCCGCCGCCCTTGGCGCGAAGCTCGCGGATCATCTCGAGGCACTGGGCGGCCTGGTCGGGGTTGGTGGCAATCGGCCGCACGAGCGGATCGACGAAAACCCTCTCGCGCGGCAGGCGGGCCTTGTCGACGGCGGCCAGGATCTTCTCGATCGCCTGCCACCGGCCCGCGCAGGACTCGGGCATGCCGGAATCGTCCATCGCGAGGGCCACGACCTTCGTCTCGAACTCCACGGCCAGCGGCAGCATCTCCCGGAGCCGCGCCTTCTCGCCGCTGATGGAATTCAGGAAGGCCGAGCCTTTCGGGAGGAGCTTCAGCGCCGCCCTGGCGGCCTTCGGGTTGGCCGTGTCGATGCTGAGGGGCTTGCCCGCGGTCGCGCGGATCGCCTCGACCGCCCAGACCATGAGTTTTTGTTCTTCCTTGTGCGAGAGCGCCGCATTGAGGTCGATGTAGTCGGCGCCGGCCTGGGCCTGCCGACGGGCCTCGTCCTGGAGGAAGACGGCATCGCGCTCGGCAAAGGCGGCGCCGATGCGCTTTCGCGTGGCGTTGATCCGTTCGGCGATGATGAGCATACATACCCTCTTTGCCGCGCCGCGTTGAGCCGCGGCCGGTACGGCCGCGGTTGTTGTTCGTCGCCGTGCCGGCGACGGCTCAACGATGCAGCGACGGCTAAACGATGAGCGACGCCCAAACGAGCGTCATCATTTTGCGTTGGCGGTGATGCCCGGCCAGTCGTCGGTGCGGAAGGGCGAGGCGGGCAGCCCTTCCTTATTGTACAGGTTGCACTCGGGATTGTCGGCCCACGCGTAGCGGACGGCCGCCGGCGCCGCCACCTTGTCGCTCGACACGACGACCGCGTCGCCGTCGATCCTGGCGTCGGCCCAGACGAACTTCTTGTCCTCGCCCGCGATGGAAAAGCCCGTGAGCTTGTCGCCCTTGGCGGCCAGGCCGCCGCCGACGTGCGTGAACTTCAGGCGGACCTTGTTGCCGTCGATCATCTTGGACTCATACATCGGGCCGGAGTACTCGATCTTCTTGCCGTACGCAATCGCCTCGGCCGCCAGGGCCAGCCGGTGGCCCACGTCCTGCTTGTTCTTCGGGTGGATGTCGTTGGCCTCGCCGATGTCGATGATGACCGCCTGGCCGGCTTTCGGGAGCTTGAGGGTCATGGACTGTGCCTCGCGGAGCTCCGCCCAACTGCTGTCGCCGGGGTCGGGCTTGCGGGCCATGAAGTTCGCGAGCTGGACGAAGAGGAACGGGAAGTCGCCCTCGCCCCAGTTCTTGCGCCAATCGGCGACCATGGTGGGGAAGAGCTTGCGGTACTCGTAGGCGCGGCCGGCGTTTGACTCGCCCTGGTACCAGATCGCCCCGGCGATGCCGTAGGGGATGATCGGCGCGATCATGGCGTTATAGAGGACCGCCGGACGATTCGGGCCCGTGTTCGGATCGCGCGGCGCCTGCGGCTGGCGGGGCGCCTGCTTGCCTTCGGCCTTGGCCTTGTCGGCGGCCTCCTTCCACTTGGCCATGAGTTGCTCGCGGTTCTTCTCCCAGTCCTCCTTCTGCCTGGCGTACCCCTGCATGGACTGGGCCTGGCGGTCGTAGGCGGCCTTCAGCACCGGATCGGCCTTGAGCGTCGGGCCGCTGGTCCACGCTTCGGCATACGTGCCGCCCCAGGACGTGTGGATGAGGCCGATCGGCACGTTGAGGTCCTTCAGGAGGTCGCGGCCGAAGAAGTAACCGACCGCCGAGAAGCCCGGCACCGTTTCGGGCGTGCACTCGGCCCACTGGCCCTTACAGTCGGTCTGCGGCTCATCGGTGGCGGCCTTGGCGACGGTGAAGAGGCGGATCTTGGGGAACTTCGCCTCGGCGATCTCCTGCTGGGCGTTGGTGACGCCCCGGACCGACATCTCCATGTTCGACTGGCCGGAGCAGACCCAGACCTCGCCGACGAGGATGTCGTCGACCGTGAGGGTGTTCTTGCCGGCCACGGTCATCTTCACGGGCCCGCCGGCCTTGGGCGTCTCGAGGTTGACCCGCCAGCGACCGCCGGCGTCGGCGGTGGCTTCGGCCGACTGGTCGCCCAGCTTGACGGTGACCTTCTCGCCCGGGTCGGCCCAGCCCCAGATGGCATCCTTCATGCCCTGCTGGAGGACCATGTGATCGCCGATGACGGCCGGCAGCTTCACGTCGGCGACGGCCGCCGTCGCCATCACCGCCATAACCGCCCACATCGCCGCCAGCACCGCCAGCCTTGTCCGCCGCATCGTTGCGCCCTTTCACGTTGGAGGAACGGGGATTTCCGGGTGAGTACGATACGAAACCGACACGCCCGTGTCAAATGGTGCTTGGCAAACCGAAGCCGTGCCCTAAAATGCTGTCGCCCTGTTTGGAAGCTGTTTCAGAACCGGCGATAGCGCGGCGGGCAGTCTTGCCCGCCGCGCGTACGCGCCCGTATTCTCGCGGCGGGCAAGACTGCCCGCCGCGCTATGCAGCGCTGATGGGCGCTTATGAAACAGCTTCCTTGCCGCGAGCCGAAGGGTGGCGAGCAAAACAATTGCGGAGTGCGGATTGAAAGGCGAAACGGCGAGCCATCGCTCGTTTAGCGGGGAGCCGCAGGTCGAAGACTCGCCGTGGCGAGCGACCGCGTGTCGGCATGAGGATATTGTAATGATTAAGTTTGCCTTCTCGATGATCGCACTCGCCCTCGCCCTCGCCGGCCCCGCCTCCGCCCAGCCCCTCCAGTACGCCACCACCTGGCTCGGCAACAGCTTCGGCGGCGGCCAGAAGTGGGTCCAGAATTTCATCGAGGGTCTCTACGTCGCGCCCGACGGCACCGTGTACGCGGCGAGCGGCTGGGACGAGGCCTGCCGCGAGTTCGGCATCTACCGAAACGGCGACGTCATCGGCAAGTGCGCCGACACGCACGGCTGGGGCACCGGCGGCGGACAGGCCGTCACGGCCGGCGCGACGTACCTCTTCATCGGCCACACGCACGGCAACGAGGGCGGGCACCTGAAGGGCGACCCGTACCCGCCCGCCGGCAAGGAGTGGTTCGGCGTCTCGCGGCGGAAACTCGACGGCTCGCACGCGCCGTTCGACGGCGGCCGCGGGCGGTTCAAAGACATGCTCATCCTCCACGAGGTGGACGCCAAGACCCGCGCCCAGGTCGCCGGCCTCGCGATCGACCCGAGGAGCCGCCTGTATGTCAGCGACCCGTACGACGGCGAGATCAAGGTGTTCGACAGCGAGACCATGGCGCCGCTCGCGCCGTGGAAACTGCCGCGCACACGCGGGATCGCCCTCGACGCCAAGGGCACGCTCTGGATTCTCCAGGCGGGCGAGCCGCCGGCCGAGACGGCGCGGGTTCTCCGCTACACCGCCGACGGGCAGCCCCTGCCCGGCGAGATCGCCTTCGCGAAGGGCGTCGTGCCGACGGGCCTGGCCGTCGACCGCAAGACGGGCCATCTCCTGGTGACCGACAACGGACCGGCCCAGCAGGTGCTGATCTACACCGATATCGATACATCGCCAAAGCCGGGCGGCGCGTTCGGCGAGAAGGGCGGCCTCTACGCCGGGCCGACGCCGGGCCTCGCCGGGCCGAAGCGGTTCGCCGGCCCGATGGGCGTGGGCGCCGATGCGGCCGGGAGCCTGTACGTCGGCTGCAACCAGCCCGCGGGCGGATCGATCCTGCGGGCGTTCTCGCCGCAGGGCCAGATGCTGTGGGAGCTCCTCGGCCTGGAGTTCGTCGACGGCGCCGACGTCGACCCAGCCACCGACGGCGCCGACGTCTTCACCACCGAGTGCCGCTACACCATGGACTGGTCGAAGCCGGGGGCCGGCAACCAGTGGAAATGGCGGTCGCAGACGGTCGACCCGCGGCGCCATCCGAACGACCCGCGCCTGCACGAGAACCACCACGACTTCACGTGCCCGCTGTTCCGCCGGCTGGGCGGCAAGCCGTTCCTCGTCATCCGCGGCATGTTCCAGCACATGCTGGTTATCTACAAGCTTGATGGAGAAATCGCGGTGCCGAGCGTCCTGTTCGCCAAGGGCCCCTTCCACGTCGGCCCGTGGCAGCCGCCGGGCCAGCCCGAGAAGGGCCGGTGGATCTGGCGCGACGCAAACGGCGACGGCGATTTCCAGGCCGACGAGTTCCTGGAGGCCGACGGCGTCCGCGAACCGGAATCGTGGGGCTGGTGGATGGACGACCGCGGCGACGTCTGGCAGGCCGACCAGGGCGGCAAGGAACCGATCCGCCATTATCCGCTCCAGGGGTTCGACCCGAAGGGGAACCCGATCTACCGCCGCGCGGCCTCCAAGACGTTCCCGATGCCCGCGCCCATGACCCACCTGCTGCGCATCGAGTACTACCCGGCCACCGACACGATGTACCTGACGGGCCACACCGCCGACCGGCCGAAGACCGGCGGCGAGTGGGGGCAGGTGGGCTCCGAGGCGTGGCGGATCGACAGCTGGGGCCGGGGCAACCGCACGCCGCGCTGGCGCGCCGCCCTTCCCTATTCGCCCGAGACCAGGGTCAAGACGCCGGGGGCGGCGGTCTCGAACGCCACGATCAAGTCGTTCTGCGTGGCGGGCGACTACGCCTTCGCCGTCGAGAGCCGATCCGCGAAGGTCCACGTGTACAACGCCGGCACCGGCGAGAAGGTGGGCGAGATGACGCCCGGCCCGGAGGTGGCGAAGGAGAGCGGCTGGGTCGACTTCCCCGACGCCATCCGCGCCTTCCGGCGCTCGAGCGGCGAGTACCTCGTCTTCGTCGAGGAGGATGCGAAGGCCAAGATCATCGTGTATCGGTGGAGGCCGAAAGGATAGTGACAAGTGACTGAGTAACTGAGTGACTGAGCAAAGGCCACGACAGTGGGATGCCGTGGCCGTCACTCCACTCCGTCACTCCGCCACTCCGCCACTCCGCCACTCCGCCACTCCGCCATTCCGCCACTCAGTCACTGGGCTCATGCGGACTCGTCAAGATAGGCCGTGGCGCGCCGAACGGAGAAGGCCAACATCATGTTCCCGCTCGAAATCGGGGCGGGCGTGGACCCGGCGGCCCGGCGCCGGGAGTTCGGCAAGGACCTGCGCCTCAAGGGCGGCATCGCCAAGGGGCCGCTCGTGCGCGGCGGCAAGGCCATCGACCGCGAGCTGGAGCGCGTGCGGCCGCTCCTGGAGGAGGGCGGGTACATCCCGCACCTCGACCACCTGGTGCCGCCGGACATCCCATATTCGCACTACTGTCAATATCGCGATAAGAAGCGCAAGCTGATCGGGAAGTAGCGCCGCATTTCCCCTGGTACTACAACGCCACTTCGCGCGGCGGGTCTCCCGACCCGCCGCGCACCTGCGCTATCTCGCCGCCGGGGGGAATCGCCGCGCGGTGGGTCAGGAGACCGTACGTGGTTAGCGTGGGCGGCACGGTCACAGCCTGCCCGCCGCGGCGGGCAACAGCGAGTGGCCATGCCACCCGGCAATCTGGTATGACGCTAAACAAGCAAGGAGACCCACCGCGCACGAGGTCAGGTGGCGTTGTAGCACTGGCCCGCCGCGCGAGTCCCGGCAAAATGTTGAAAGCCCAGGGGGTGGCGCCGGGGGGAATGTGCGCCATGGCCCCTGGGCTTACTGCTTGCGCCGCCGCATGGCGGCCGTGAGGCGAGAGGCCGCCTCGGCGACCATGTCGACGTAGTCGTCGACGACGCGACCGCCCCGCACAAGGGGTTTGAACTGAGACGCCAGGGCCGCGTTCGCAGCCAGCCCGGCCGCCAAGCCCATCGCCGTGGCGTCGGGCGCCGGGCTTCGGGCGGCCGCCGGCCCGGAGCGGACACGCCGGCCCATGCCCAGGCCGTACCGCGCCAGCTTGCGCTTGACCTCGCTCAGGCTGGCGCCGCCAAAGCCGGCCATGGTCAGCAGGTCGCCTTCCCGCTGCACGACGAGGTCGCCGACCGTGTTGATCCCCGCCCGTTGAAGCCTTCGCTGCACGCGCGGCGAAAGTTCGAGGACCCGAACCGAATCATCTGCATGAAGTGCGACACGGCCCCTGCCTGCATCTCTTGTCATGGCTCGTCTCCCAGCGCTTTATGCGACGCAGCCCATCGTTGGAATCGCGCGTCGCATCCCATATATTTTAGCGCGCATTCGGCTGAACGCCACTCTCGGCAGGCGCCATCTTGGGGCACGGCGTGTAAGCGCCTGCGACAGCAGGGTTTACGAATCCGCATTCCACGGGCAATGCCTGCGCATCGGGTGCGTGTCAGCCACGAATTCCGCACGGAAAAGTACGGCCGAGCAAATCCGGCACGCGAGCCATGGCTCGCAGCACTCGCTCGGGAGGACAACTGTGAACCCCGGCGAGTTTCGCTCGCATCGGGGCTTGCCGCGCGTCTGCCGCACTCGATATAATGGGGCTGTTGTACGTGCCGTCTGCACCCTGTGATAGCGAACTTGTGCGCCGTGGAATGCGGGGGACGACCATGATCGCCTCCGACAAGCGCATCGCGCAGGACCGATGGTCACGCATGGCCTTGAGGGTCGCCCTGCGGGGGGCCGACCTGGCGCTCCAGGTGCCGCACCTCCGCGACGTCGTGCTCGACGCGGTCCTGCGCGGCCTGAGCACCGCGTACGCCGAGACGGAGGGCGAGACGGACCGCATGAAGCACCTCCGCTGGCTCGCGCCCCACCTCACGCCCTTCCTCCACCGCGTCATCAACGAGCGTCCGGCGGCGGCCCGGGCCGTCGTGCGTTTCATCGGCACCTGGATCGACGACATGTACCGGCGGACCGACGCCCTGGACGCGGCGGCCGTCAGCCCCTGCTCCGTCGTCATCGAGCCGACGGACCGGTGCAACCTGCACTGCCCCGGCTGCTACGCCAGGTCGAGCAGCGACGGCAGCGACCTGGACGACGAGCGCCTGGCCCAGATTATCGAGCAGGTCGTCGACATGGGCGTGACGCTCATCACGATCTCCGGCGGCGAGCCGTTCCTGCGCGAGAAGGCCGGCGGCTGCCTCACCCGCCTGGCCGAGCGGTTCAACAACCGCGCGTTCCTGGTCTACACCAACGGGACGATGATCGACGAGGAGGTGGCGGACCGCCTCGGCCGCGTCGGCAACATCTTCCCCGCCATCAGCGTGGAGGGCTTCGAGCACCAGACCGACGCCCGCCGCGGCCACGGCATCTACGAGAAAAGCCGCCGCGCCCGCGCGCTGCTGGCCGAGCGCGGCGTCATGACCGGTTTCTCGGCCACCCTGACCCGCGAGAACGCCGAGGCCATCTGCACCGACGCGTTCATCGAGCGGCGCATGGCCGAGGGCGACCTGTTCGGATGGTTCTTCCTTCTCCAGCCCATCGGGCGCTCGCCGAGGACCGACCTCATGGTCGCCTCCGAGCAGCGGGCGCTCCTGCGAAAGACCATCTACCGCTGGCGCGAGGAAAACCGGCCGATCTTCCTCGGGGATTTCTGGAACGACGCGCACTTCGTCGGCGGGTGCATCGCCGGCGGCCGGTACTACTTCCACCTGTACGCCAACGGCGACATCAGCCCGTGCGTCTTCTCGCCGATCGCGTGCGGCAATATTTTTGATATCATCCATGGTCGAAGCGAGTACACGAGCCTCCGGGATTTCGTGCGCCGCCACCCCGCCTTCGTCGCCTACCGCGCCGAGCAGGACAAGATCACGGACCGCACGCGGCCGTGCCTCCTGATGGACCACCCCGAGGTCTTCCGCCGCATCTGCCAGACGGGCGACTGCCGTCCGGCCAAGAACATGGCGCCCGGCTACCTGGACGGCGCGATCGCCCAGGCCCTCGACTCCAGCGCCGCCGACTGGCGCAGACACTCTGCTCTTCTTCCGCCGCTGCCCGCGGACATGGAGAGCCAGCCGCCGTCTACGCCCCTTCCGATGGGTGCGCGGCAGGGCTCCGTACGTGTTTAGCGCGGCGCCCAATTGCCGGGTGGCAGGGCCACACGCGCGCCTGCGGCCCTTCCTCGATATTGCCCCGGGCGCTTCTGTGGTATAATCCCCCTCGCCTTCGCGGCGAATGCGGCGCCGGTCAGGGGCAAGGAGCTTCCCATGCCGAGGCGCGCGATGTCCTCGCAGTTGGCGGCCGTGCTGCTGGCCTGTGCGCTTGCCCCCGCCGTCCGGGCGGGCGAGGCCGCCCCGCCCAACCTCGTGGCCAACGGCGACTTTGCGCAGGTCACCGGCGGCGCGCCCGACCGGTGGCAGGCGGCGGGCGACGCGAGCGTCGCGCAGACGCTTCGCGCCGCCCGCGACGCCGACGGCAAACCCTTCGCACAACTTATCTGCACGCGTTTCGAGCGTCGCACGCCCTCCAGCCACGCCATGCTGGCCCAGGTCGGCCTCGCGCCCCTCGCCAAGGGCAAACTGTACGAGTTCTCCTGCCGGATGCGGGCCGAGGGCCTTCGCGGCCACTCGGTCAGCGTGGCCCTGGTGGACACCAAGCCCTGGACGAACGCCGGGCTCCAGGAGGAGTTTCCGGTCGGGAGCGCCTGGCGGACCTACCGCCGGCCCTTCCACGCCGCGCAGGACATCGGACCCACCGCGCGGCTCCAGATCTGGTTCACCGAGCCCGGCACGCTCTCGGTCGCCGACGTGCGGATCGCGGAGTGCACGGAGAGCGAGATGGAGTTCACCGACCTCGTGCCCGCGGCCGACGGCAAGAACCTCGTTGCCAACGGGTCCTTCGAGGTCGGCGCAAGCGGCTGGTCGTCGCTCGGCCAGCGGACCGGGTGGGGCGGGCTGGACAGCCTCCACGGCACCGTCGAGCGCTCCGGCGGCTCGCACGGCAAGGCGTTCCTCCGGATCCCCCTCGGCGGCGACCGCACGCCGGTCCTGTACTTCGACTACTACGAGCCGGTGGTGCGGCGCGAGCTTCAGCCGCTGGCCGCCGGCCGCGGATGGATCAAGGTCGAGAAGGGCGCGCCCTACACGCTCTCATGCAGCATGCGGGCGAGCGTGGACGGCGTCCGCGCCGCGATCGGGGCGCGGGTGAAGGACCCCGCCGGCCGGTCCCGCGACCACAAGCTCACCGTGAAGCTGTCGAAGGAGTGGAAGCGGTACGCCCTCACATTCCGGCCGGAGTATCGCTTTGCGTTCGTCATGGCTGGGCCGGACCTGGCGGAAGAACAGCCCGTCGACGTGGACCTCGACGCCGTGCAACTCGAGAAGGGCGAGAAGGCGACGGACTTCGAGCCGCGGACGGGCGTGGAGTTCGCCCTTGAGCCGTCGGAGCCCGCCGGCATCTTCGAGGAAGGCCGGCCCGCGAGCCTCCTCTTGCGCGCCTGCAACCACGGCGCCGCGGCGGCGCGGGCCACCGTCAAGTTCGAGGTCACCGACTTCGGGGACAAGCCCGTGCCTTGGGCCGAGGAAACCCTCGAGGTTCCCGCGGGCCAAGCCATCGAGCGTGCCCGCGAGATTCCGGCCGCATGGAAAGGTTTCTACCGCGTCCGCGCCGCCTGCCAGGTCGGCGACAAGACCGAGACGGCGGACCTGCCGCTGGCCCGGGTGCCGCGGCGGACGGCCGCCGATTCCGTCTGCGGAATCAACCACGCCTTCACGACCGCCCGGCTCCTCGGGCTCGCCAGGAAGGCCGGCGTGACGTGGTACCGCGACTGGTCGCTCAAGTGGCAGCACATCGAGCCAGCGAAGGGCCGGTTCCGCTGGGAGGTCGGCGACGCCCAGATCGACCGGGTCCTCGGCGAGGGCCTGCGCGTGCTGCCGCTGCTGCCCCCCTTCCCCTCGGCCGACTGGTCGAGCGAAGCGCCCGAGGGCCTGCCGACGAAAGGGTACCCCGGCGTCCGGCTGCGGCAGGCGTGGGGGCCGAAGGACCCGCGCGAGCTGGCGGCGTTCATCGGGCAGGCCGTCGACCGCTACAAGGACCGGCTGCACGTATGGGAATTCCTCAATGAGCCGATCTACACCGATTACGCCCTCCCGGCCGACCGCACCGGCAAGTACGGCGGCAAACAGTACGCGCCGGCCGATTACGCGGCCCTGCTCGACGTGGCCGCCGCCGCCATGCGGAAGGCCGACCCGGCGTGCAAGGTGATCGGCGGCATCGGCAGCGGCCCGCTCCAGCTCACGCGCGATCTCCTGGAGGCCGGCGCCCTCAAGCATCTGGACATCCTGAACCTTCACATGTACCCCGGCGCCCGCCGGCCCGAGGCCTTCGACGGCGAGATGGCCGAGCTCGAAACGCTGATGGACCGCCACGGCGGCCGCAAGCCCATCTGGATCACCGAGTTCTCCTACTACGGGGCCGACCGGCTGCCGCGGCGGCCCTTCTTCCCGCTCGGCAACTCCTGGTCGGAGCCGCGGCTCTTGGAGAGCGAGCGCCAGGGCGCCGACTTCACCGTGCGGTACTTCCTCATCATGCTGGCCCACGGCGCCCAGAAGGTGTTCATCCATGCCGGCGCGAGCGGCGAGGTGAACGACGCGAACTTCGAGTGCGCCGTGTTCGATTACGGCGGCGCACCTCGAAAACTCTTCCCGGCCCTGGCGATGCTGACGGAGGTCCTCGGCCCCGCCCCGTCGTGCGCGGGCCAGCGGCGACTGGGCGAGTCGGCGTACGCCGTCGCCTTCGAGACGGGCCGGGGGGCGGTCGTGGCCCTGTGGGACGCCGACGAGGATTCGCGCCTGGGCGTGGCCGCTCCTTCCGGCGCGGACCTGGCGTGGCGCGATGTGGTGGGGCGGCCCGTCACCACGCGGCCGGTCGCCCTCTCGACCTCCCCGGTCTACCTCGTCGGGCCGGCGGGAAAGGCATCCGAGCTACTGAAATCGGTCCAGGCGAAAGCGTCGCCTTGATTGCGGGAGAACGTGTGTGCTCCGCGTTCCAGGTTCCAGGTTGAGCGGCAACGGCGTTAACCGCAAAGGACGCCCGCCGCGGCAGGTAGACTCCGAGCGCCAAGAAAGGCCAAGCCTCTTTTTTTCAAGGAAACAGCCTCTGCCGTCCTTTGCGTTCTTGGCGTCCTTTGCGGTTCAGGTCTTTGCCGTTGCCGTTTACTCCGCACTCCGCATTTCGCACTTTCCGTACGTAAGTGATCCTGCAAAAACGCGACTTACGACTTTCGGCCCCCCCCAGAAGCCCCTTTTTGGCCCGAAGTTTTCCACAAAACGGCCTTGGCGCTAGCGCCAGGGCCTGTCGACCCCTGAAATGTTAAGATGGGCAAGGCGAAATTTCGCGTCTTTTTCGACTTTTTGATCTGAGACCCCCCTCCTTTTTCACATTTTGATCAAAACACGCGCTGTTTTTG
>Ga0315282_10012434_pt1 | contig 13024 bp, 11 predicted proteins | sample YL17G07_20_MG_FD_203693 | JGI IMG/M metagenome (GOLD analysis project Ga0315282, IMG submission 203693) | Sediment microbial communities from Yellowstone Lake, YNP, Wyoming, USA - YL17G07_20 | ecosystem: Environmental > Aquatic > Freshwater > Lake > Sediment | place: USA: Wyoming | collected...
GCCTATGACCCGTGCCACGGATGCGCCACGCATTCACTCCCGGGACAAATGCCGCTTATCGTGAGAATATTCGATCCGGATCACAATTTGATCCGCGAAATCCGACGCACCGGAGAATGACATAAAGTAATATTTTATCCTCAGATGAAGCAGAAAATGAAAACCCTGATATTAGGATTGGGCAATGACCTGCTCGGCGATGACGCCGTGGGTATTTTAGCCGTTCGACTTCTTAAACAAGAACTTTGCAATAAAGCTGATTTAGTGGAATGCCCGCTTCACGGTCTGGCTTTGCTGGAATTTTTCGTCGGCTATGACAGGGCGATCATAATCGATTCCATACAAACCGGGCGTCATCCTCCTGGAACTATTTGTGACTACAGTCCGGATGATCTTGATTGTGTTATCTCACCATCGCCTCATTATTCCGGCCTCCCGGAAATGCTTGCCTTAGCAAAACAACTTGACCTTGAATTCCCGAAAGAAATAAAAATCTTTGCTCTCGAAGTCCTGGATCCTTGCACCATCGGCTGCGATTTGTCCGAACCTGTCCGCCAAGCATTGCCGGATCTTATGCAAAAAGTGCGCGATCAATTGAATGATTGGGAAATATAAACAACAATAAATAATGATTTGTCCTCCATTCTTCTTCATTTTTTCCGATAACGATTGCAATATTATTTTATGAATATATAAATTCGAAGTGTTGATGCAAATAAGCATTGACCATACAAAAGGAGCGCATTGATCAATCAAACCCACCCTAAAACAGATATTGCAGGACTTCGCTTGATCATCCGCGGCGCAGTTCAGGGAGTCGGATTTCGGCCATTCATTTATAAGCTGGCTAACGAATTAGGTTTGTCGGGGTGGGTGATGAACACGACTTCCGGCGTGTTTATAGAGGCCGAAGGCGCGATTCCTATTTTGCATGAATTAATTCGGCGAATCGAACAAGAAAAACCGCCGCGTTCATTTATTCAAAGCCTTGAACCTTTGTTCCACGATCCAGTGGGCCACAAAGTTTTCGAAATCCGCCAGAGTTCGGTCTCAGGGTCAAAAACAGCCCTGATTTTGCCGGATATCGCAACATGTCAGGATTGCTTAAAGGAAATTTTCGATCCTGCAAATCGCCGTTATCTTTATCCTTTCACCAATTGTACGCATTGCGGTCCGAGATTCAGCATTATCAAAGCTCTTCCCTATGATCGGCAAAACACCACAATGAGTCATTTTATTATGTGCGATCAATGCCTCTCAGAGTATGAAAATCCACTGGACAGGCGTTTCCATGCGCAACCCAATGCATGTCCTGTTTGCGGACCGCATCTTGAATTTTTAAACCCTGAAGGAAGGCTTTTATCAAAGCATCATGATGCCCTCATGCAAGCTGCAGAAGCAATTCGAAAAGGCTTAATTGTCGCAGTTAAAGGCCTCGGGGGTTTTCACCTGGTCGCAGATTCCCGCAACGATAAAGCTGTAATGGGGCTTCGTCACCGAAAAGCAAGAGAGGAAAAGCCGCTTGCAATCATGTGCCCTTCGCTAGAACAAGTTCAAAAGTATTGCGAAGTCTCCGAATTGGAAAAACGCCTGCTTCTTTCCCCAGAGGCGCCTATCGTCCTTTTAAGAAAACAATCAACGGTTTCCACCGGGTCTGATCTTCTTTCCGGCGCAATTGCGCCCGGTAATCCGACACTCGGAGTCATGTTGCCCTATGCACCCTTGCACCATTTGTTGCTGGTAGAGTTAGGATTTCCCATAATTGCCACCAGCGGCAACCGCTCGGAAGAACCGATTTGCATTGATGAGCAAGAAGCATTATTGAGGCTCAGCGGCTATGCGGATTATTTTTTGGTCCACAATCGTCCTATCGCCCGGCACGTTGATGATTCTATTACGCGAATCATGATGGGACGCGAAATGGTTTTACGACGAGCCAGGGGTTATGCACCGCTGCCTATTCATTCCAAGCAGTCACTTCCCTGCGTTCTCGCTACCGGGGCTCATCTGAAAAATGCTATTGCGTTGGCCGTTGATCACGAGATTTTCATAAGCCAACATATTGGTGATCTGGAAACAACACAGGCTTATGATGCATTTACATCGGTGATCTCGGATTTCGAGAAGCTTTATTCGGTTCAGGCCGATTCTCTCGCGTGTGACATGCATCCAGAGTATCTATCGACAAAATTTGCAAATGATAGCGGCCATAAAACAACTCATGTTCAACATCATGCAGCGCATATTTATTCTTGCATGCTCGACAATGATTTGGATGGTCCGGTTTTGGGCGTCAGTTGGGACGGCACAGGATATGGATTGGACGGAACCGTTTGGGGAGGTGAATTTTTATTTGTTTCCAATTCTGCAGAATTTCATCGCGTGGCTCATTTGCGGCCATTCCGCTTGCCTGGCGGCGAAAAAGCCGTTAAAGAGCCCAGGCGTTCTGCAATGGGAATGCTGTTTGAAATCTTCGGCTCCGAGCTTTTTTCTATGAAACATCTTGCTCCGATACAAGCTTTTAATCATATGGAACTGAAGATTATTGAAGTCATGCTGAAAAAAAATGTTAATTCTCCTGTGACCTCCAGCGCAGGCAGGTTATTCGATGCAGCAGCGTCATTAATCGCTCTCCGCCAGGTCACAAAGTACGAAGGTCAGTCTGCAATGGAGCTTGAATTTGCTGTGGACGAAAAATACTCGGATGACCAGTACGAAATCGCATTTTTACCATCGCAGCCTGATGAACCGTTGATCATCGACTGGGAGCCTATGATTCATGCCATGCTGAAGGATTTGGAGAATCATGTGACTACATCGCAAATGTCAGCCAGGTTTCATCGAACGCTGGTTGAGATGATTGTCGCTGTAGCGCGACGATTTAACGAGCAACATATCGTACTTTCAGGCGGATGTTTTCAAAACCGTGTGCTGACAGAATGGTCTGTGCGACGTTTGCGACAAGAGGGATTTAAGCCTTACTGGCATCAGCGCATTCCGCCAAACGACGGCGGCATTGCAGTGGGACAAATAATGGCTGCCAGTGGTAAATGATTAGTGGTTATGCGGTCAGAGATGATATAGGAGGGTTTTCAGTTAAGGAGGGATGTCATGTGCCTTGCGATTCCGGGAAAGATAATCGCGATCATCAACGAAGATCCGCTTATGCGTGAAGGCAAGGTAAACTTCGGAGGCGTTGTCAAGAACGTCAATCTGGCTTTTGTTCCGGAAGCCATGCCCGGCGATTATGTGATTGTTCATGTCGGAGTGGCAATCAGTTTGTTGGACGAAAAAGAAGCTCTTCAGATTTTCGAAGATTTAAAGCAAATTCAGGCGTTGGACGACTCCTTAGGGGAATCCCAATGAAATATATTGATGAATATAGAGACGCCAAAGCGGTGCGAAAAGTAGCGGATGCCATCGCTCAAATCACAATCCGGCAATGGATGATCATGGAAGTCTGCGGCGGCCAGACTCATGCGATTGTGAAATATGGCATCGACCAATTTTTGCCGAAAGAAATCTCTCTTATTCATGGCCCCGGATGTCCGGTTTGCGTCACATCTGTCGAATTGATCAACCAGGCTATCGCGATTGCTTCCCGAGAGGATGTCATCTTTTGCTCTTTCGGCGATATGTTGCGTGTGCCGGGTTCTGAAAAGGATTTGTTGTCGGTCAAGGCGTTAGGCGGCGATGTCCGCATCGTTTATTCTCCTCTGGATGCTGTAAAAATCGCAAAAGAGCGGCCCGACAAACAAGTGGTCTTTTTCGCGGTCGGCTTTGAAACCACAGCTCCCGCCACCGCTATGGCCGCTTACCAAGCGCATAGGCAAGGACTGAATAATTTTTCGATGCTGGTGGCGCATGTCCGCGTGCCTCCGGCGATGGAGGCCATCCTTTCAGCGCCTCATAATCGCGTTCAAGGGTTTCTGGCTGCGGGACATGTTTGCACAGTCATGGGTTACATCGAATATGAACCGATCGTTGCCAAATATAAAGTCCCTATTGTGGTAACCGGCTTCGAACCCTTGGATATCATTCAAGGTATTTACATGTGCATCCGCCAACTGGAATCCGAAAATTTCAAAGTGGAAAATGAATATTCCAGGAGCGTGCGCCGCGAAGGCAATCTTGCCGCTCAGAAAATAATTCAAGAAGTATTTGAAATCATACCCCGCAAATGGAGGGGAATCGGAGAGATCCCTGCCAGCGGATTCGGCCTTAAACCCGAATATTTCAAGCTCGATGCTCAGTCGAAATTTGGCGTGGGATCCATTTCTACCGATGAATCGCCCGAGTGCATCAGCGGACTGATTCTGCAAGGCCTTAAAAAACCTTTTGAGTGCACGGCATTTGCCATACGATGCACACCTGAACATCCGCTGGGAGCCACGATGGTTTCTTCAGAAGGCGCCTGCGCTGCGTATTATCAATATCGAAGATGATCGGCATGATGGTTTCTATAATGTCCTATTTCAAAAGCGGAGATTAAATTCATGAGCCAAGATTTCGATCTTGTGTGCCCTGTACCGATTAGCGATTATTCGCACATTCTGCTTGCACATGGCGGCGGTGGTAAGTTGACCCACCAACTGATCAAAAATCTGTTTTTGCCCGCTTTTAAAAACGAAATGCTTGAAGCCCAGCACGATGGCGCTGTCTTTAATCTAGGCAATATAAGATTGGCTTTCACGACGGATTCTTATGTGGTATCCCCTCTTTTTTTCCCCGGCGGAGATATCGGGCATTTGGCCGTCAACGGAACCGTGAATGATTTGGCCATGTGCGGCGCCAGGCCTTTGTATCTCAGCGCCGGCATCATCCTCGAAGAAGGATTGCCGATGGAGATCCTTTGCCGTGTAGTAGATTCCATGCAAAAGGCTGCGACAACCGCCGGAGTGAAGCTCGTCACCGGCGATACAAAAGTCGTCGAAAGAGGTAAAGCCGATTCGATGTTCATCAACACATCGGGGATCGGAATTCTTGAGCATAATTTGAAGATCGCTCCTCATCAAGTCGTTCCAAACGATGTCATCCTTTTAAATGGCGATATCGGGCGACATGGCATAGCGATCATGGCCACGCGCGAAGGACTCGAATTTGAATCCGAGATCGAAAGCGATACGGCGCCGATAGCCGATCTGGCGATGCAAATGATCCGAGCCGGAATTGAAATCCATTGCATGCGCGATTTGACACGCGGAGGGTTGGCCAGCGGCGTTGTGGAAATCGCCGAATCCGCCGGAGTAGAAATCGATATGGATGAAAGCTCCATTCCGATTCGCGAAGATGTGCAAGGCGCCTGCGAGATCTTGGGATTCGATCCGATTTATGTGGCCAATGAAGGCCGCTTCATTGCTTTTGTAAAACCGGCCGATGCTCAAAAGGCTTTGGACATCATGCGCGGCCACCCGCTCGGCGCAGATGCCTGCCGGATCGGTGTTGTCACAAAAACGTCAAAATCAGGGCGCGTTAATATGACAAGCAAAATCGGGGCAACCCGAATTGTAGACATGATCAGCGGCGAACAATTACCGCGCATCTGCTAGATTTTCTGATAATATCATTTTATGATTTCGATCTATTTGAATAATCGGGGTTAATGCATGCGACGATTCGGTTTAGTTACGGCTATATTATCATTATTTTGGATTCTATCCGGTTGCGATCATCACTACGCAATTCCAGCCAAAGTCTCGCGCATCCGAACCGACCAAAGCTTTTTAAAAGATGAAAACGGCCGCTACATGCATATCCACGGCGTCAACGTCAGCGGCAGCACCAAAGTCCCCTCATCTGTCGACCCTGTTTCTTATGTCGGAAAGCCCTTCCCCCTAAAAACCGCTGATTGGAATTTCAAGATGCTCCGCGACATGGGTTTCAATACCCTCCGCCTGCTCGTGAATTGGGAGGGAATCGAGCACGATGGAATCGGCGAGTACGATGAAGATTACCTGGACTATCTCGAAGCGATTGTCGCCAAAGCCAACGAATACGATATCTACTGTCTGATGGATATGCATCAGGATATTTTTTCGCGGCGCCTGTACAAGCTCTTTAACGACGGAACCGATGAAAATTCCCTTCTGGATCTGAAGGACCGCGAAAAAGGCAAGGCGTACGGCCTGAACAACCTCGTACAGGGCGACGGCGCGCCTGCCTGGGTTGTCGAACTTTGCCTGCCGGATAAAAATGTGAATGGCCCGGAATGGGGATTGCCTCTTCAGATGGTATCCGATCCGGGAAATACGTCAGACATTATTCCGTTTACCTGGTGGGGCATCAACATGGCCCTGTCTCTGGATGTGGATCGCTGTTTTGCCTCCTTTTTCGCAGGCCGGGTCGTTTTTCCGAATTACAAAATAAATGGAATGAATATTACAGATTATCTGCAGAATGCTTACATCAATGCGTGGCTTGAGGTCGTCAAGCGAGTGAAAAAATATCCGAACGTTATCGGCTATGACGTCATGAACGAGCCCATCGGATATTTCATCACTCTGCCTCTTTACGCCCTGCTCTATCAAGAAATTTCGACTTCTGCTTCAGGCGAATTGACCGATCAACAGGTCACTCAAATCCTAGAAAATTTCTTGAATTCGTTTATCGAGCGAGGAGCCACCGCCGACGGCATCGAATTGCTTAGAAGCCTGTTTCTCGAATATGGCAATCTGCCGAAAAATCTCGCAGATTTGGCCAAAGCCGGATTTTTTCCCCAAGATGCCTCTTCGCCTTATAGGCCGGATGCGGCGGCTTCGATCAATATTAACTTCGCTTTCAACCGGAATCTCATGCAGCCGTTTCTAGAAAAAGCCGGACATGCAATTCTGGATGAAGATCCACATGCGGTTATTTTTATAGAGCAGGCATTCGGGTTGCCTGGAAATGGGATTATGGGCGTAATGGCTGAGCCGATGCTGGCCCCGGAGGGAATCGAGCAAGTCGTTTTTGCGCCCCATTATTATCCGGATATTTATCCTTACGCCGGGTTTAATCAGCCGCCGCGTGAATTCACAGTGGATGAAATCCGGTTCGACGATTACACATCCGACATTCAGGGCGTCATCAGCGATGCATCGTTCAGCCTGAGCAATCCGCCGACCCTGCTTGGCGAATTCGGCTCTTATTTCAATTATGGCGGCATAGAGACATCCATCGAGCAAAACTATGTCGTCTCCAGCAACATCCTCGATAACTATTATGAGGATCTGGACCAAATGATGTTGAACAACACTATTTGGTGCTACTCGCCGGAAAACACCAAGGAAAACGGCGAAAACTGGAATAAGGAGGATTTCTCGGTGCTGGGGCCCGATCACAAGCCGCGCTCGGTCGAGGCCTATTCTCGCGTTTATCCTCGCTTCGCAAGCGGACGGCCAAAAGCATGGCATTATTATTCGCCGTTCCATTATTACACCCCTAAACCGGGCGAACCGCTTCCATATTTGGAATTCGAGCTTGAAATCGGCTCAAAAGAATCGGATGCGCCGACTGAAATCTTTATCCCGCCTTTTGTTTTTAAAGACGGATTTTATGTGTACATCTCAGACGGCTATTGCTACTTCAAAAACGAAATCCATGTGCTCTATTGGTTTCCACAAGACGACGATCCGGGCGATACCCACGACATCCGCATACGGCCGCCCTATTCGGATTACGGCGACAACGATTGGGATTACTTCTTCAAAGGCGATCAGGTGATTGAGGGAAGAAAGTAGGGGGCAACTACACGGTTGGGCGATTTATGCCGGAGTTCTCGTTTTTATAATATTAAAGATGCTGTCCGGAATCTTTTCCAACGATACGACATGATCCACGGCGCCTAATTCTATGGCTACTTTAGGCATGCCGAATACTACGGATGAGGGTTCATCCTGTGCAATAGTTTCTGCGCCGGCGAGTTTCATTTCCAGCAAGCCTTTGGCTCCGTCCGATCCCATGCCTGTCAGAATCACACCGATGGCATTTTTACCGGCCTCCTGAGCGACGGATCGGAACATTACGTCCACGGAAGGCCTATGACGATTGACCAAAGGCCCTTGTTTTACATTCACATAGTACTGGGCTCCTGAACGCTTTAAAACCACGTGATAATTACCGGGTGCGATCAGCGCAAGTCCGGGCTGAACCGGATCGCCGTCTTTGGCCTCTCGCACATCAATCTGACAGATATCGTTCAACCGGTTGGCAAATGACGTCGTAAATAATTCAGGCATATGCTGTGTAATGACGGTCCCGGGAGAAGTCGGAGGCATTACCCGAAGAATGGATTCAATTGCAATCGTGCCTCCGGTGGAACCTCCGATGGCAAGAATCTGGTTCGTGGTTTTGCCCAAATGCTGAATGGGCTTTTTTTCATTGATCAGATTCAGCAGGGCGGCTTTTGCTTTTATATTGACGCTGGCCGCCATTTTGAGTTTTTCAATCAACTCAGTCATGATGTTGCCGACCGTATAAGCAGTACCGGGCTTACAAATCACATCGATTGCGCCGGCCCGCATGGCTTCCAAGGCCAACTCGCTGCCTTTCGGGGTAAGCGACGAAACCACCACTGCGGGGATTGGAAAATACCTCATCAATTTTCGCAAGAAAGTCAAGCCGTCCATGCGCGGCATTTCCAGATCAAGGGAAATCACATCCGGCTTTTTCTCCACGATCATATCCCGCGCCACATATGGGTCCGGAGCCACTCCGACAACCTCGATTTCAGAATCGCGAGCCAATTGCTGTTGAAATATTTGTCGGACAATCGCCGAATCATCAACTATTAATACTCTGACCATTCCATGCCCTCTTTTTTGAAGAACCAATCAATGCGGTACAGCCGCCCTCGGCTGTGACTGCATAATTCACTGGCGGCGCCTGTGTCCTTGCAATAAGATCGCCCATACGCATTATCAAGGCGAATCGGTAAAAATAATTGACAGATCCACCCGCCTTCCATCATCTGTATTTAAAACGATCGAAGACTCGGCTTGGGAGAAATCGCTTTCATATATTTCAGGGGATTCAAATTTTACCGAAGGCAGCCCAAGTCGGTAATCCGGATTATTTCCAAATAATTTTTCCAATACCATTCCCCCCATGATATTCAGAAGCTCACTGCAGGCGCTTAAGGATTTCGCTTCGGTTTCAGTTTCATCGATATCGGACCCGATCATGTTTGAGGCGATCTCGACACCCAACTGGGGGTCCAGAGCAAAAACCAATTTCCCGTTGCAAGGGCCTGAAAACATAATGTCGGCTTGAATAATGCGGCCATTCCATTTCGCCTCTCCTTCTGAAGGCTGAACAAATAAAAAGGCCACTTCTTCCAATGCAACGGAAATTATTCCTTCCAACATTTGTGGGGATACCTGAATATTCATGGCCTTCCCTCCACTTAAATTCCCAAGACATTCAATATGGTCGAGCGAAAGTTTTCGGGCCGAAACGGCTTATTGATGTAAGCTTTGATTCCAAGATTATTCAGTTCTTCGATTCGCGCCTGACGACGTTCCGTGGAAATAACGACAACGGGAACTGTAGCCAGCAGATTATCCTGGGATAATTTTTTGACAAATTCGATTCCATTCATTACAGGCATATTGATGTCTGTAAAAACGATATCAATCCATTCTTCCTTTAACGTTTTAAGCGCCTCTTGGCCGTTAGAAGCCTCATAGACCGTACCTATCTCCAACCCCGACATCCCAAGCGTCTTTTTTATCACGGCTCGAATAATATCCGAGTCGTCGACTACAAGAATTTTATAGCTCATGATTCGGTCCCTTCTAATGCTACTTACAAATTAGTGACCTCATTGTTCGAGATCACCACTACCTTCCCGCTTTGGATGTACAATTTGACGGTTCGGGATTTGGTGCCTCCGACATCTTCTGCGGCGATCACGACTTCGTTCTGCCAAAAAATTTTTCGTAAAGCTACGTAGTTGCGTTTCCCGATATTAAACGTCCCGTTTTCATCGGCAATCTGGCCGCCCCCGGCGACTTTCACGATAAGATCCTTCTTCTTTGAGCCAAACATTTTCATCATTTGAAAAAGCAATGGAATTCCTGTGTCCGCAAACATTGCAGGTCTATCTTTTGCTTTATCCGGCGAAATTTCTGATAAAGGCAATTGATAGTGAAGCAATCCTCCGGCTTTAATAGCCGGATCATACAGAATTACCGCGATACAAGATCCCAAGGCATAAGTGATTAAAACATCTTCCGGATTATTGCTTATCCGGCAGTCTGAGATATCTATAATTATGTTTCTCGTCAGGTCATTTTTTGCAGTATTACTCATGACCTCTATCATTTGACATAGATTGACGGGCTTATCGCCCTAAAATCGACCTCAACTCCCTTTAGAGTTTCCGTATGCCCGATAAAAAGGATTCCTCCGGGAGCTAACAGATCGAACATGGAACAAATCATCTTCTGCCGAACACTCAGATCGAAATAGATCATTACATTTCTGCAGAAGATAACATCCAACGGCCCGTTCATCGGATAGGGAGGAGAAGATAAGTTAAGCCGTTTGAATACAATATGACGGCGAATTTCCGGCCGAATCTGATACGTTGTGGTTTCAGCTTTCTTATCGACATGCTTGATGAAATACTTGGTGACATAGTAACGGCTTAAGACTTCTATTTCTTTTTGGTCATAAAAGCCGTTTTGCGCTTTTTTCAGGACACGTGTAGAAATATCCGTCGCCAAAATTCTATAGTCCACATCTTGGAGGTCGACCGTTTCGGCGACTGAAAAAGCGATTGTATACGGCTCCTCTCCTGAAGATGAAGCAGCGGACCAAATTCTAAAACGTCGGCGGCCTTGGGACATCCACTTCTGTAAAATGGTTTTCAGATAGTCAAAGTGGTCTTTTTCTCTGAAAAACTTAGTGTAATTGGTTGAAATGACATCGAGAAAGTTGATTAATTCTTCGCCGGATTCGTCGTCTTCGAGATATTGCAAATAATGGTGCTCATTCTTTAGCCCTAAAACACGAATTCGCTTAGCCACTCGTGCGCTTACAAGGGCTTCCTTTCCATCTCTAATATTAATGCCGGCTTTTTCATAAGCAATTTCGGTAAATTTTCTGAATATTGAGGTATTCATTTATTTGCACATCACAATATCGATCAATCCATATCAAAGAGGGCGTTGAGAAAAAAAATCCCAACGCCCTCAAGTTTCAATTATTTTCAGAAGTCTTGAAATGTCGGATCATTTTCCATCGGAATGACTTCTTCCGGACGGACATGAATTCCGGATTTCTGAGCAGCCGATTTCTTTGTCGCGCCGTTGCCTTTGCGAACAGTAGCGGCTGCTTTTGCTTGGATTCCTGCTGAAACCGAGCCGGATGAGGCGTTTTTACTCAACTTGAAACGCCCAACCATGTTTATAAGTTCTTCAGCCTGACTGGACAATTCTTCCGCCGCGCTCGATGATTCTTCTGCGTTGGCGGCATTCTGTTGTGTGACCTTTTCCATTTGAGCGACGGCCTGGTTGATCTGGTCGATTCCTCTGGTCTGCTCCTGACTTGCAACCGCAATCTCTTGTACGATGTTGACGACTTTTCCGACCGATTTGACGATTTCGGAGAGATTGCCGTTCACCTCTTGCGAGATCTCGGCGCCATTCTCCGCAAGTTTTGCGGATTGCTGGATCAAGTCCTCGGTTTTTCTCGCAGCTTCTTTAGCGCGCAACGCCAGATTCCGGACTTCTTCAGCGACCACGGCAAAACCGCGACCGGCATCGCCTGCTCTGGCCGCTTCTACCGCTGCATTCAGAGCCAACAGGTTGGTCTGGAATGCAATGTCGTTGATGTCTCGAATGATTATTGCAGTGCCTTCTGCCGCTGAACGGATTTTGGTCATTGCATCAATCATTCCGCTCATGGATTGCGTGCCTCTATCTGCAGCACCCTGGGTTTCGACTGCGATGGCTTTTGCCTGCTGAGTATTTTCGGCATTCTGCTTGGTCATCCCTGCAAGCTCTTCAAGGCTGCTGGAAGTCTCTTCCAAAGAACTGGCTTGTTCAGAGGCGCCTTGTGCGACCGACTGGCTGCTGCTGGCGATCTGACCACTGGCTGAAGAGACCTGGTCTGAAGCTGTGCTGACCTGGACAAGCGCATCATGCAAAGCCTCGGCCGTGGCGTTCAATGCTTCTTTAATTTTCGCATGATCGCCTTGATAATTGCCTTTGACTCTTGAGCGCAGATCATAATTCGACAATTGTTCAAGTACTGCCGAAGCTTCTTTGATTGGTGTCAACACGGCATCCAATGTCTCGTTGACACCCTGCACAATTTTGCGGAAATCGCCTTGATGCTTGGTGGCATCAGCACGCGTATCCAACTTGCCTTCCACAGCAGCTTTCGCCAACATTACAGCATCTGCAACGAGGGTATTTACCGCATCGATGCACTGATTCAGATTATTCTTAATCGCATTGAAATCGCCGTTGTAGCTGTCCGTAATCTTCAGTGGAATTTCTCCCTTGGAGATCAAATCCACATACCTTGCGGCGACGTTCAAAGGACCAATGACGGCATCAAGAGTATCATTCACGCCCTGAACTATTTTGCGGAAATCGCCCAGGTGCTTAGAAGCGTCAGCGCGAGTCGCAAGCTTGCCTTCAACAGCAGCCTTCGACAGCAAGTTGGCGTCTGCGACCAATGTATTCACCGCATCAATGCACTGGTTCAGGTTATTTTTAATCGTGTTGAAATCGCCGTTGTAATTATCTGTGATTCTCTGAGGAATATCTCCCTTTGAAATCAAATCCACATACCTTGCGGCGACGTTCAAAGGACCGATGACAGCATCAAGGGTGTCATTTACGCCTTGAACGATCTTGCGAAAATCGCCTAAGTGTTTCGAAGCGTCCGCGCGAGTTGCCAGTTTGCCTTCAACAGCAGCCTTCGCCAACACGTTTGCGTCCGCGACCAATGCGTTCACTGCATCGATGCACTGGTTCAGATTATTCTTTATCATATTGAAATCGCCGTTGTATGTATCTGTGATTTTTTGTGG
>Ga0315282_10012435_pt1 | contig 13023 bp, 10 predicted proteins | sample YL17G07_20_MG_FD_203693 | JGI IMG/M metagenome (GOLD analysis project Ga0315282, IMG submission 203693) | Sediment microbial communities from Yellowstone Lake, YNP, Wyoming, USA - YL17G07_20 | ecosystem: Environmental > Aquatic > Freshwater > Lake > Sediment | place: USA: Wyoming | collected...
TGATGAAAGCAATAGAGATTGATACTGTTGGAAGATATCTTAACATGAAAGTAAAAGACAAATCTCCGATACCAATATAGTACTAAAATATTCCTAAACCTCTTGACACGACACAGTACATTGCGAGCGATAGCGAAGCAATCTCATCCTTTCCATCATTGCAAATAGGGATTGCTTCGGAGCTAGCGCTCCTCGCAATGACCCTTTCTTTGTCACCGCGAGTGAACGCAGTGAGCGTGGCGGTCTCGCTTCTGTAACATTGAAAAATAAGTTTGCAATTTCCCCATAAATGTAGGGGCAGGGCTTGACCCTGCCCCTTTTATTATTTTGGACAACCACAAGGGTTGCCCCTACAATATTATTTTCGATTTCAAGGGAAAAGGTAGAACAAGTATATTACAATGATATTAGTAGGACAGGTATCCTTGCCTGTTCAAATTTGTCACTCAAGAAGATTTATTTCTCACACAAAAAACTGAAGGAAGGTCGTGACCTTGACAAGAGGTAGAGATTCTATTAAAATTAAAAGCAGTTTAATTGTTAATGGAGGATTGAAATCAAAATGAAGACTTACTCACCGAAAAAAGGAGAAGTCGAACGTAAATGGTATGTAATAGATGCAGCTGACAAGCCTCTTGGAAGATTGGCTAGTGAAATAGCCACTATTCTAAGAGGTAAGCATAAGACTTGTTTTGCTCCAGATGTTGATACAGGAGATTTCGTAATAATAATAAATGCCTCAAAAGTTAAAGTTACTGGGAAAAAATTTACTCAGAAACTTTATTATCACCATACTCCTTATCCTAGGGGGCTCAGAGTAAAAAACTTTAGGCAGATGATGGAAGAGAACCCCGTAAAAGTAATAGAACATGCAGTGAAAGGTATGCTCCCGCACAATTCTCTTGGAGAAAAACAGTTTAAGAAACTTAAGGTCTATGTGGGAAGTGAGCATCCTCATACGGCTCAGAAGCCTGAATCTTTAAGTATATAATTTAGATGCTAAATACTATGAAGATTGACACAAACTTGAGATTACGTGACAGCCTGTATTATTTTGTTATTGTGGGTTAAGGAGGTAAAAATGCCCTTGAAAGACTTTCCTAAGACAAAGGAAGAAATTCTCAAGTATATAAAAGAAAATGAGATTTATTTTGTAGAACTATGGTTCACCGATATATTGGGCTATCTAAAAAGTTTTGCAATTACTGAGCATGAATTAGAAAAAGCCTTTGAGGAAGGATTGGGCTTTGACGGTTCATCAATAAGAGGTTTTGCAAGAATTGATGAGAGTGATATGATAGCTTTCCCTGAGCCTGAGACTTTCGCTACTCTTCCATGGAAACCTAGAGAGAGAAAAGTAGCGAGGATGTTTGCCACTATAGCAGAACCCAATGGAAATCTCTATGAGGGAGACCCGAGAAATGTTTTAAGAAAAGCTCTAAAAAGAGCCAAAGAAATGGGATTTAACTTTTATGTAGGACCAGAATTAGAGTATTTTTATCTTAAAACTCCTAACTCAAATCCAGAAGTCCTGGACTGGGGCGGATACTTTGATTTAATCCCTCGCGATGAAGCTATAGATATAAGACATCAGACTGTATTAATGTTAGAAAGCTTAGGAATTGAAGTTGAGTTTAGCCATCACGAAGGGGCACCTTCACAGCATGAGATTGACTTTAAGTACAAAGAGGCGTTAACTATGGCTGATACTGTGATGGCTGCTCGTTTAGCAATAAAAGAAGTAGCATATATAAATGGTGTCTATGCGACATTTATGCCCAAGCCTCTTTTAGAATATAACGGTTCAGGGATGCATGTACATATGAGCCTTTTTCAGAATGGTAGAAACGCTTTCTTCAACCCTAATGATAAATACCATCTCTCTCATACAGCAAAACATTTCATTGCAGGATTAATGAAGCATGCTAAAGAGATAACACTTATCACTAATCAATGGGTAAATTCTTATAAAAGGTTAATTCCAGGGTATGAGGCTCCTGTGTATATTTCCTGGGCATTAAGAAATCGTTCTGACCTAATAAGAGTCCCTATGTATAAACCTGGAAAAGAAGAAGCTACAAGGATAGAATATAGGGCACCTGACCCTGCATGTAATCCATATCTTGCCTTTGCAGTTATTCTAGGAGCGGGACTTGAAGGAACTGAGAAAGAATATCCATTGCCTGATCCGATAGAGGAAAACGTATATAATATGACCGAAGATGAGAGAAAGGCAAGAGGAATAGAGAATCTTCCTGGAAGTCTTATAGAGGCTATAGAGATTACTGAGAATAGTGAACTTGTAAGGAAAATACTAGGAGAACACGTCTTTAGAAACTTCATAGAGAATAAAAAGATTGAATGGGATAACTATCGCAAGCAGGTAACAAATTACGAACTGAAGATGTATCTTCCTGTGCTGTAAAGCGAATGTAGACCCAGGTTTCGTCATCGTATATCATATCGCGAGGGGTTTTAACCCCGAAGCAATCTCAAAAGATGAGACCGCCACGCTCATTTCATTCGCTCGCGGTGACATGGGGGAGTGAGACTGCACGCATTACTCATCATGTCTTTCTCCTCTGCCTTTACCTATTACTGATTTCTATCCTCTCCCCTTCTCCTAGCTCTACTAAATCATTTAATTCTATAGTTGTTCTATTAAAATTGGCTTCTAATATCTTTTCTTCTTTATCTCTAACAAACTTTACAGAATAAGCCCTAGAAGAAAATTTTTTAGGAATATCTAACCTTATGTTTTTAACCTTTATCTTACCGTAAACATCTACTATCTCTACTCTATAAAAATCTGAAGTAATCTCTTGAGTAAACATTCCCCATCCAGTATCTGTAGAGAAGAAGCATCTAAAGTCTGAGAACTTTAGTTTAGGAGAAAAACCTATAGAATGATACCTTCCATCATATTCGTAATCTGATAGAGCTAGTAATAGACTCCAGCTCGCTAAAGCTCTAGCATAGTGATGCCCACACTCAGGTTCATCCCAGGGATTACGCCTTAACCCATCATACCGCTCTCTTAAGGCTTTGACTATTGTAAAACCTTCCTTTAGGAAACCTTCATATATTAAATGACTTGCTACTTGGTATTCAATTCCAGTCCATACTTCATCTGAGTATGGAAATGGGAAATCCTCTCTATTTCCTTTAGGCCAGGTGCATAGTAATAGACCTTTTTCGTCATTTAATGCATAAGTCCTCTGGCAGTTAGAGTGGTCTGAAAGATTATCCATCCAGTTGTAATTGAATATCGAGACTAAAGCCTCCTTTATATGGTTTTTGGGGATAAGTTCTCCTAATCCTATTATATTAGCAAACCATTGACCTAGCAGTTGGTCAGAAAGACACCCTTCTCCATATTGATATTTATAGCCTTTTGTCTTATCGTACTTTTGGATAAAATATTCTCCATTAAACAATTCTTTATCTAGCAACTTACTACCCTTCTCCAATAGTTCTGTATACTCTCTATTATCCTCACCTAAGAATTTTGCTATCTCAGCAGAGGCTTTAAGGGCTCCAAGATATAACAAGCCAGTAAACGTATTAGGTCCATAGAACTCTATATCATATGTATTGTGCTGTTCTTGTTCCATTACTCCATCTCTATCCGTATCCCAGGAAGTCCATGAAAATTCTAAAGCCTTTTTAGCATTTTCCCATAGTCTCTCTAAGAATTCGTTATCTCCTGATAGTTTCCACTCTCTATAGAGTTTCATTATAGTACCCATTTGCCCATCAGCTGCAGGTTTAAAACCCCATCTTCCTGCACCTAGGGGAAGCATGGTCCTAAAAGACATCTTACCTGTTTCATCAGTATTGTACAAGAAATCTACTTCTCTCATACTCCTTTCTAACTGAGGAAAAAGATAGGCTAGTGTCTGTTCATAATTCCATACATGTGTACAATTTAATGGGCAACATCCTTCATTATCACTACATCCTTCAAATCCAAAGAATCTTCCATCCTCGGTTCTAAAACATGTATTCGTTCTTATTATAGACATTTGGCTAGAGATAGCATCTATTACATAATTTGGTAAGGTACTTGAGAATAACAAATCGTGAAATTTTCTTGTTTGAGAATCAAGTCTAGAAAGATTTTCTACTGTATATTTCGCTACATCCCAGGAATCATCAAATTTTGAAGAATAGTAAGTCTTTAATCGAACCTCTTCTTTTAACGGTTCTATTCTGAAGTATTTAGTAATTTCTTCTGGAAGATACGGGAAGTACCAAGAAAGTATAAGAGGTATTTTTATCTTTTCTCCTGGGAGTAACTCAAAATTTAATCCTAATGTGGCTACATCTGTTTCTCCTTCTGGACTAGGTTCACTTGTATCTTCTTCGAATGTCTCTAGAACTCTAAATTGGTCCCAAAAGTTCTGTAAGTCATCAAACCAGCCTCCTCTAAGCCATCTTAAATGATACATTACATCTTTCCAAGTAGTTACTATAGATATATTGCCATACAAGGGGTCTTCTTCTTTGTATTTGAGATTACTCATCCTTATACCATGAAAAGTTTCTTCTTTTATAAACTCATTTAAGTTAGAACCAAAACAGGATGCATGTCTATTATTTACTCCATATATATTCTTTAAGGACATTTTTCCATCATATCCAACAGGATTGAGCATGCTGAAAGCTAGTATACCTTTAATAGATTCGTAGCTGATATTTTCAAGAGTAAAATAGAAAATTGCTACTGGTAGCCCAGAATCTAGGTCATTAAGAGGAATAAATGGATTAAACGCTTCTAATTCTATCTTTATTGGTAACTCTTCATCAGAGAATTCTATATAAGCAAATGGATACTCTCCCCTAAATTTAGCTGAACTTAGCCTTGGTAATCCAGAAAGCCTACTATTTGGAAGTCCATGACTAGCTGTATATGGTGGAAGTAATCTAGATTCCAATACTTTGGCAAGATATGTTGAATCATTCTCTCCTTTTGTTCTTATAGCAAAAAATGTAAAAGGCAGACTAAGTCCTTTAGCTGGTCTATTAAATATCTCCCAATCCTGTAGATTCCCTCTTCCACCAAGAGAAACTGTCCCTGTTCCTATTCCTCCTATAGGAAAGGCTATCTGAGAAAGAGCTAATCCTTCAAATGTTCTCTGTGGTCCAAAATCAAAGAGTTCTTTATCAGAATATGGAATATTCTTCATTTTATTATCCCCCTAACTTTTCAAATACTGGTAAGAGTCTCTCGTAAGTTTCTATAAAGATTGAATACAGCCTTCTATATATTTCTATATCTTTCTGTTTTGGTAGAAATCTCTCTTTTACTTTTATCAGTTCTTCTGCTATCTCTAAATTGGGAAATATCCCTACCCCAACACCTCCAGCTATAGCTGCACCTAAAGAGGTCGCTTCTTCCAGTATCTCCATTCTTAAAATTTCTCTTTCAAATATACTAGCAAGTATTCCTGCCCAGAGCTTACTTTTTCCACCTCCACCTATTAACCTTATATTTTCTATATTTACTCCTTGAGCTAGAAATGCATCTAGAATAATCTTTAAATTAAAGCCTACTCCCTCTAAGATTGCTCTCATTAGCTGAACCTTTGTATGTCTAGGAGTGATTCCAATAAATACACCTCTAGCTTTGGGATTCCAATGGGGACTTCTCTCCCCTAAGAGATAGGGAAGAAATATTAAATTCTCACTACCTGGAGGAATCTTTTCTACCTCTAAGTCCATTATTTCATATGGATTTATCCCTAATTCTAAAGCTATTTCTTTCTCTTTAGCAGCTAAGTTATCCCTTGCCCACTGATAGGAGAGTCCTGCTGATTGCATAGTACCAGTAGGCATAAATAGTCCAGGAGCAAGATGATGAAATGTAAACGTCCTAAGTTTGGGATCATATATTGGTCTTGTAGATGCTATGGCTATCCAAGATGAGGCTCCCAAATAATTGTAGGCTTGCCCTTCTTTTACCACTCCTGCTCCACAGGCTGCACAAGCACCATCTCCCCCGCCTATAACTACAGGGATTCCAGGGGGCAGCTCTAGTTCACTAGATGCCTCTTGAGTTAGTTCTCCTACGACTTCTAGGGATGAATGAACCTCTGACAGTTTTTCTATGGGAATCTCTAATGCTTCAATTATTTCTTCAGACCATTCCTCTCGCTGTAGGTCAAAGAGATTAGTTCCTGAAGCATCAGAGAAATCTGTTACCCATTTCCCAGTAAATTCATGAATTATAAAGTCTTTAGCTAGTAAAAACTTATAGGTCTTAGAAAAAACTTCAGGTTCATTTTTCTTTATCCAGAGGATTTTGGCTGCCGAGTAAGTCGGACTTACTCTGTGACCTGTAATTCTATATACCTTCTCTTCCCCGACTCTTTCTCTTATTAACTCTGCCTCTTTTATACCTCTCTGATCTGCCCAGATGATTATATTCCTTAGAGGATTCCCTTCTTTATCTACAGGAAGACACCCCATCATCTGCCCACTAAAGCTTATAACGCCAATCTCAGTAGTTTTAACTTTACTTATAGATAACAGTTTCTGGGTAGAGACTTTAACTGCCTTCCAGTATTCAGAAGGATCCTGCTCTACCCAATTGGGATTGGGATAATAGGTAGGATAAGAGTAGAAAGAAGATGCAATGAGATTTCCTTCCCTATCATATAGTGTTGCCTTATTTCCTGTAGTTCCTAGGTCATGGGCAAGGATATAATTCTTAGGTATTGGTATCCTCCAAATTTAGATAAAACTTTTAAGTTGTTCTCTAAAATTAAAACTCTTCGACCATCTTCTTTACTCTTTCTTCATTTACTATAGTGTTAAAAGCTTCTCTACAGATACTATTCCCAATTCCACGTAGCTTAAGAGCATACTTAATTAGAGGAATATTCCCATATTTTAGAATACTTGCTATCTTTGCTATATCTAATTGAGTATTTCTTGCATCCTCGAGTCTATTCTCTTTAAATTCTTTCCATAATTTAACAAATACTTCCGGAAAAACATTGGCATTTCCACTAATACTTCCCTTACATCCTACAGATAGTCCTCCTAAAAGTTGTTCATCCGCCCCTTCAATAATTATTATTTTTTTATCTCTAAAAGCAAGCAGATATTCCATAACGGTGGTAAAACTCCCACTACTATCTTTTAACCCAACAATATTAGGGCAGCTCTCTATAAGTCTAACTAATAATGAAGGATCAATACGATTTCCTGTACGTTGAGGGATATTATACAGATATACAGGAAAATCTTGAGGAACAGAACTGGCTATCTTATAAAAGTATTGAAAAAGTTCATCTTCTGAATAGGAATAATAATAAGGAGACAAAGCTCCTATACCATCAGCTCTACAAGAATAGGCATGTTTAGCAAGAGTAACAGCATCTTCTATTCGAATACCTCCAACATGGATATAAACTGTAATTCTACCATTTACATAATTTATAACTGTTTCAGCTATCCTTTGTCTTTCCTCTACACTTAAAAGAGGAAACTCTCCTGTTGTTCCACAAACATATATACCGTTTACTTTGGCACTTATCAAAAAATCTAATAAAGCCCTAATTGCCCCATAATCAACTGAGTAGTCTTCATTAAACAAAGTAAGAATTGCAGGGTTAATTCCTTCTAAATATTCCATTTTTATCTCCTCGCTTTCTAACTAATGTCTATAACTATATGTTTTATAGTCTCTCTTCTATAAGTATATACCAGATGAATTAATTTATCACTAGATTGTATTATGCTAGGATAAGAATATTCTCCTTCTTCTGTCTCTAAATCCCAAATTTCCCAACTCTCTCCATTATCTTCAGAGACACCAATATTTAACGGGGTTCTTTTATCAAAACTATCATTAAAAACAACGACTAATCTTCCATCTATAAGTTTTATAAGGTCTATTCCACTATTTGGATTCTTTAGAATAGTAGGGTTAGCTTCACTCCATGTTCTACCATAATCATAAGATTCCGTTTTATATATAAAACCATATCTCGTTCTTAAGAAACATAATAAATATCCCTTTTCTAATTCTACTATAGTAGGCTGAATACATCCTTTAGGTGTCGTAACCCAACCGGTAAAGTCCCAGGTTTTTAGATCTTTTGAGATTCCAAAGATAGCTTTCCAGTTTACTTCATCATACATTGGAAATAGTATTTCTCCATTAGAAAGTTTTAGTAGTTTATTTCTTATCATCCATCCCCACTCTTTACGAAGTATCCTTTCTTCTTCAAAGATTTCTCCAAAATTACGTGATACTCTATATTTTATTGAGCAGGTATCCCATCCACCTCTTACGAGATTAGCTTTAATAGCCTCAGGATAATTTTCCCCAACCTCTTCTGGTAAGCCTCCACCTTCTATAGTTACATAGAATAAGTAAACTATACCACTATTATCAAAGAGCACAGGATTTCCATCAGGTTTTCTTGGAGTATCTATAAAAATTTTAGGATCTTCCCACTTAGCAGAATTCTTCCTAAGTCTAGACATTAATATAACCTCATCTGGGGAAGTTTCATAAGCTCCAGCATACCACACTACAAGAATATCTCCATTAGAAAGTTCTAGTATATTTGCTGCATGTGACATTGACCTTCCTTCTAATTCTTTGAGTAAATTACTAGCTAAAATCTTTAGATTCACCTTTCCTCCTAGTTAGCCTTTAATTCCTGTAAATGATATTCCTTGTACAAAATATTTTTGTAATGCAAAGAAAACAATAAGAGCTGGAATTGTAGCCATTACTGCTGAAGCAAGGGGTGGACCATAATTAGGAGCAGAGCCACTAGCTCCTGACATAGCTCCCATATATTGAGCAATACCAACAGGTAATGTTCTAGAATTATCAGAATTGATGGCTATAAGAGGCCATAAAAAGTTATTCCAACTCGACACAAATGTAAGTGTAGCTACCGCTGAAAGAGATGGGCCGGATAAAGGTAAAACTATTTGACTCCAAATCTTAAAAGGTGAGCATCCGTCAATACGAGCCGCATCTTCTAATTCCCCTGGTATCCCTAGGAAAAATTGACGCATAATAAAAACACCTGTAATATTTGCTGTAGTCGGTAAGATTAAGGCAATATGAGTATCAAGTAAATGAAGCTGAGAAAAAAGGAGAAAAAGAGGAATGACCGTTACAGGGATAGGGACAAGAAGCATAAAGACAATTAAATTAAATAAGAAATTTCTCCCAACAAAATATAGGCAGGCCAATGCATAGCCAGCCATTGCATCTATAAAGATAGTTATAAATGTTGCAATACCAGCCACTATTATACTATTAAGCATCCAACGACCAAAATTATGTTTGGAAATTACAGAGAGAAAATTTTCCCAAGTTATTACAGAAGGAATCCATCTAGGTGGATATATGGGAATCTGGCTTTCAGGTTTTATAGAAGATACAATCATCCATATTAAAGGTAAAATACTAAAAAGAACAGATATCAACATTAATGTATATAGAATTATTTTACGGAAAGATAGCATAAGACTAAGCCTCCCTTTTCATAAAGATTTGTAATATACCTGTTAAAGCTAGAAGGATAATAAATGTAGCATAGGCGATAGCTGCTCCATAGCCAAGATTATAGTTTTGAAAAGCCTGAAAATACATATACTGTATCAGGGTTAATGTAGAAGTTCCAGGGCCTCCTCCTGTCATTACATAAATCTGATCAAAAACTTGAAATGTATTAATTAAAGTCAATGTAATTACTATATAAGTTGTTGGTCTAAGCAACGGGAGAGTAATCTTTTTAAAAGTATTCCAACTTCCCGCACCATCTACTAGAGCAGCCTCATATAGTTCTGTAGGTATCTCTTGTAAACCTGCTAGAAAAAGGATCATATTATACCCAACAGTCCACCAAAGAGTAGTAATAGCTACAGCTACCATAGCGATGGATTCCTCTGTAAGCCAAGCAATGGGCCCAATCCTTAAAAACCCTAAATAATAATTTAAAATTCCAAAATTTTTATCATATATCCAATTCCAAATTACACCTACTACAGTAGACATTACCGCATAAGGTGCGAAAATTAAGGTTCGATTGATTCTACGTCCTTTTAAGGAGGGGTTATTAACTAGAATAGCAAGCGCCAGCCCTATAATAATAAGGGCTGGCGCAACAAGCACTACAAAATACAAAGAATTTCTAAGTGATATCAAAAAGAATGAATCTTTTAAGAGCGAAGTATAATTCTGAAACCTCACAAAAGTAGGTCTACCTATAAGATTCCAGCGGGTTAAACTAAAAAATAACCCTTCTATAATAGGTCCAAAACGGAATAAAATAAACAGAATTAGATATGGTAACATAAATCCCCATCCCGCAAAAGATTCAGCTTTTCTCCAACTTTTTGTACTACTAAGATTTGCAGGTATTACTGGCATTTTAAATCTCTCCTAAAATACTTTAAGGTGTCGCCAAAATTGAATTTACCTGTTGAATAAAGTCTTGAATAATACGGGCAGGATCTTCATCTTTCAACATTGCAGCTTGGGCAGCAAGGATAACTGGCCCTGGAGCAACAGAAGAGTATACTTGAAGTGATTTGGGAATATTAGGAAGAAATACGGTATATGGAAGCATAGAAACAAACGAGCTACGACCTGGCAATGTTCTAAAATTAAGAGATTTTGATACACTAAGCATTGCTGGGATATTACCTGACATTGCCCATTTAGCAGAATTATTAATTATCCAACCAGCTAACTCTACAGCTGCTTTCCTGGCTTCAGTAGATACTCCTTTGGGAAGCACAAGTATATGTCCAGAACCCCAAACAGCCTGTGTATTCCCAAATCTAGGGAACACACCTACTCCCCATTTCAAACCTTCTTTTCTTTGCATAGCTGGGAGCTGCCAGGGGCCGTCTATCACCATTGCTACCTGAGAATTAAGGAAATCATTGGTAGGGCTCTGCTGCCCCTGAGGAGTCACATGATACCTATAAATAAGATCTTGTAAGGCTTTCCATGCTGCTACACCTTTTTTCTCATCAATAGAAACCCTAGAAAAATCTGAGGTAAGAAAGCTTGTCCCTTGCTGATTCATAAGAGCATACCAAATATAGAAAGCATGATGATTTGTAGGAATACCTAAGCCCCACTGTTTAACACGATTGATATCAAATCCAGCTTCATCAGGATGCTTACCATTTACATCAATAGTAAGTTTAGTTGCTGTCTTAATAAGTTCATCCCATGTGGCAGGAGGTCTTGAAGGATTTAACCCTGCGTTTTTAAACATAGTTATATTATAATAAAGTCCATGCATATGCATATCTAAAGGAAATCCATATTGAACCCCTTTATAAAAAGTTGCATCCCAGAGTCTCTTTGCGAAATCCTCGGATTTCAGCCCTAATTGATGTGTGTAATCTGTTACAGAATCTAATACCCCTGCTTCTACTAAATATGCCAATTCTTGTACATGAGTGGCAAAAAGAGCTGGGGCATTCCCTGCTTTAAAAGCAGTCATAAATTTACTATACAGTGGAGTCCACTGGAGTGTAGTTAAAGTAACATGAATATCAGGGTGAGTACTATTAAACTTTTCTACTAACTCTCTCATTACATCACCATCTGGGCCTGTCCAACCTCCCCAGAATTCAATTTGTGTTGCTGCAAAGCTATTACTCAAAAAACTTAGTAAAAATAAAACTACAAGACCAGCCTTTATTATACTAAAAAATTTTCTATACATTTTTTACCTCCTCTTATAAAGATTATATTTTTAGAAACTCTAAAGCTCCTCTTAGGCTTTAATCATTAAAATAGCAGTTTGTACTTTACCCCATGACATAAATATCCTCCATCTACCCCTTCCCCCTTTTACTTGATTCTCTTACAATAAGCTCTGGCTTTAGTATTACCACCTCCTTTCTAAGTTCTGCAGTTCTTCCCAGCCTACGTAAGAGTAGCTGGGCAGCAGTAGAGCCAATAGTATATATAGGCTGAGAAATAGTAGTTAATGGAGGGTTTATAAGTGGAGCCCATTCTAAATCATCGAATCCGACGATTCCTATCTCTTCTGGAATTTTGATATTCATCTCTTTAAGTGCAAGGAGGACCCCTGTAGTCATTACGTTGTTTGTTACAAAAAGAGCATTAGGTTTTGCTCTTTCAATAAACCTCTTAACCGCTCTGTATCCACCCTCTTGGGTATATTTTCCATTTTCTACTAAACTTTCATTGAATTCTATCCCTGCCTCTATAAGAGCTTTTTTGTAACCTTCAAGTCTTTCTCTTGCAGTCATTACTTCTAGGGGTCCTGTAATTATCCCTATTCTTTTATAACCCTCAAGAATCAAGTGTGATACACCTTCATATGCTCCACTTATGTTATCAATTATTACTCCGTCTGCTTCTAATCCATCTATAAGTCTATCTATCAAGACTAGTGGAATACCTCTATTTATTATTCCTCTAATACCCTTGTGGTCTCCTCCAGCGGGAGCAAGAATTATCCCATCCACTTTCTTATTCTGGAGAACTCTAAGATAATTCGTTTCTTTCTCTATATCTTCATCTGCATTGCAGAGAAGCAAACTATAACCAGCTGAACTTAGTACGTCTTCTATTCCCCTAACTACTTGTGTAAAGAATAGGTTTGTTATATCAGAAACAATTACCCCAGCTAGGTTAGTTTTTACCTTAGATGTCTTGTCTTCTTTGTGTTTTCTATACCCAACACTTTCAGCTACCTCCAGTATCTTCTTACGAGTCTCATCCTTTACATATCCAGTATTATAGAGAGCTCTAGATACTGTAGCTGTTGAAACCCCTATTCTTTCTGCTATATCTTTTATATTAACCGTCATTCTCACTCTACTTTCTATATGAAAATTTATCTTATGTAACTAGTGTAATTATACAATGAAAAATACAGACTGTCAAAAGTAATCGACTCTTCAACTTTTTGCGTGGAGGAAACTTTAAAATATCCTCTTACTAACTCTCCTGGATGGTATTTTTATACTAGTTTGACGTTACAAATAAGTTTA
>Ga0315282_10012436_pt1 | contig 13023 bp, 7 predicted proteins | sample YL17G07_20_MG_FD_203693 | JGI IMG/M metagenome (GOLD analysis project Ga0315282, IMG submission 203693) | Sediment microbial communities from Yellowstone Lake, YNP, Wyoming, USA - YL17G07_20 | ecosystem: Environmental > Aquatic > Freshwater > Lake > Sediment | place: USA: Wyoming | collected...
GGGTGCGAGCGGCGGGACTGGAGGAAGAATTAATCTTTCATCCACCGGCAAATTGATTATTACCGGCGATGTTACCGCAACAATCACCCCATGGATTACCAGCGGCTGGATAAAGGCTTACAATGGTGCGGGAACCGTTATGTACGATTATAATGTTACCACCGTTGGCAAGACTACCGTATGGGGGACGATCTCTGACAAGGCAACATTCCCCAACCCGGTAAGCAGTACAGCCGATGTGCCTATCAACGGAACAAATCTAAGCTGGAAATCAGGCGTACCCGCTGCTTCTCACGATGTATATTTCGGCACTGTTTTAAATGATGTCAATAGTGCCGAACGATTACTCGGCGACCTCAATGGCAATGGCATTGTCGATTTCAATGACGTATCGCGGCTGATTCTTTACTGGTTAACCGATCCTGCCGGCTCTGAGCCTTACGCAGGAGTCAACGATGACAATATCGTGGACTTTTTCGATTACGCCCTGTTTTCTCAGGACTGGAGGAATACTGCTGTCCCTGTTTTTAAGGGCAATCGGGATACAAATAGTTTCAGTCCGGGCACACTGGCATTTGCTGCAACTTACTACTGGAGAATCGATGAGGTAAACGGCCCTAATACGGCAAAAGGCGATGTCTGGAACTTCACGACTCAGACAGGCAAGGCGTCTATCCGAGCCCCTGCCAACGGCGAACAAAATGTTCTTTCAAGAGCGGTCCTGGTGTGGACGGCCGGTGTAGGCGCTATATCGCACGATGTTTATTTCGGCACTGCAGATCCTCCTGTGACATTGGTGAGTGATAATCAGACTGCTGCAGCATACAATCCGGGCGCACCAATTGCGAACAGCACAACATACTATTGGCGTATAGACGAAAACTATGGAACCGGCACTGTGCAGGGCGATGTCTGGAACTTCACGACCATAGACGCTGCCAGCGAACCCGACCTCGTATTTGTTCAGGCCTCCGACCCGCAGATGGAGTGGAATAATTGCAATTCGGGCGGCGTTGATGATCTTAATTGGGGAATAACAATAAACAAAGTTAATAATCTCAATCCCGACTTTATGCTTGTCACCGGTGATCTTATTAACAGTTCCGGCAACGATACTCAGGCAGCAGAATATAAGAGCTATAGGGCCGCTCTTAATCCGACGATTGAGTGTTACGAAGTACCCGGCAACCACGATATCAGTGAACCGCCGGATGCAAGCAAATACCTGTGGTGGAAAACTAACTTCGGCTATCCTCTGGACGACGACATTAATAACCCATGGTATTCTTTCGCTTATGGCGACAGCTTCTTTATCGGCCTTGATGATATTGTACTGAGATCTCCATTTGGCGGCCAAGATGTCAACGAAATGAACTGGCTCACTCAAACGCTTATAGACGCTAATGAGACCGGATATGCGCATAAATTTGTGTTTATGCATGTTGCATTGTTCGTCACCTCTGCCAATGAAGCTTATGACAGTGCGGGGAATTTGCCTCTGCTTATCCGCGGGCAGCTCTTGGATCTTTTCCATCAGTATGGCGTAAAAGTTGTGATGGCAGGACATCGCCACACGAATAATTACGGTGTTGACGGCGACCTTGAAATGTTTACAACAACATCCTGCACATGCGGGCTGGGCTCGCCGCGGACACCGCCAGGTATTCGCATTTTTAAAGTTTATTCTGACCGTGTTGAACAGGAGATACGCAACCTCGACAGTCTTCCATAACAATTGTAAGTACTGTCGGAGTGATATAATTGCATGTGAAAAACTGTAAAGAGTTTGACAGCAGAGTGCAGAGGATGTTTTTCCTCTGCACTTTGCTTGCCATAAGCTTAGACATCCCAGCATTCGCAGTAACGGTGTGGGATAACGGCTCCGGTAACGGCTTATGGAATACGCCGACCAACTGGAATCCCGATATCGTTCCCGACGGCAACACGACCGTAACGGTAAACACTCTCCTCGGCCCGACGATTTCATCCGGCACAGAGGCGCAGTGTCTGGAAATTCGCGTCGGCTCAAATTCTGGTACCCCGACTACAATGACAATGTCGCAAGGAAGCCTTTCGACTGCCAACTGGCTTATGGTCGGAACGGAAAACAGCGTCAATCAGGGTATTTTTATTCTTAACGGCGGCTTAATAACTTGCGGTCTGCAAGGGGGCGGCGGTGGTCATCTGTGGATAGGTTACGGCGGCAACGGACGGCTCGAAATCTACGGCGGCGCTATCAACGTAACGAATAAATTCGGCCTGGCGTTTGCAGCAGGCGGCAATGGCCGCGTCCTTCTCTATAGCGGCACGATAACGGCGGGCGATTTCTCCATGGCGGAATCCGGGCAGACAGCAACCATGGACATTACCGCAGGCAAACTGATAGTAGGCGGCAACAAAACCAGCCGCATAAAAACATATATCGCTAACGGCTGGATTACAGCATACGGCGGTAATCCGAGAGCAAGTCTCAGTCTTGATTACAACGTCTCAAACTCTGGAAAAACCACACTGACCGCCACACTGCCTGACCTGTCGAAGGCCTGGAATCCAACGCCCACCGGAACCTGGCCGCAGACCTCAGCCGTTCTTACCTGGTCATCGGGCAGCGATGCTGTTTCGCACGATGTATATTTCGGCACTGACTTCGATGATGTCAATAACGCCGCTCGTTTAGCCGGCGATTTAAATGGCGATGGTTTAGTCAGTACTTCTGACCTGCTTTTGCTTTGCCAATATTGGCTCGAGGACTCGAACGGTTCGGAGCCGTATGCTGCAGTGAACGAAGATAATGTAGTCGATATGGCTGATTTCGCCCAGATGGCGCATAACTGGATGGCTAGCGCCGATGACGCCTTCAAGGGTAACCGGAGTTCAAATACTTTTAATGTTTCTTCTCTTATGCCAGATACGATGTATTACTGGCGAATTGACGAAGTGAACGGTCCCAAAAAAGCAAAAGGAGATGTCTGGACCTTGCACACCGGAGTAGATTCAAGCACGCTTACGGGCAAAATCATGTGCGGCTATCAGGGCTGGTTCAATACGCCGACCGACGGCGCAGACAGAGGCTGGAAGCACTGGGGACAGGACGGCACCGGACTTTTCGAGCCCGGCTCGTGCGTAATCGACTTTTGGCCTGATATGAGCGAAATGGAGCCGGACGAAAAATACGCAACGCTGTTCCAGCATTCCGACGGCAGCACGGCCTACGTCTTCAGCGCTTACAATCGCAAAACCGTCCTGCGACATTTCAAATGGATGTTCCAATACGGTATTGACGGCGTTTTCCTTCAGCGATTCGCCGTTACAACAATGAGTGCCACAGGCCTTAATCATTGCAATACGGTTTTGTCTTCTTGTCGCGATGGTGCGAATACATACGGCAGGGCCTATGCCGTGATGTATGATTTATCAGGCCTCGGCGCCGGCGGTACACAGCAGGTCATTGATGATTGGAAATTCCTTGTCGATTCTATGAAAATCACCCGCGACCCAAATGACAGGGCATACCTTCATCACAACGGCAAACCGGTCGTAACCATCTGGGGTATCGGCTTCAATGACGGCCGCTTATATACGCTGGATGAATGCCGCTCGCTTGTCGATTTCTTTAAAAACGACCCCAATTACGGCGGCTGCACCGTTATGATTGGTGTGCCGTCCTATTGGCGAACTCTTACAAGAGATTGCGTCAACGATGTCAGGGTACATGAAATCGCACTTGCCGCCGACATCATCAGTCCCTGGGCGGTGGGTCGATTCAGCGATGATGTTACGCTCAATGACTACGTGAATAATGTGTGGGCACCGGATGTCAACTGGTGCAGGACGAACAATAAGGAATATCTGCCGGTCGTTTTCCCCGGTTTTAGTTGGTACAACCTCAAATATCCGAATGCCACCTTTAATGCGATTCCCCGCCGTCAGGGTCAGTTTCTCTGGAGCCAGTATGCCTCTGTAATAAATGCAGGGGCGACGATGATATATCAGGCGATGTTTGACGAAATCAATGAGGGCACAGCCATATTCAAATGCACAAATGATGTGCCGGTAGGAGCATCGCCATTCGTAACTTATGAGGGCCTGCCTTCAGATGAGTATCTCTGGTTGCTTGGCCAGGCCGGAAGGGCGCTTCGCGGCGAGATAAACCCCATACCTTCGACCCGCCCGGCCCGCCCATGACGGAGGATGGTGTATTTTTCGGGTTTATAATGAGAAGTCCGGCATTTTCATAAAATGCCGGACGACTCAGCATTTCCAAATAGTCACTCGTAAGCAATAATAAAAAAAATATTTTTGTTCTCATGTTTTTCTCATATTTATTTTGGTAATATGTTTGCCGCTGAGTTGACATGGATGTGTCAGGCAGGGCAGTTTGACCACGGTGGCAGACTGTAAAGTTAATGACCTTTTATAAGGAGTTTTCAAATGGTTAGAAAGAACTGGATTTTGATTGGATGTGTTGTGATGGCAGCGATACTGTGCACAGTAACGTATGCCGAAAAGGATGAAAAGGAATGTTCGCTCACGGCAGCGATTCAAGCGGCAGTAAAGGCGATTTTCCCAAATGGAGTGATTGAAAAATGCAAAATGGAAGAAGAGTCGGTAAAAGTGACTGAAGCTGCGTTGAAGGATAACGGCAAGGAAGCCGAAGTAAAACTCGCTGATGATGGTACGGTCGTAGAGGTTGATGCGACTGTGGATATGAATTCTCTGCCGGCGGCGGTCGCTCAGACTATCAAGGCGCAAAATGCGGAAGTGAAGGAAATTGACAAGAATATCGAGTACGCCCAGTTAAAATTCGTCAAACTCGATACGCCGAAAACCTACTACGAAGTGGACATCAACAAGGACGGCAAGAAAATTGAGATGGAAATTGCTCCAGACGGTACAATTCTAAACCAGCACGAAGCCAAAGAAAAGAAATGCGACAAGGAAAAAGATGAAGGCGACAAAGGCGAACACAAAAAGGATTAAGTTCATCGCTGTTTGATTTTTTAAATTGCTTCAGACGCCGCCGAGATATACAATATATCGACGGCGTCTTGTTTTCGGTATGTCACAATGCGAATATTACTTATCGAAGATTATCCGCCTTTGCAAAAATCACTGGCAAAAGGACTGCGGGAGGCCAACTTTGCCGTCGATGTCAGCAGCGACGGACAAGAAGGTCTTTGGTATGTGATGTCGAACGATTATGACGTGATAATTCTCGATTTGATGCTCCCAAAACTGGACGGCTTGAGCGTTCTGAAACAGCTCAGAGCAAAAAATAAGGATAATCACGTATTGATACTCACAGCCAAAGATACTGTTGATGACCGCATAAAGGGGCTCGACCTCGGCGCAGACGATTACCTGGTTAAACCCTTTGCGTTCGGGGAACTTCTGGCACGGCTCAGAGCGCTGACGCGGCGCAGATATGAGCAGAAGCATCCATGTCTAAAAATACACGATTTGTATATAGACATTGCTTCCCGGCGAGTCTGGCGGGGAGATGAGGAGGTTGTTCTTACATCGCGCGAATATATGCTCCTCGAATATCTTGCAATGCGTGCCGGCCAGGTTGTTTCACGCACGGATATATGGGAACATGTTTACGAATTCAACTCAGAAGCTTCAAGCAACGTCGTGGATGTTTATATCGGCTATCTGCGAAAGAAAATAGAAAAGGAAGCTAATCCGCCGCTGCTTCGCACGGTGCGGGGGCAAGGATATATTTTGGGAGCGTAATGCCAATGCGGTCGCTTAAGTCACGATTGATGTACGGCATGATTGGCGGCATGGCAGTGCTGCTGATAGGCTTCGACCTCATCGTTTATCATGCAATCAGCCGCACATTGTTCAGCCAGTTCGATTCATCGCTCGAATCCGTAGCCCGTATAATGTCCGCTTCAGTGGAACAGGATAATAACAATATCAACTTCGAATTTGACGTCAAAATGATGCCAGAATTTGCCGGCGGTACAAGAGCGGCCTATTATGAATTCTGGAAAGATGACGGCACTCCGATTGCAAAGTCCCCTTCTCTCGGCAGCAACGACCTTGTCTGGTTCAAACCTGAAAATCACCCGCATACTTCCAAATCATTCGTGATGAAGGACGGCCGTTCTGTCCGGGCCGTTGCAGTGAATTTTCTGCCTCGCACTGAAAAAAATAACTCAAACGCGGTGGATACGCCGCAATCGATTATACTGATGGTAGCCCGGGATGCCGGCAATTTGCTCGAACATTTGCAATTTTTGAAATACCTTCTGTCGTTTGCTTCAGCAGGCATTATAAGTCTTGCCTGTGCCGTCGCTGCGATTGTGGTAAGGCGAGGGCTTGCGCCGCTCTCTGCGGTCGCCGCACAAATCGACAACATCAGTGAAGATAACCTCAAAAGCCGTATTGCCGGGGAGCATCTGCCGGCCGAACTCGCACCCATACAAAGACAGCTCAATAATTTATTGACGCGACTGGAGGCCTCCTTTGAACGCGAAAGAGCGTTTAATGCGGATGTGGCGCATGAACTGAGAACACCGCTGGCCGGTATACGGTCAATCATTGATGTAACACTTACACGGGACCGCGATGCAGCTGAATACCGCTCCGCTTTATCCGAGTCCCTTTCGATAATCAATAACATGGAGGAAATGGTCGCCAAACTGCTTATGCTTGCAAGAATCGAAAGCGGTCAGATGACATTCAGCTGGGGACAAATAAGACCGGCCGAACTGGTCGATAGATGCTGGCACCCTTTCTCCGATAAGGCCGCTGCGGCAGAAATCATTTTTGATAATCGCCTTGACGGCAATCTTGTATGGAAATCGGATGCGACCGCGTTGTCGATGATATTTTCAAACCTCCTTGATAACGCCGTTGAATATACAAATCACGGCGGCAGAATATGGGCAACCGCTGGTAAAATAGATACCGGAATCGAAATAATTTTTGAAAACACCGGCAATCAGCTCACCAAACAGCAGCTTGAATCAGTGTTTGACTGTTACTGGCAAGGCGATGCGTCGCGCAGCCGTACGGGCGTTCACTTCGGCCTCGGTCTGCCACTGGTTAAGAGGATTGTCGAGCTGCTGGGCGGAAAAATTCGAGTGGAGACTCCGAACGGCTTGTTCAGCATACATATATACCTGCCCCCCGTAAAAAGCGGTTCATGAAAAGCAATCCCAAAATCAATCTTTGCCGGCAGGTTCGTTACTGTCGGCTGTAAGCAATTCGGTCAGGTTCACCTGAAAAACAGGCTCTTTGTTAAGACCGCTATACACATTAAGCAGCAGTTTGTTCTCATTGCCATAAGCAGATATAATTGCATATCCGGGCATATCGGCAAGATTAAATGATGTAACATATTTTGCCTCTTCTGCCAGGGCTTGACGCCTCTGAACTTTAGTTTCAGGGGCGAACTGAGGTTCAAGGTCAACAAGCGATGGGCCGTATTCATTGGTTTGCCAGTATGGTCCGTTGGCATCGCTCTGTCGAATAACGCTGTTGAGCATTACCTGGACAACCGGCCCTTCCTCGGTTGAGCGCCTTACGAGTGAGTATTTATGCAGGTGGGCACAGAGGACTACGGCCTTGTATTTAGCCAGCACGCCAAGCAATCGTTCTCGCTGGTCATTGTTGTGTTTATTGACGGTTCTGAAGTTGTAAATATCCCAGCAGCGGCCTGTAACTGGTATTACAGGGGTATGCATTGCTACAAACTTATATTGAGCTTTAGATTTGTTCAGCGACTTTTCCACAAACTGAACGAGATAGTCCCTGTCATCCGTATAAGGGCAGCAAATAAACTCTACCGGTCCGACAGAATAGGTATAAAAACCATTTTTTGTATGAGTGCCGAGCTGAGAGTTGACAAACGGCATAAATATCCTGCGGTATGCCTCAGGTTCGCCGGGGCCGTACCAGCCATCATGATTACCTTTTACAAGCACCCACGGCACGGATAAATCAGCTTTTCTGACAGCGTCAACAGCGCCCTGATTCATTTTCTCGGCAAGAGCCGGACTGCCAGCCAATCCTTCCATCATATCGCCAAGCTGAACTACCGCCGCAACCGGCGGCTGAAATTGTTTCGTTTGATACTGCAATACCTCGATGCGCCTGTCCCAGTAATTGTCGGTATAGACAACATATTCTTCGGTTACCTGACGGTAATCATCACGGTTGTGCCATGTGTTTTTCAGCCAATCAAGGTCGTGAAATTCAAGCCGGTCGTAATGCAAATCGCCCAATACTATGAAACTTATGTTGCCAGCCGCCCAAAGCTGCAACGCTATAGAGAATATAATTATAGATATGCACAAAAATTTTTTCATAAGCTGGTTCCTTCCAATTAATAAAAAGGGCTGGGTATTACACAAATACCCAGCCCTGTATAGTTTAGGCTCAAAGAAACCTCAGCTCGAAACGAGCCTCGTCGCCCGCCGGTTAAACTTTATTATTTCGGTACGGCATTAGAAGAAGCAATACCTTACCAACCCAATTTGTGTGCCTGGCACCAATTCCACATGGCTATCGGTAACGATTACATTACTTAATTTCCAGCACCGATTTGCGAACCCTGTACCCATTCCACATGGCCATCGCCAAAGGTCACATTAGTGCCTCCCTTGTTGCCTTTTTTATGGCTGCCATAACTGATAATTCTGTTGTGTGGCAAACTCTCGTCGATTTCACCATGTGCACAGTAAATTGCGGTCCGCATAGATATCCTGGGTGCATTTGAAAATTTTCTCGGATGACTCTCTATCCAAATTTGACACGGCGTCCCATATGGACTATCGGCCTGACAAACAAAAGGCTCACCGGAGAAGCCATCGGGGCTGCCGGCACTGTGCCAAACTATGTTCTCATACTTGTTAAATCCGTTGGGAGGACCCCATGGGTGGTCGCCAGGCCAAAAATCATAATTTTTAGGGCGTGGCCAGATCCACGTAGAGTAACTGTCCCCTCTACCGGCGGACTTGTAATTCCATCGTTCCTCAGTGCCAATTTTTACCTTCTCGGCATCGTGCCATAGTTCTGCCTGCTTTTTGCCTCGTGTGAATGGACAGACGTAAAAGTCTGGAAGAAACTCTCGGGCGTACCATAACTGTTGCGCCGCAACCCACGGCCGGTCCGGATCTAAATCTTCGGGCAGCTTGACCGCCTTCCCTGAGTAATTTCGAAATGGTATGGATAGAAACGCACTTTTAGCGTTGACTTGGGTGAATTTATTGCGCATCACCGGCACGTACTCATCATTGTCGGACTGGTACACTACCATTATCGTGCCTATCTGTTTAGCGTTTGCACTACACGACACAACCCTGGCCTGCTCTCTGGCCTTCCCCAAAGCCGGTATTAGAATTGCCATCAACACCGCAATTATCCCAATCACAACCAGCAGCTCGATAAGGGTAAAAGCTCGAGATTTTTTTACCTCAGCCATTTTTGTATCCTTTCAGGCATTTTGATATCCATCCTATACTACTGGCTTTAGACTCATTCTGTTCATCTAAATACAGCACTCATAACAGGCTGCGCTCGTCAAGAACGCAGCCTGTTCTACAATCAAAATTAATTAGTCAGCAACTTTTGCCGACTATTTTCCATCCAACCAGTAGGAGGCGAAAATCTTCACGTCAGCGAAAGTCACCTTGCAGTCACCATCAAGGTCACCTACCAAAGGCGTGCAGCCAGGCCTATCTACCAGACGGATATCATCCACATCGATGGTGCCCGTGCCCAGACCGTACGGACCTTCAGACTGAGACCGGATACCGAATATGATCGCCCCTATCTTTGCCCACTTTTCCGGCCCCCAGTAGTTTTGCCAGCCCGCAAGATTATCGAAGTTAATAGTCCAGTCGGAGTACACACCGGGAGGAGTAGCGGTCTGACCCCCAATGACCGAATTCACTACGCGATACTGATTGTAACCGCCAGTGCTCGTAGGAGTAAGGAACTTTGCATACATATACGTCTCATAGTCAGGACTGTTGCCGGCGTGGCGTTTTAACATTACCCTGAGCTCGTTATAAAGAGCGAAGTTCACTTCGGCAGGCAGTACCACAAGGATTTCCGTATATCGCACTGCGTTAAAGTCATTCGGGGGTACGTTAACGTCATAAACCCATCTCATCGCCTTCCAGCCACTATTTGGGTCATTGGGGTCATTGGGGTCATTGGGATCGGTGGCAATCAGCAGGCTCAGCGTTGAGGAACCACGTAGCCAACCAGGATTATAGTCGGCCCAGGCTGGCACCACCCGCCAGGCATCCTGCTTACCAGCCACTCTTGGTCCAAGAAGCGTTCCTACCACCCCAGGTGCTCCAGTTGCCGTATAAGACTCGAAAGTATCCTGTACATATGGCGATTGTGGTATCGGAGGGATGGTGTTATCTTGGAGCCAGTGCAAGGCGAAACAAGCGAAGTCACAAAAATCGACGCCATACCCACCGCACAGGTCCGCCGGCCACTTCTCATAGCCGGTCATTGGTCCCTTTGAGCCCATATAACTTCCGAACTCATCTTTATTAAGAACGGGCGAATAAGGCTGCAGTGCGAAAAAGGTTGCTTCGTTGGGGTCATCCGTCTGGATATAAAACGGGTCTTGCTTAGGCACAAGGTCGTTAGGCCCTGCTACAACACTACCAGCGCCACCGATAGGGTTAGTACAAAAATTGTCATTCCAGTTACTGGTAAACGTACCTGCATTTCTGAGGTAACCATTCTCACCGGTCAAAATTGAGTTCCTGACTGTCAATACGGCACAGGGATCCGTAGTAGTAAGCGCCCACTGGGTCGTGGCGTTGGTGTCGTAAAAGTCACAATGGTCGATATTACAGATACTTCCAGTCGCATATGACGTCGGTGGGCTCATATTCACACAGCACCTCTGCCCTGCCTTGATAATACAGCGATTCAGGTTTAACGTTCCGCGGTACTGGAGGATCTCATCACTATGTGTAGCGGTGCCCAGTGCATTCATGATTATGCTGTCCTCAATAGTGGCTTTACCGGTATCCTCCATATTGAAGTTTCGACCATAAATTGCTTCGCGGATAGTCGAGTTAGTGATTAATAAATTAAGTGTACCCTGATTACCGTCGGCTAATATATTACCACCCGGCATATCAAGACCTGTTGTGCTGCCACAGCGTTCGACCAGGCAATCATCCATCACGGCGTTGCTATCAGTAAAGAGAATTCCCCTGGATCTATGATCGTAGATATGGCAGCCGGAAATAGAATAGCGAAATCCGGTAGCAACCTCATTTGCGTCACATAATACGCCGATTCTGCAGTTGCTTACATTAACATCCTCAATCGTTGCCACACCCGCAATGCCCCGGATATAGCCGGTCGTACCGACAATATTGCAGTCCCGAACTGTCGTAGCGCCGCCACTGGCAAAAATTATAGTACTATTGCCATCGAGGGTAGAAGCTGAACCTGAGAAATCGATATTAAAACCCTGGATGGTTTGTCCGCTCGCCGCCATAGAAATATACTTCAATGTATTCGAGTCTACGCCGGTAAGTCTGATAGTCGGCCTGCAGCCGCTCCCCGACTGAAGGGTTGAATAATTCGCGTCAGTTTTAAATAGCAGGTTCTCGGCGTAAACATTACTATCCTGCACCTCGATTACATCTCCCCACTGAGCAGCATTAAGGGCATCCTGAATGGTAGAGTACTCTCCACCCGTTTTTTTGACGATACGGAAGCTCGTGGTGTTCGGGTCAGCTACTGCAGTAACAATTGTCTGCCCTGTCCCTGAAGGCCCAGCTGTCGGATTCCACGTAACAACTACATTTGCCCTGGCGCCGTAGCCTTTAATTTTACCATACCATACCAGTGATTTAATCTTATCCCACCAGTAGTGCTCCTGCTGCCATGTTCCACCGGTGATGTTCATATCGGCTGTTCCACCGGCTACGTTTTCGAATGCGAACTGCTCTGTATGGAGTGTACCGCCATTGAGTTGAGCATAGCCGTTCCCACCATTCCAGGATAGACCAAACATCTGCCCTACATTAACATCACCGCTGTCGATTTGCAGACGACCGGTAGCGCCGGGGTTGTAGCCTACGAAAAGGTGATTGCAGTCTACGGTTCCGCCGGTAACAAGGAGTTTGCCGTCATCGGTTGCGCCGTAACCAAGTACTATTTCCTGGTTAACATCGAGCACGCCGCCTGTGGTAACTTCAAGAGTCTGTGCGCCCGGAAGGGCGCCATTGCTATCAGCAACATAAAGCTGGTTAGCTACAGCCCCGGAAGCGTTGATGACCGGGCCGGGATTGCTTCCATATTTGTTAATCTTGGCCTTATCTGCCAGACTAGGCACGGAACATGGATCCCAATTACTGGCGCTGAACCAGTTAGTGCCGACCTGCCCAGTCCAATTTACATCCGCTGCCCAGACATTGCCGGCAACTATCATCATTGCCGTAACTACAAGTAATAAAACTTTCTTATCCATTGCTTTTTCCTCTTTATGCTCATTTTGATTTTGAAATAAGTATTTAGCAGCCATAATCTGTTCTCCCTACATAGTATATAGTTCGTAATAACTGTTCAACATTGTATATCTTACATAATATACCAAAAGACTTCAGACTTCGCACGCTTTTATTTGCGTTTACTTACAAAAATTAAGGGGAGCCGTTTGGGCGGCTCCCCAAAAAACACAAACTTCTTTAAGAACGCTTTCTCAGTAGTGCCAATGCGCCTAAACCAAGCAGAGAAATACTGACTGGCTCAGGAATTGCATACGTATAGGTCCGGTTGAGATCTTCATCGTAATGTACTACAACAGTGCCTGCTCCGCCGTAAGCGGTAATTCTCCCGGCATCGGCATAAGCCTCCATCACAGCTACACGATCACCAGGAAGGGTAACTAGACCCGATCCACTAATGTCAAGAACCGAGCCAGGCTGAATCGAACCGGGGATCGGGGCAATATTGCTCAAGTTCAGACGACCGCCATCGAGGACATTTACAGTTCCAATACCGCCTGATGGGGTAACGGCGTTT
>Ga0315282_10012437_pt1 | contig 13022 bp, 10 predicted proteins | sample YL17G07_20_MG_FD_203693 | JGI IMG/M metagenome (GOLD analysis project Ga0315282, IMG submission 203693) | Sediment microbial communities from Yellowstone Lake, YNP, Wyoming, USA - YL17G07_20 | ecosystem: Environmental > Aquatic > Freshwater > Lake > Sediment | place: USA: Wyoming | collected...
TCCCTTGCCTTGACCGAAAACCTCTCCGGCCATTTCCATCCGGTCGCGAGCAGAAGATCGATATCCCCCTTTTCGAGATCCCGGACGAGCCGACCCTCCGAGTCCCGGAGCACAGATACCGGAGCCATATCGAGGCGGGAGTAGGAATCGACAAAATAGCGACCCGAGGGTGAAAATGTGCTCTGAATTTCCAGGGAGCCGAGATTGGCCGGCTGGGCCGAGAGCGAGTGTTCGGCGTCTTCCGGAGTCAGGAGCTGAGTTATGGAGCCGTCCAGCCTCACCCTGTAAAGATGCTGAAAATACGGATCACGGCCCTTTTCCCGGCCGCCGCCTGTAAAGTAAACCCACCGATTTGTTTCATCGACAAAAAGGACGTCGCGGACGACCCAGGGACCCCTGGTGATCTGGTTCTTGAGGGCCCCTGTTTTGCCGTCATAAAGATAGAGATGGCCCCAGCCGTCGCGCTCGGAGAACCAGATGATCTCCGCCCCGCTTCCGAGGATCCGGACATCGGGCCGCGAGCCGTCCATGAGGTTGAGCTCAACGAAGGTCGAGCCCTTTTCCTCGACGAGGAGTCGCGTCTCCCCCGAACCGGCATCGGCCGACCAGAGGCGGACGGCTTTGTAGGCGCGTTCTTCCTCGATGGCATAAACGTTCCGGCTGTCCCCGCTCCACCAGGTCTGCTGCATCGTGATCGGTGACATAAAGTTCACCAAGAATGGTTTGCCCTTCAAGGGAATCAGTTTTTTCTGCTCAACATCGATGATGGCCATCTCCGCAAGCGGCAAGTTTTTATCGCCGACCATGGCGTAACGGTAGGCGTGGAGGGCGGGCCTTCCAAGACCTTGAGGCGGAGCAGATTGGAGGAGATAGAGCGGCTCGACCTTTCTCTGGTCGAGCTTGTGGGTGAGGATCTTCTTCGAGTCGGGCGACCAGAGAAGAACCGGAGGCTGTTTCTTGCCGCTCAGCCGGACGGTCACCGCGGATGTGCTCTGTTCGGTTTCGGTGCCGTAATCATAATAGGGTTCTCCGTCGGTTGTGAGCTGGACCTCGGCCCCCCCCGCGGTGGGTCTGGCGTAAAGATTGTGGTCTTTGACGAAGGCCGCCCAGCGGCCGTCAGGCGAGAGGCTCTCTCCCTCTTCTTTTTGCTTGGGAACATCGCTTTTTGTGCAGGCGTAGGTCCCGAGATCGCAAGTCCAGCGCGTCTTCTCGATGTCGAACTGGATGGCTTTCCCTTCTTTGGTGAACTCGAATGTATCAAAGGGAAGTTTCATGGCTTCATAGGCCTTTCCTGAGGCCGTAGAGAGAGCCGCGGCGAGTCTGGCCTGGTCAAAGGCGGGCTGCCGGGTGTTGAGCACCGGGTCGATGAGAACAAATTCCTTTCCCTCGCGGGTCTCGTTCTTGTACCAGAATCGGTCTGTTTTTCCAATGTAATGGGGGCTGACCTTCATCTTGAAGACGAGCTTGTTGATGTTCCAGATGAGAAAGCGCTCCGCCCGAGCATAGTCATCGCGGGTGAGTTGCTGTTGGCCGGCGAGCGGCGTGAGCACCACAAGTGAAGTAACCACAACCGTGAATATCAGGGAGCGAACTCTCATTCTCTGCCTCCTTTTAGTTTTACTCATGATCTTAACTTCTTATGCTTTATGAGTCAAAGATAGGTGACTTACGAACCGACATGCTTCGACCCTGAGCGAAGATAGGGCCCCGGCAACGGCGCATCCCCGGCCGTCCTCGCAAAAATCGATACTTTTGGATTTCCCGCGATTTTTGCTCCGGGCGGACGGGGAGCCCTGCGCCTGCCCCCCACCTTCGCTCAGGGTCATGAACATCTGGCCTTTGCCACCGATCTGGAAGAACCGAATCTGGATGAACTGAGAGACGTTCCCCAAGGGGACACCCCTGGGTCCTCGAGCAAAACTAAATCGCCGTAGAGAATTCTATCCCTTACTCACGGTCCCAAGGGGACACCCTTTGGGACCGTCCCCCAGCAACGCCTGCTAAATACCCGCTTTTTCCTTGAACCGTTTGAGGCTCCGGATTTCGATTCCCAAAAGCGCGGCGACATGGAACTTGGCCTCGATCCCAACCGCATAGTTGGGGGGAGGATTGATCAGGCCCAGCTTCAAGTCCTCTCTGATTTCTGACATGATCAAAGGATCGGCCAGATCGATGGGGCTAATTTTTAGTTTGCCGGCCACGTACTCTTTGGCTTGTCGGATTCTCATGCCCCGGGACATTTGCATGCGCGCCACCAGATCTCCGGCAGTGCGCATCCCGCCCATGCCCGAAGCGAGCGCATGAGTCGCGGCCATGCCGAGAACATCGCCTACGCCCACCTACAACCCGTCCAGTCTCGTCAACTCGACAACGGCCTTCGATGCCCTCGAGACCGCATCAATGGGCACGAAGGGAGTCACGGGAAGTCCGCCGACGCCCATCCCCATGTTCGCGTGCACGGGAATGTTCGATTGTTCTACACAGGTCTTCAGGAAGGTGATGACTCGGGCCGCGTTCCAGGCGCAGGTTTTGCTGGTGTTTGTATTGACGACCGGGCCGAAGATTGTGACGCCCGCTTTCTCGGCCAGTTTCACCTGCTGGTGCGGGTAAAGCCCGGCCAGCCTGGTCCCGTCATAAGTCAGTCCGCCGTGCATGCCCAGGATGAATTCTCCGGACATTCCCATTTCGACGCAGATATCAGGGTACTTTTTCTTTAGGATCTCGACGGCTCTCAGAGTGGCTAAGAAATCGGGATCACCGGCCGAGCCCGTGGTGTCAAAATCGATCGCGTCGACGCCGGATTCGTAAAGTTCACTGGCCACATAGACCATGTCCCGGATCGCGTATTCGATGGCCTCTTCCAAGGACGCTCTGGCTTCCTTGATTTTTCCTTCGGACATCAGTTTTGAGGAATTTGGAACAGGGCCTTCGGGCTGATTATAGAGCCCGAGGTTGGGCATGGCGCCATAGAGCACGGGCACCGTCGTCACCAAAAGGGCTTGCTCAAGGGCGGTGCGTTCATCGCTGATGATGGGCTTCACGGCTTTGAAGCTGTAATCATTGTGAGCCAGTTCGACCGTATCCGCGCCCAACATCCGCTCGAACATCTGCAGTGACTGGACTCTGTTCACGGGGATCAGAGTGCGCTGGATTTCGCCGACCGTCGAGTCATAGGTGAAGATGACCTCGTTCCCTGGTTCCACGCCGACCACTCTTGAAGGCGCACTGTAGATATCAAACAGATGGTTCAGCTCATCTTGAGACAACGGCGGGATTTTCCCCCGTTGAGCCGCATCCTTCGTTCCCTCCTCCAAGTCGGCCCGGAGCTGGCTCTCGGTGACCTCGACAACAGACGCATCTCCCATTCTGGTTCTAATTTTCAACATGTCTTTTTCACCTCCTTTCTTTCTGGATTCATCAGTCCTTGCCTCTCAGGGTTGACCCTCGATGTTGGTCAAAATATGTCTTCGCGTATTTTTCGAGTTTCCAGTCGGGAATCTGGCACTCCTGGCAGGGGCCTTTGTGCCATTTGTTGCGCAGCCACCGGGCGGCCCGGCTGTGCCGTGAGTGGCGGACGCGGAACGTCCGGTCGCAATGAGTGGTGAGCTCAGCCAGAGATCCTTTGATCTCGAGGACTTTGATGCCGTGAAGAAGGCCTTTTCGGGACGGCCACAGCTTGATCTTGTCAAGCAGCAAAAAGAAGTCGGTCTGTTTTCGATAGTACTTTTCTTTGATCTTCTCGGTCATCGTCACGGCCTCGATCGGGAAACCTTGGGTTCGCCGACTGAACTATCTATATCGTTGTGGCGGGGAGTCCGGGAGTTTCACCCGGCTACATAGATTTAGGGTCTATGGGATCTTTCCGATCTACCCCCCACACTTTTTTCCTTCGCCTCGAGAGCGCCATGGTCAACATGGCGGCCACACCGATCTGCAAGGGATCATGGATCAAACGCTCCCGGACAAGGGCCGCGGCCGCGGGACTCAACCCCAGCGGGATGCCGCAAGCGGCGATCATGGTATCCGGCTTTATGTGCCTCTCCTGAATGATGGCCGAGGCCGGAGAGGCTTCCAGAAGGAGAGAATATTTTTCGAGAGCCTTCTCCAGATCTCCCTCGACGACGATGGTGCCTTCCGATTCGAGAGGCCGAATTTTTCTGCGATCGGGATCGTAGACTCCCGGCCGTGCTCCGTACTCTTGAAGGACGGAAAGCGCTTCTCTTCCGACTCTGCCTGCGCCAATAACCAGGACGGGCCTCCCCCTGAGCCCTTTCGCAAGGAAATCGAGAGCCGCGAGATATCCCCGGGCGGTGGCTTCGGAATTGTCGACGGCCGTCCGGGACACCATGTCCAGGGCGATGAATCTGTCATCATCGGCGAGGAAGATGACCTCGGCTCTTCGTTCGACGGCCTCGGCCAAGCCGGCCACGTCCGGATCGCCGGTCACGAACGAAGGGGCGCCGAGGTGGTTCGTGATGCCCTGAACCGCCTGACAGAAGCCCTCGATCTTGCCTTCTCCCGAGGTCACCGGTACGATCCCGACGAGAGTTGAACTAAGAAGCACGCCCATGTCCGCCTCAGCGACGCGGGCCGCCCGGCAGGCAATCTGGCGGAGGCTGTGGCCGGTCTTCTCGAGCAACACTTGGTCATAGAGACCGAGATCATCAGCAATGGAGCGGACAAATTCCGTCGTCAGGCGTGTCATGTCCTACCCAACCCTGCGTTTATGATAATTAAAGGAAAGCATCAATCGTTCCCGGGGACCGGGTCCCTGTAGACGTTTAAGCCAAAGTATTTTTTGAGTTCGTCAATCGTCGCTTCCCTGCGCGCCTGAACCTTCTGAGGGCTTTTTCCGACAAAGATCAAGGTGGCCACCCACTCGTCTTTTCCCGGTTTGAAATCTGTGATCGCTTCGTCCGCGCCGAAGAAGCCCTTCCGGACCGTGAGAGGTTCGGCCCCGGCCATGATGTGTTCGCCGGCGACCTCCATCGTCTCGCGCGTAACCTTGATGTGCTCGTAGATAACCGCTTTTTCTTGATCGATGGCGAGAGCATCGGGAAGCGAGCCCCGGACAAAAACATCGGCGAGAAGCTCGATCATGTTGATGCCCGTTGAATGGTAAACGGCCGTCGGGGTTTGGCTCGGCAGGCGAGCATCAATCTCCAGGACCTTGAGCTGACCCTGGTGGAGGATGACTTCGACGTCCATGATCCCCCGAAGATCCAGGTCGGCGGCGATCTTCTGCGAAAGGTCGCCGAAATCGGCTTTCAAAGCCGGCGGCAGGTCCGCCGGCGCCAGGACTCTCTTGCAATCATAGAGGTCGTCCACCTCGATTGTCGTCGTCTGAAGGTCGACAAATTTTCTTCGACAGCCCAAGACTTCGAGAGAATAGGAAGGGCCCTCCAGGAATTCCTGGACGACCCAACTCTCGCCCTGAGCAGCTCTTGCGGCAATAAACGAATCGAGGTCCTCCGGGCTTTTGATCTTGCGGACGCCGTGGCTTCCGCTTGCGCCGGATGGCTTGACTAGAAAAGGCGGGTCGCAACGAGGCCAGACTCGAGGGACGGGGAGGTCAAGGTCTTTGAAGAGTCGGTCGGATTTTATCTTCGATGAGGACACGCGATAGGAGGCTTCATCATAGGCAAAGGGGATATTTTCTTGCTCGGTCACCAGTCTTAATGACAGCAGCGCCAGCGCGTCTTCGACGGCCGGAATGACAAGGTCGGCTTTCTTCAGAATGGAGGGCAGCTTCGAAGCCTGGTCGACGACGTCGATTTGATGGAATTCGTCGGCCAATCCCATCGCCGGCACGGTAGGTCTCCTGTCGATTAGGACGACCTCCCAGCCCGCTTTGTGTGCCAGGTAGATCGCCTCGGTGCCCTGCAGCTTCCCCCCGACCACAGCGATTTTCAAACCTCGGCCTCGCAGTTGAGATTTTGTCGTCGAAGCTTCTTTCTTTCCTTGCCGACCCAGTTCCCGTAGTCCTCCGCGTCGGCCAGCTCCAATCCGATCTTGTCCAGGACCGGGATAATTCCCTGGATCGTTCTGTTTCCTTCGTTGATGTCCAGACTGGCCTGGGAGACGCCGGACAACCCCATCGACGGCGGGATGAGCGAAGTGACGACATTGGCTCCGGCTTCGAGCCTCTCTTTCAGGTTGGCCAGGCCGTCGATATCCAGAGAGGCCGGTATCAACCGGTCCGGGAAGGCAAGACGAAGAACGGCGATGATGAGGAGTTCGCGGAGGCGCAGAGGAGAGTGCCTATCGACCATGGGTGTTCCGTCCTGGGGGATGAAGCTCATGACCCGCGTCTGTTGGGCCCCCATTCCTCGCATGGCCGAGACGGAATTAGCGATATCCAGGTTGGTCTCGCCGACTCCGGCCATGATCCCTTCCTCGATCAGCATCCCCATATCTCTGGCCCGGTATTTCTTCAGCATGCGTCCGTCATAACTCTGGCCGGGGCGCAGCTCGTCGAAAAGGCGACGGTTGTGCGTTTCTTGGTAGCAGGCGTACCAATCCACTCCGGCCTCGGCAAAATCTCTGAGCGTCTTCTCGGAGACCGCGCCCGGGGAGATCATCAACGGCAAGCCTGTTTCGCGTTTCACGACGGCGGCCAATTCGGCCAGGCCCTCGAACTCTTCTCTGCGTCCGTAATAACGAGGATCCTCCCCCATGGTCAGGTCGATCAGGTGGACCCCCGATTTCGCCAGGCTCGAGGCCGCTTCCCTGATCTCGGATTCGGTCTTCCGGTATCGTAATTTTTGTCTGTTTGAGATGCGCGAGGAGCAGAACCGGCAGTTGTTGCGGCAATAGGTCGAAAAGTAGACGAATCCATAAGCGAAGACCTTGGGGCCAAAAAACCGTTCCCTCAACACTTGGGCTGTTTGGAAGAGGAGGCAGATCTCGTCTTCTTCCTTGAGACCCAGCAGGAAAACGATTTCCGGACCCGTCAAGCTCCTCAGGCTCAGGGCCTTCCCCAGGACGTCTTCTAATTTCAATGAGAACACGGGCTGCTCAAGCATGAGATTATAGGGCTACTTTTTCCCCATCAAGTCGAGGGCCTTCTTGACGGCCTCGGACGCGTCTTCTCCGTAGGCATCGGCTCCGATCCGGTCTGCCCAGCGCTGTGTCACCGGGGCTCCCCCGACCATCGTCTTGAAGCGGGGCTTAAGGCCCGCCTTTCTCAGCTCCTCTTCGAGCGTCTTTTGGCCGGTCATGGTCGTAGTCAAGAGAGCGCTGGTGCCGATGATATCGGCCTCGACTTCCAGGGCTTTGCTGATGAATTTCCCGATTTCGACGTCATGCCCGAGGTCAAAGACGTCAAATCCGTTGACCTGGAGGAGAGAAACAACCAGGAGTTTTCCGATGTCATGGATGTCACCCTGGACTGTCCCGACAACCACCTTGCCCTTTTTTTGCTGCGCCCCTTCGGGCAGCGCGGCCGTGAGAATGGTGTTGGCTGTTTTCATCGCTGCAGCGGCGTCCAGGAGCTCCGGCATAAAGATCTCTCCTCGCCCGAAGAGATCCCCGACCTGGATGATGCCTTCCCGGAACCCCCGCGTTATAACTTCGAGCGGGTCAAGCCCCTGGGCCAAAGCGCGGTTGGCAACCTCTTCGGCCTTGGCCTTGTCATGATTGATGATGGATTCTGCGGCTTCCTTGAGAATTTCTTCTTTGGCCACTAGCAACCTCCTTGATGAAAGGGCGGCCTTGTCCTTTTTCAGATGTTGAGGCGAATCCCGTCCAGATAAACAAGCGCCCGGCCGGCCCGCTGAATATTCTGATACTTTTCGCTGACCATGATCAGCCTCTCCAGTCCGACTCCGATGCCCACCCAGTTGTCAACGACCTCCCACCGGGAATCCAGCGGATTCGGGCCGATAACCCCCGAAGCGAGCTCGATCGTAGAATCGATGTCGATTGTCTCGCCGTAGACCTCGCTCTGGTGCCTTCGGAACTCATAATTCTGAATCCCGGCGGCCCTCATGACCAGAGCGGCCAGCTCCTCGAACCTCTCCGTCTTGATTTTTTCCGGGAGGCCGAGTTCGACCAGGTTCAGCATCGTGAATTCATTGAGGTGGTGTTTCCCCGCGCTGTCCCGGCGAAAACAAGGTCCCACCTCGAAGATGCGAACGGGTTTCTCCCAGACTTTGACGAGCTCTCGGAGAAGATAATAGAGGTTGGGCGCCAGCATAGGCCGGAGGCAGCGGTTCTCGTCGACCCAGAAGACCTGCTTGGCCAGCTCGTGGCTTTCTCCGATAGACATCTTTTCCAGAGATCCTCGGGAGATCAGGATGGGTGTTGTCACCTGAACGAACCGTTCCCGGGCGAGAGCGCGGACGAGCCTGGATTCCAATCTGCAGATCTTGGGCCGTTGGCGGCCCTCCCTTATTTTCTGCAGCTTCCGAAGGCTCCTTTGGCAGAGGGGCCGTTCGACTAGAGGGAAGGCCTTATCTCTTTCCCGGGCGCTCAAAAAGTTTTTCTCCTGCAGGCCTGGGTCGGCATTCAATTCTCTTAAACGCTGCTTTTGAGAGGATGTCCAGCCGATCATGTGTCTAGGCCAAGTATTGTAAAAACAGATTCTCGATAAGTCAATATAAAGAAGTGAGCTGTGAGCAGTGAAGAGTTCGGAATCAAAATTGGGCTGCCGTCTATTCTCAAGGCTCCTTCTTCTTTTCTTCTCACTCCACGCTTTCACTTGTCTCGCCTGTCTCGTGCCCCGTACCCCGTTGCTCCCACTTCGGCCCTTTTTCAATCCTGGCGAAGCAAGACCTTCCCGTTCAGGGAATTGTTGAATTTTCCTTTCTCGATACTCATGCGGCCGTTCAGGATGACATATTCAACGCCGCTGCAATATTTCTGGGAATCGACATAGGTCGCGTTGTCTTTGATCGTCTCCGGGTTAAAAATGACCAGGTCGGCCTTGTATCCTCGCAGGAGAAGGCCCCGATCCTTCATTCGGAGGAAGGAGGCCGGAAGGGATGTCATCTTCCGGACGGCGTTTTCGAGAGTGAGGACTTTGTCCTCGCGCACGTACTCGCGCAAAATCTTGGATTGGCTCCCGAAGAGTCGCGGGTGTCCTGCCTTGGGGGCATCAGTCTCTTTGACGATCGGCGCGGCCTCTCCATCGCTCGAGACCATCACCCAGTCCTGATTCATCGCCTCCCGGACTTCGTCTTCGGACATAGCGCCTCCGGAATAGAATGCATCGGGCTCCAGCACAATCAGATCGGTCAGGATCTCGAACCCGTCCCTCTTCTGTTCCTGGATCAGGTCGCTCATGTTCTTCTCGTTGAGCTGCGGGTTTTTCTTGGAGATGAGGATTGTGGTGTTGTGCCAGCCCCACATGGCGATCGGGCTGGGATCGTTGGGGATCCCCTCGAGGGTCATCTTCTTGATCTCTTCCCGCTTGGATTCATTCCCGAGGGCCTTGATCAGCTCTGATACGTATTCTTCTTTCAGCTTGCTGAGCTCTGCTTCGGAGGCGTGCTTGCGGTAGAGCTCTCTTCCCTTCTTGTGTATTCCCGCCAGCGGCTCCAGTTTGTCCGGGATGACGGGGATTTCCCAGACAGGGCCGAACGGCGCCGACTTGGTGTAGGGGTACTGGTCGGCAGAGACATAGACGCCGCGAGCCCGCGCCTCCTGAACAAGCTTGATCGCCTGCTTCATCAATCCCCAGTTGTTTTTTCCGCAAACTTTGAAATGGGCGATGTTGGCCCTTACGCCTGTCTCTTCGCCGATTCGAATCGTCTCCTTCACGGCATCGCAGACGACGGCGGATTCGTCGCGCATGTGGCTGGTATAGATTCCACCAAATTCGCCGACGACTTTTGTCATGGCGATGACTTCCTCAGTTTTGGAATAGCGGTCGGGAATATACTCCAGGCCGGTGCTCATCCCCCAGGCCCCCTCCTTCAACCCCTGGCGAAGGATCGATTTCATTTTCTCAAGTTCCTCGGCCGTGGGATCACGGGGCTCGACCTTCATGACGGCCCTTCTCACCGTCCCGAATCCCATCAGGATGATCGCGTTCGTGCCGATGCCTTGCTTTTCCCATTGAGCCTGAATCTCGCCGACATGGAGAGGCCCGCTGCCGCAGTTCCCGGTGACGACGGTCGTGACCCCTTGAGACAAATAGTTGAGATTGGCTCTGCAATCTGGATTTCCGATATTGAAATCGCAGTGGGTGTGCATGTCGATAAAACCGGGTGCGACGACCAGCCCTTTCGCCTCGATAATTGTTTTGCCACTCTTACCATGGAGGTTCCCTATTTCGACGATGTTGTCACCCTGGATCGCGATATCGCCATAAAACCAGGGATTTCCGGTCCCGTCGATAATCTTGGCTCCCTTGATGATAAGGTCGTATCCTGATTCCTTAACCGGGAAACCAGAAACGCTCAGAAAGGCGACACCCGCGAGACAGATAGTGGCTATGGCCAAACGCTTCAACATGAATGCCTCCTCCGAAACACAATCCTCTTCGCTTCCCTTGGTCCGGGGCGGCTTTTTCCAATTCGGTTATTTATTTTTTTACAAACTCGATGCCGGCGACCCGTCCGATGTTGAGCCTGAAGCCCGTAATCTTATTGCCCTTGCGGACAAAATCCACGTTGAGCATGCCCTGGGTAAACTTGTCTATCGCCATCGCCTTGAAGGCTCCCGGCGGCGCGCTCCTGAACTTCAGGATGAGGTTGTCCTTTTCGACGACAAATCTGTATTTGGCGTTGAGCAGTTCTTCACTGACATAGTCTCCGGCGTATTCTTTCAATTGAGCGGGTGTGATAGGGGTAAAGGGCGCGGCTTTTACTAAGTTATATCGCTCAATCCCAGCAACGTTCGCCTTAGCTCGGGTTATCTTTCCCTTGGCATCGGGCACAAATTCCACGGTGATATCGGCTGGTGCGTTAAGAGCTTTGAAGGTCGTTTTGCTCAGCGGTGCGAGCTCCATCTCCATGCCCATGGCGGCCATCATGAGTTTGTCTTCTTTCATCGAAAGAGTGATCCACATTCCGAACCTCTCATCCTGGTAATTGCCTGTCTTTTCTTCGAGTTCCTGCTTGGAGAGAGTGATCGTTTCCGCCTGCTTTTTTTCTTCCTTCGGCTGTTCCTTGATTTTGTCGGCCAAGTAGATGTCGGCGACCTGATAGCAGAGGGCGTCGGGATTCTGGGAGCTGAGGTTGGTCAGGCAGATGACCGAAAACTTTTGTTCAGGGAACCGGACAAAGCCGGTCCGGAAACCGGCCCAGGCTCCTCCGTGCTCGACGACTTTGAGTCCCTTATGTTCGTGGATGAAGAGCCCGAACGCGTATTCGAGCTTCTTCCCGTTGTTGAGAACCCCGGTCGTGTGGAGCATGTCCATCAGGTCCTTGCCCAGCTTGAAGTTGTAAAAGGCCTGGTCCCAGAGATAGAGGTCTTCGACCGACGTGTAGACATTCCCGTCCCCTGTCTCGTCCCAGTTGCTCATGTTGAGTTTGTAGCCCTTGTCGGAGGAGTCGTAGCCGGTGGCCCGGTTCTTGATGACTTGGGTGTGGTCCTCTTGATAAAGAGTATGGGTCATTCCCAGGGGCTTGAAGATCCTCTCCTGGGCAAACTCATTCAGGGATTTTCCGCTCACCCTCTCCACGATCTGCCCCAAAAGAAAATATCCGGTGTTTGTATAAGAGAACTCATCGTCGGGGGTGTAGTTGAGCTTCTTTTGCCTGAAGACGACATCCAGCGCTTCATCCACGTTAGGGCAATCAGACTCGGCCCGGAACCCCGCGAGTTCCAGGAGTCCGTTATAATCACGGAGGCCGCTCGTGTGGTAGATCAGATGCTTGACCGTGATGGGCTTTTCGTACTGACGCATCTCGGGGAAATACTTGCGGATGTCGTCATCAAGCGAGATCTTTCCCTCGCGGGCGAGAATGGCGATGCAGGTGGCGGTGAACTGCTTCGAGGTTGAACCGATGTCGAAGATTTTCTTGGGCGACATGACGATGCCGTCCTCGAGCTTGGCCATCCCGTAGCCGCGCTCGTAGATGATCTGGCCGTCTTTAATCACGGCGAGGGCCGCTCCGGGTGAGGTCGTCGTATCCCATTGGGCGAAGATTTTATCGACCTTGGCCGTCGTCTCGTCGGCCGCAAGAAACGAAGCGAGAAAAAGAAGAAGGAAAAAGCCTGAGAACCATTGGATGCGAGAGAAACTTTTGAACATGCTGCCTCCTTTGGGTCCGAAACATGATTCATATTATAGATAATTATCTAAGTCAATGGCCAGCGGCGCGGTGGCCGTTCGGTTGACAAAGCTGAAAAAGCTGTGATAAGTGTTGAGAAAATACGCTTGCAAGGTGAAAGAAAGGAGGGATTCGCCCATGAAGAAAAATGCCGGATTCTTTGCCTTCTGCTTTCTAGGTTTGTTCTTTTCTGCCTGGATTGGCTTTGCCGGAGAAGTGAAACCCGCCGCGAACCTATCCCAGCCTCAATATAAAGTCAAATGCGAGTTCAATGTGACCATTCCGATGCGGGATGGGGTCAAGCTCTCGGCTGACGTTTACCGGCCCGATGCCGAGGGGAAATTCCCAGTCCTTCTCACCCGGACCTATTACGGGAAAAGCACCCAGGACATCTTTCATCAGGACAATGCGGGATTTATCCGCTACTTCGTCGCACGAGGCTATGCGGTCGTCGTCCAGGATTGCCGCGGCCGCTGGGATTCAGAGGGCGAATTCTATATCGAGATCTATGACGCCGAGGACGGCTTTGACACCATGAACTGGTGCGGCACACAGCCCTGGTCAAACGGCAAAATCGGCACGTTCGGCTGTTCCTACAGCGGATGCATCCAGTGGTATTCCGCCCATCTTCGTAATCCTTATCTCAAGTGCATGGTCCCTCGGGACGCCACCTCCGACCCGTATTTCGACGGCGGCTTTATGCGCGGCGGCGTTTACCAGGGCTGGCTCAATTGGGCCCTGGGTGACGCCGGACGGACTTCCCGCGATTTGAGATCGGCGGACTTGAGAAAGGCCCTTCTG
>Ga0315282_10012438_pt1 | contig 13022 bp, 12 predicted proteins | sample YL17G07_20_MG_FD_203693 | JGI IMG/M metagenome (GOLD analysis project Ga0315282, IMG submission 203693) | Sediment microbial communities from Yellowstone Lake, YNP, Wyoming, USA - YL17G07_20 | ecosystem: Environmental > Aquatic > Freshwater > Lake > Sediment | place: USA: Wyoming | collected...
CCCTACTAGGAAAAGAACGCGGGTTAACATAAAACATTTTAACATATTATTAACCAATTCGCTCTAGGATATCTAGGGTGAAGATTATACCAGGAGGTTGGCATGAAAGAAATAAGGAATATTTTAGGCTGGTTGGGCATGGCCGAGGAGCAGTCTATTTTAGAGGACGCCCAGAAGCATGTCGAAGAAACTTACAAAACAGTTACCTTCTTTTCCGAGGCGGTAAAGGCATTTATCGCCGGAGACCTGAGTGCAAAAACCGCCGCCATCGAGAATGTCAGGCAGAGCGAGCACCTGGCAGATACTTTGCGTTCCAAGATGGTTAAAGAATTATCCGAGAGCCTGCTCCTTCCTCCGGACAGGGAGGACCTGATGCATTTTGTGAAGACCCTGGATAAAATCGCGGACTGGACCAATGGTGCAGCGCGGCTCCTGGGCTTTATCGAGCAGAAACTGCCGGAGAATGTCTTAAAAAATATCTCTGCCGGCACAGACCTGATTTTTACTTCCATCTCCAGGCTCAAAGAGGCGATAGCCGCGATTATCGGCAATGACCTGAAAAAAGCGCTGCTGGAGTGCGAGGAAGTTGATCGTATTGAACATGAAGCGGACGACCAGAAGAAACTCCTTATTGAAGCGATAATTCATGCGAAATTAGAGCCGACCAGCCTGCTGTTGACTTATCAACTCGCCGAATATTTAGAGGGAGTGACGGATAAGATAGAAGATGCCGCGGACTTAATCAAGGTCTTATCCATCAAAGCCAAGTAGTTGCTTGACCCCTCCATTTTAAGGTGCTATAATCCAAAAAATAATGCGTGGAGTAGTGCAGAAGATTATCCGCTGGCTTAAGGCGCAGCTTAGAGATTCCGGAGCAAAAGGCGTAGTTTTAGGGCTTTCCGGAGGAGTGGATTCCGCGGTAGCGGCAGCCCTCTTAAAGAAAGCAATAGGTAAAAAGAAAGTGCTGGGCCTGATTTTACCCTGCCGCAGCCAGGCGCGGGATTTAAAAGACGCCCGGCTCTTTGCTAAAAAATTAGGCATCAAAACCCGGGTAATTGATTTATCGGAAATATATGACAGCCTGCTGAAGGCTTTGCCCAGGGCAGGGCTTTTGACAAAGGCAAATCTCAAACCCCGCCTGCGGATGTCAGTGCTTTATTATTTTGCCAATGAATATAATTATTTAGTCTGCGGCACAGGGAATAAATCAGAGCTATCAGTCGGGTATTTTACCAAGCATGGAGACGGAGCCACGGATATATTGCCCATAGGAGATTTATTGAAAAAAGAGGTAAGGGCTTTGGCGCAGGAATTGCATGTGCCGCAAAGTATCATTGCCAAGCCTCCGAGCGCTGGCCTTTGGCAGGGCCAGACTGATGAAGGAGAAATGGGTATGAGTTATTCCGAATTGGACGATATATTGGAGCGCATAGCTAAAAACAGGAAACAGGCCCTTTCCACCGCTAAAGTAAAGAGAGTTAAGGCTATGTCCAAGCGCTCCGAGCATAAGAGGCAGGGGCCAAAAATTTGTTATATATAATGTTAAATTCCAAATCACAAATTCCAAATTACAAACAAATCACAATACCCAATGACCAAAATTCCAAACTAACTTAACTTCGTTTTAGTATTGTGATTTTGATATTCGGTATTGTTTGTGATTTGTGTATTGTAATTTGTGATTTAAACTTTCTTAATGGAGGTAACATAATATGGATGAAATATTAGAGATACTGGAAAAGGATGCGCGCACAAGCGCGGAAGATATTGCCAGGATGTTGAAATCCAAGCCCCAGAAAGTAAAAGAGGCAATTAAAAAATACGAAAAAGAAGGGGTCATCTTAAAATACAAGGCAGTGGTCAATAAAGAGTTAATCCGGGATACGGGTTCCCAGGTAAGGGCTTTGATAGAAGTTAATATCATGCCGCAAAAGGATGTAGGTTTTGACAAGATTGCCGAGCGCATCTATTCTTTTCCGGAGGTGGCCAGCTGCTATTTGATTTCCGGCACCTATGACCTGCTTGTCGTGGTGGAAGGCAATAACCTGCAGGCGGTCTCCAAGTTTGTAGCCGAGAAACTCTCCTGCCTTGAGCACGTACGCGGCACGGTTACGCACTTCCTGCTTAAGAAATACAAGGAAGACGGGGTTATCTTAAAACACAGGGAAGAGAATAAGAGGATAGCTATTTCGTATTAAATATAAGAAACTAATGTTAAATTCCAAATCACAAATTCCAAATTACAAACAAATCACAATACCCAATGACCAAAATTCAAAACTAAAAATTAAGTTTTAGTATTGTGATTTTGGTATTTGGTATTGTTTGTGATTTGTGTATTGTGATTTGTGGTTTAATCGTTAGATAGAGAAATGAAAAATATTATTTCTAAAAAAGTTAAGGCGATGCAACCTTCGGGAATCCGGGCATTCTTTGACTTGGTGCTGGGGATGAAGGAGGTCATTTCCCTGGGCGTAGGCGAGCCGGATTTTGTTACCCCCTGGCAGATAAGGGAAGCGGGGATTTATTCCCTGGAGCAGGGTTTTACTTCCTATACCTCTAATAAAGGGCTTTATAAGTTGAGGTTAAGCATATGCCGTTATCTGAAAAATAAATACGGTTTGGAATATTGCCCGGATGAAGAAATCCTGATTACCGTAGGAGTAAGCGAGGCATTTGACCTGGTCATGCGCGCAATCATCAATCCGCAGGATAAAGTTTTAATCCCCAGCCCCAGCTATGTCTCTTACGGGCCGTTAGTGGAATTAGCCGGCGGCATACCCGTATATATAGACACCGAAGAACAAAACTTTAAGATTACGCCTAAAAGAATAGAGCAGGCTGTGGATAAAAAAACCAAAGCCATAGTTTTAAATTACCCTGCTAACCCCACGGGGGTCTCTTTTAACAAAAAAGAACTGGAAGAGATCAAGCGGGTTATCTTAAAACATAAATTACTCTGTATTTCCGACGAGATTTACTCAGACTTGACTTATGATTTTGAACACACGCCTTTTGCAGGGCTTGCCGGCGCAAAGAATAACACCCTTTATCTTAACGGTTTCTCCAAGAGTTATGCCATGACCGGCTGGCGCGTGGGTTTTGCCTGCGGCCCGAAAGAAATAATCGCGGCCATGACCAAGATCCATCAATATACCATTATGTGCGTGCCGATTACCAGTCAGATGGCTGCCTGCGAGGCAATAGAAGCAGGGAGAAAATCTGTTGAGGAGATGAAACGCGAATATAAAAGGCGCAGGGAACTAGTGCTTAGTGAATTGGATAATTTAGGTTTGGATTGTATCAGGCCACAGGGCGCATTTTATTGTTTCGCCTCTATAAAAAATACGGGCCTGGCTGCCCTGGATTTTGCGGAAAGATTGCTTAAGGAGCAGAAGGTCGCGGTTGTCCCGGGTGATGCCTTCGGCCAAAAATACGCTCATTATGTGCGCATATCTTATGCTTCCAGTATGGATAATCTAAAAGAGGCGTTCTTAAGAATAAGAAATTTCTTGAAGACAAGCCGGAGGAAGAAATGACCAAGACAAGGCCCAAGACGAACCGGGAAGTGGTAAAACTCGTAAGAGAACATAAAGTAAGGTACATCCGCTTGTGGTTTACGGATGTGTTGGGTTTCTTAAAAGGCTTTACCATTACCAAGGATGAACTGCCGCGTGCCTTAGGGGACGGTATGGGTTTTGACGGCTCTTCCATCGAGGGTTTTGCGCGCATTGAAGAATCCGATATGATTGCCAGGCCAGACCCTTCTACCTTTGCCATTCTGCCCTGGGAGGATAAGGAGCCGGTGGCGCGCATGTTTTGCGATATATACACGCCAAGCGGCCAGCCCTTTGCCGCAGACCCCCGCTATGTATTAAAAAAGAACCTCCAGCGGGCAAAAAAGTTAGGGTTTACCTACAATGTCGGACCGGAGCTGGAATATTTCTATTTTAACAACCCCAAAAATACGATAGTCCTGGATAAGGGCGGGTATTTTGATTTAACGCCTCTGGATGTAGCGCAGAGCGTGCGCAATGAAACCGTCAGCGCCCTTGAGGACCTGGGAATCGTCGTGGAATACAGCCACCATGAAGTAGCCTCCAGCCAGCATGAGATTGACCTGCGTTATAGCGATGCGCTTTCTATGGCGGATAATGTGATGACTTACCGGCTGGTAGCCAAAGAGATTGCCCAGGCAAAGGGCCTGCACGCCTCTTTTATGCCTAAGCCGGTTTACGGCATAAACGGCTCAGGCATGCATACGCACCAGTCGCTCTTTTCCGCCAAAGGCGCCCGCCTGCCGGACGGGCAGGGATCCGCCTCCGGCGGAAAGGGTCAAACCAACGCCTTTTTCGAAAAAAAGGGCCAATACCATTTATCCAAAATCGCCAGGCAATTTATTGCCGGGCTGCTTAAACATGCCCCGGAAATTACTTCGGTAACAAACCAGTGGGTCAATTCTTACAAGCGCCTGGTCCCGGGTTATGAGGCGCCGGTTTATATCTGCTGGGCGCAGATGAACCGCTCGGCTCTAATCCGTGTACCGATGTATAAGCCGGGCAAAGAAAAGGCCACCCGCCTGGAATACCGCGTGCCTGACCCTGCCTGTAATCCCTACCTGGCATTCTCGGTAATGCTGGCAGCCGGCCTGGAGGGGATTGAAAAGGGTTATCCCCTGGCTGAGCCGGCAAATGATAATATCTATCGTATGAGCGAGGAGCAAAGGGAGCGCGCTAAAATCAAATCGCTGCCTGAGGATTTACTGGAGGCGATTAAGCTCACCGAGAAGTCGGAACTCGTCAAAAAGGCCATCGGAGAAGAGCTTTTCCACTTCTTTATCCGCAATAAAAAACTGGAGTGGGATGAATACAAGGCGCAGGTAACGCAGTATGAGATAGACAAGTACTTACCTATATTATAGTATGCCGGCGCAAAAGAAGGATAGATTCGGCCTTTATATAAAACAGATTGAAGCGCTTTCCAGGGTAGCCAGCCTGATTACCTCCGGCCTATACCTGGAGGAGCTCCTGCGTCTGATCGTGAATGTTACCGCAGAGATAATGAACTCTAAGATTTCCTCCCTCATGCTGTTTGACCCCGATAAAAAAGAGCTGGTGGTCAGGGCCACGCAATCCATCTCCGAGGCATATAACAGGAAGCCCAACATCAAATTAGGGGAAGGCATCGCGGGAGAGGTAGCGCGGGATAATAAACCCCTGTGCGTCCTGGACGTAAGAGAGGACAGTCGTTATCTGAACCGGGATATAGCGGAAAAAGAAGGGCTCTATTCCTTAGCCAGTGTGCCTCTGGCGTTAAAGGGAAGGGTAATAGGCGTGCTTAACTGCTATACTTCCAAGAAACATAAATTCACCAGGAATGAACTTGACCTTTTAACCGCGCTGGCAAACCAGGCGGCGCTGGCGATTGAAAATGCGGAGCTGGATTTAAGGGTGCGTAGCGCAGAAGAAGCCCTGGTTACCCGCAAACTTATTGAGCGGGCTAAAGAGATACTTTCGCAGGAGGCAAATATCTTGCCTTCGCAGGCGTACAGGTTAATTCAGAAGCAGAGTATGGATAAGCGTAAGTCCATGCGCGAGATTGCCGAGGCGATAATCCTGGCCAAAGATATAAAGCCCGATAATGACCAAAGAAGAAGCGCTGAATGATTTCCTCAGGGGCCTGCGCATAGCCCTGAATAACGCCCTTGCCTATCCCAAAAGCCATCCCTACTTTGTAAAATCCGCAGAGAACTTTAAGCAGAAGATTGACGCTGTGTTTGCCTTTTTGGAACCGGTAAGGGTGGGTATCGGGGTTAACCTCCTGTCTATCGAGGGGGTAAATTACGATAAGGCGGATTTTCATCTGGAATTAGCTTCTATCTTTCACCTGCGCAAGATAAAGGGCATTGAGTTTAAAAAAGGGGTTGGTATTGAGGAACTGGTAGATTTCTTAAGCGCATTATCCAGCGCCCCCAAAGAAATTATAGCGCAAGGCGGGATAAACACAATCTTAGACAAACAGAAACACCCCTGTATACTCGTGGAAGAACTGGATTATTCTCAACTGGTGGGAGGCGAGGGAGAGGAGTATAAGGATATCTGGAAATACCTCTTAAGCCAAGCCGTAATCAAGCAGGACGAGGGGAAGATTAAAGAACTGGCCAGCGATTTCGACAAGATTATTGCTAAATTTAATGCCGCCGACCTTACAAATGACCAAACACTGAGGGAGAACCTGCGGGGTTTCTTCGGCCACCTTAAAGGCAGAGAAAAAGAGAAGTTTTACAGCTGCACCAAGAGCCTGCTTAAATCTTTCTTAAGCGACAAAAGCATGCTGGAAGAAGTTGACCTTTCCAAAACAAAGAGTTTGTTCCAGGAGTGTCAAAAAGATGACATAGCCGAGGTGTTACTGGGTACGATTTCCAAAGACGCAAGCTACAACAATTTGAGTTTCGGGTTATTTGCCCGTCTTTTTGAAGAAGGCAAACACAGGGAGATAGCCTCCGCCCTGGGGACGAGATTACAGAATCCGGAGTTCTTAAAGGCTAACCCTCAGGTAGTCAAGAAAATAAAAGAATTATTTTACGCACCCAGCGATTCACCGATTCTGCCGCTTTACAGAAACGCGCTTTCCTGGCTATCCGATGAAAATTTACCCAAAGACAGGTTCTATTTTGACCACCAGGCCCTGAGTAAGAATTACCGGATGCTACTGCTGAATCTTTTTGCCGGAGAGAAGGAACGGGAGAGTTTAAGCGTCATTTTAGAAAGGATGCCGCAGGCATTCCAGGAGGCATTAGAGAATAAAGATTCCCAGTATTTGAAAAGCCTGCTGGAAACTTTACGCAAAAGAGAAGCGCAGGAGCCATCCTACGCCTCTCTTTTTGAGGGATTAGAGGGACAGATTTCCTCTTTTGTGGAAAATGTCCTCTGGCAGGGCAATGCCTCTGCAGAAATAGAGTATCTTCTGGATAGTTTAAAAAAGACCTCCCTTGACGCCCCTACTTATCTAAAGAGGATATTCGAGGAAAATAAAGCCAATCCCCGGGTATTAAAATTATTCTTCAGGTTTTTTCCCGAAGCGCTACCGGTCTTTTATAAAAATCTGGAAGGAAAACATTCCGATATAGAATTCCTGGTAGAAATGATACAAAACCTAAGCGCCCTTAATAATCCCCCTTCCTTGGAGGCCTTAAAATACATATATTCTTTTGCCAATGAACTCCTGAAAATAGAAACGCTAAAGAGCATGCAGAAATTATCAGTTATGGACGAAGAATTCCTTTTTTCTGTCCTGGCGGCAGGAACAATTTCCACAAAAAAAGAGGCCCTTATTATTATATCTCGGGATGAGCAGGCAAAGAAAGAGACAATAGATTCCCTCCTTTTACTAAAGAGCCCCTGGGGCAGGAAGAATAAGTTGATACTGGAAAACATATCTATCATCGAAGGACTGGGTTTAAAAGAAGCAGTTGGGTGTCTGAAGGCGCTGAGTAAAAGAAGGTTTTTCTGGAATAGGGTCTTGAGGGATAAAGCAAGGGCAGTATTGGAGGAGTGGAATGCCGGTTAATATCGGGGACGTTTTTAAAGATTTTCTCTCTGGCCTGCAGGTAGCCCGTCTTTATCCGCAGTGGCATCCGGAGTTTAAAAAGGCGATAGATAAGGCCTACCTCAGTTTGCAGGAAACCTTTAAAGAGAGGAACTCCCTTATCCTGGCTATAGTGGGGGAGGAACTTACCTTCCAGAAGGATATATTTTTTGATTTAAGCAAAATAGAGAAACCGCTGATCCTTTATTTAAAAGACAGGGGTATAGAAAGGATTGAGTTTTTTGTGGGCATGCAAAAAGAAGAACTCTCCAGACTTATATCTCTGCTGGCAACTCCCAAGGAACAGATAAAACAACAGCCGCAGGATTTGCTGTCGGTGCTCGGCGTGAAAAATATAATCGTCGGCAAGATAAAGGTTTCTTCCTCTATGCCGCTAGACGCCGAGAAAGAAAAACTGATAAATTATTTAGCCCTCTACGAAGATTCTGTTACTAAGGCAACGCAATCTATGGACGACCTACTGGAGGAAAGGGAAGTTGACCATTTCGCTTTAAGGCTTAACCTGGTTAACGTTATGGAAAACCTCGCAGGCAGGCACCAGGAGTTCCTGAATTTAGGGGTAATGAAAAGGTACGATACCAGGACCTATTACCATACCTTGAACGTTTCAATCCTCGCGATGTATTTTTCCGCTAAGATGGGTTTTGCCAGGGAAGAGGTCCTGGATATAGGTATTGCCGGGCTGTTTCACGATATCGGCAAGATTTATATCTCCAGAAAAATAATCCAGAAGCCCTCCAGGCTTACCGACGAAGAATTCGCCAAAATGAAAAACCATGTTATTGTAGGCACAGAGATACTGCTTAAATACGTGGAGGCCGTAGGTTTCTTGCCGGTAGTTACCTGCTTTGAGCACCATTTAAAATACGATATGTCCGGTTATCCCAAGCTTACCTTTGCCCAGCCGCCGCATCTGGCCTCCGAAATTACCTGTATCTGCGATGTCTATGATGCCCTTTCCCAGAGGAGGAGTTATAAGGATGATTACCCGCCTTCCCGGATTTACGAAGTAATGCTCAAGGAGAAAGGCACGACCTTCGAGCCTGAGCTGTTGGGTAAGTTTTTCCGGATAATGGGCGTCTGGCCTGTGGGTGCAATCGTTTCCTTAACCGACGCAAGGATAGCGGTGGTAAGAGAAGAGAATGAAGACGATATATTCTCTCCCAAAGTGGAAGTCATTATGCCCATAGATAAAAAGGAAAGCATTGATTTAAGAACCACCAGAGGCACAAACAAGATAGAGTGGTATTTAAACCCCTTTAACGAAGGTAAAGAATACCTGCATTTGGTCTAAGGGAGCCTGGTCATGAGAAAAATCGGTTTTGACAATGAGAAATACCTGAAAGAGCAGACTGCGGCCATCTTAGACAGGGTCAAGAAGTTTGATAACAAACTCTACCTGGAGTTTGGAGGCAAACTCTGTTTTGATTACCACGCTGCGCGCGTCCTTCCGGGATATGACCCTAATGTCAAGATAAGGCTGTTACAGTCCTTAAAAGATAAACTGGATATCGTGCTCTGTATTTATGCCGGGGATATTGAAAGGGGCAGGGTGCGCGGGGATTTCGGCATTACTTATGATGCCGCGACTTTAAAGTTAATCGACGACCTGCGCAAATGGGGCCTGGATATACTGGCAGTGGTAATCACCCGTTTTGCGGCTCAATCCGCAGCGGTTATTTTTAAAAATAAATTAGAGCGCAGGCAAGTTAAGGTTTACCTGCATTACCCTATCGAAGGTTATCCGGCGGATATAGATACAATCGTCAGCGAAAAAGGCTTTGGCAGGAACGACTACATAGAGACGAAGAATCCCATTGTGGTAGTTACCGCGCCCGGACCTAACAGCGGCAAACTCTCTTGCTGCCTGTCGCAATTATATCATGAACACAGGCGCGGGATAAACGCCGGTTACGCCAAATTCGAAACATTCCCTATCTGGAACCTTCCGCTTAAGCATCCGATCAACGTTGCCTATGAAGCAGCCACGGCAGATATACAGGATTTTAACCTGGTAGACCCTTTCCACCTTAACAAATATAACGATACGGCCATCAATTATAACCGGGATGTGGAAAGTTTCCCCATTCTGAAACTTATCTTGAGCAGGATATTCGAAAAAAATATCAGACTGCCGGTGTATAATTCTCCCACGGATATGGGGGTTAACCGCGCACTTTTCGGTATAGTGGAGGACAAAGCCGTCCAGGAGGCAGCGCGCCAGGAATTAATCAGAAGGTATTTCCGCTATAACACCGAGTATGTCCTGGGCATAGAGAAGAAAGAGACGGTAGAGAGGGTGGCGCTCTTAATGGAGGAGCTGGGCGTTAAGGTTACTGATCGGCCGGTGGTAGAGGTGGCCAGGCGCGCGGCTGAGGAGGCAGAGGCAGGCGGCAAGGGCCATGCCGGCGTATATTGCGCAGCGGCAATGCAGTTAGCCGACGGAAGCATCATTACCGGAAAGAATTCCGAACTTATGCACGCAGCCTCAAGCCTGGTGCTGAATGCGGTAAAGGCCCTGGCAAAAATCCCCGATGAGATACTCCTGCTTTCTCCGCACATCATCAACCAGATAACCGCCTTAAAGGAAAAAATCCTGGAAATGGATTCAGAGAGCCTGGATTTGGAAGAGACCCTCATCGCGCTTTCCATCAGCGCAACTACCAACCACACCGCGGAATTAGCCATGAAGAAACTGGTAGAGTTAAGAGCCTGCGAAGTGCATATGACCCATATCCCCACCCCCGGAGACGAAGTCGGCTTAAAAAGGCTGGGCGTAAACCTGACCACCGACGGAAAATTCTCCTCCCGCAACCTCTTTATAAGTTAAGATGTTTAATATCAACAGGCGCAGGCAGATTAGAGGTATTGCTTAATTAGGGATTATGTGGTAGTATTTACTTTTCTAAACGCATAACCTTTTGTTTACAACGGAGGTAATGATATGGCTGGCGGTAAATCCACACCCAAAAAAGATAAAGCGCTGAAGGTTTCCGGAGGGCAATTAGTTAAGACAGGCCAGATTCTGGTCAGGGGAGTGCCTGTGTATAAGGCAGGGGTTAATGTCAAGGGCCTGGGTACCCTCTATGCCCTTTGCCCGGGGAAAATTTATTTCTCCAAAAAAAAGACCAGCCACGGTAAATTCCGCACCTTCATCAACATCATGTCAGAAAATCCACGATAAGACGCGCTGCGCGGGAACTTGCTCCGGGTGAGCCCAGAGACGCCTTTACCCGGGCAAGGTTATTCTGCATAAGAGTTAATTCCTGCGGCTGTTGCATAATTCTTAAAACCTCCTGCGCTATTCTTGCGGGTTTTGCCCTAAACTGGATAAATTCAGGGACGATTCTCCTGGCAGCCACAATATTTACCATGCCTATGTAAGGCACTCTTACCTGCGGCCGGTAGAGCAGGTAATTAAGCAGGCTCATCTTATAAATTACCACAAAAGGCTTCTCTAATATCGCTGTCTCCAGAGTTGCAGTGCCTGAAGCAACTAAAGCAAAATCCGCTGCCTGCAAGCAGTCATAGGTTTGGGCCTCTACGATTTTTAAATCCAGAGCATATTTTCCTATTATGCACCTATAGACCTCCAGCTCTACCTGCGGGGATTTTGCCAGCAGAAACTGAGTGTCAGGCATTTCTTTCCGGATAAAGAAGCCGGCCTCAAGCATTACCGGCAGGATATTTTTTATCTCTTGAGCGCGTGAGCCGGGCAGGAGCGCGATAGTTTTTTTGGCTTCAGAAAGCCCCAGTGAATTCAGGAATTCTTCTTTCTCAAGAGAAGGATGTACGGTATCCAACAGGGGGTGGCCGATGAACTCCGCATTTATCCCCTGCCTGCGGTAAAACTCCTCCTCAAATTTAAAAAAGACAAGCATCCTGTCCACGTATTTCTTGATAGTTTTAATTCTGCCTCTGCGGGAAGCCCAGATCTGGGGGCTGGTGTAGTAGATTACCGGCAGGGCTTTATGGATTTTTTTGGCCAGGCGCAAATTAAATCCGGAGAAGTCCACTAAAATTATGGCGTCGGGTTTTTCTTCTTGGGTTTTCTTTAAGATTAACCACTGCAGCGCAAAAAATTTAGGCAGTTTCAGTAAAGCGTCAAAGAGCCCGATTACCGAGAGCCCTTTTATATCGCAGTAAATCTTAAGCCCTGCCTGGCGCATCAGCGTGCCACCTACCCCGGAAAATTTTATTGCCGGCTCAATCTCCTTTATCGCCGAAATCAAATTTGCGGCATTAAGGTCTCCGGAGGCTTCACCGGCGATAATCAAAATATGCTTTTCTTTTTCCATATCTGCTGCTGGATTTTGAGCGCTACTGCCAGCGCCTCCCTGGCCACCTCGCCTGAGACAAGCGGTTCCTTGCGTTCTCTTATGCACTCAAGGAAGGATTCCAGTTCTTTTTGCAGGGGCTGTTCCTTTTCAATAGGCAGGTCTTCTTTGGTGATGTTTGCCCCATCTTTTTTATATACTGAGGCCTTGGCCTCTTTGTAATCTAAGGAAATATAGGTATCTTCCTGAAAAATCCTTATCCTGCGCATTACTTCATCTGAAACGCGGCTTGCGGTTAAATTAGCCACGCAGCCATTGGCAAAAGTGATGCGGGAGTTGGCGATATCTTCAAAGGGGGTGAGCACATTTACGCCTACGGACTCTATCCTTTTTATTTTGGAATGAACTAGCCCCAGGATTATATCTATATCGTGAATCATAATATCCAGCACTGCGCCCACATCCAGGGAGCGGTTGGGAAAGGGGCTTAAGCGGTGGCATTCAATAAATTTGGGGTTTTTAATCAGTTTAAGGGTGGCGCTAAAAGCAGAGTTAAACCTTTCAAGATGGCCTACTGCGAGTATGAGTTTGTTTTTCTTAGCCGCCTTAATTAAGAGGCTGGCTTCTTTGAGGCTAGTAGTAAAGGGTTTTTCCACCAGGCAGTGAATACCTCTTTTTAGGAACTCAAGCGCTATTTGGCAATGTAATTTTGTGGGCACGGCTATACTTACTGCATCTACTTTGCCAAAAAGCTCTTGGTAATTGCCGTAGCCGGGGACATTCAGGTTCCCTGATATTGCTTTAAGGCGCTCTGAGTCCGTATCGCAAAGCGCAACCAAGGCGCAATTTGCGCTTTGCTTATATATCTTGGCATGGATACTGCCTAAGTGGCCGGTACCTACTACCCCAACGCGTATCGTATGCATAGCATTATGTCATTGCGAGGGCTTTAGCCCGAAGCAATCCCTAATTATTGAGATTGCTTCGCCTTCGGCTCGCAATGACAAGCATTACTATAAACTAAAAATTCTCTCTTACTATTGACTCATTACTAAATGTTACCCGGGAGAAGCTTAGTTAAAGGTACCGTGACAAAAGGTTTCTTACGGTAGCAGATATTAAAAATAGTTTTAAGTT
>Ga0315282_10012439_pt1 | contig 13021 bp, 9 predicted proteins | sample YL17G07_20_MG_FD_203693 | JGI IMG/M metagenome (GOLD analysis project Ga0315282, IMG submission 203693) | Sediment microbial communities from Yellowstone Lake, YNP, Wyoming, USA - YL17G07_20 | ecosystem: Environmental > Aquatic > Freshwater > Lake > Sediment | place: USA: Wyoming | collected...
AAGACGCGTTACGATCTGTTCCACGTCCACCGTCGCAGCCCGATTCGGCAGGTCGGCCATAATGGCCCCTCCTCCAGATAACCTATTGCGCTCTGAGTTCCCTCAGGCAAGGCACTGGATGTGTGACCCGCAGGGGGCTGACGGGTACCATCTCAGATAGGGAAGCTTGCTGCACCCGGCCTTGCCGAGTGCAGCACGGCAATGATACCAACCCGTCCGCCCAGTGTCAAGCATCTCCCTCCGGGCACGGGAGAAGGCTCGCGGTTGCCCCTTTCGGGACAGGAACGCCACGGACCGAGGGAGAAGGGAAAGCATGGGGCATCGCACACCGTGAGGGTTGGTCCGCGCGCTCCGGCGCCCCCACCAGAAGGTATAGGCTATGCTGCCGACGATTCGCCTCGGGAACCACGACGTGACGCGGCTGATCTGTGGGGGCAATCCCATCAGCGGCATCTCCCATTTCAGCGGGGAGATGGACGAGGACATGCTCCACTACTACACCATGCCCCACCTCCAGGCCCTGCTGGAGGAGTGCTGGCGGCAGGGGATCAACACGCTCCAGACCCGCGGCGACCGCCTGACCATGCGCATGTACATGGAGCACCGGGACGCGGGCGGACCACTCCACTGGATCGCTCAGACCGCCTCCGAGTTCCGCGATATCCACGCCAACATCGCGGAGATCGCCAGCTACGGGCCTATCGCCATCTACCACCATGGCACCCACGTGGACAACTCCTGGCACACCGGGAAGATTGACGAGATCCCCGATTACCTCAAGTCTATTCACGACCACGGCCTGCCGGCCGGCCTCGGAACCCATATCCCGGAGGTGGTCGAGTACGCGGAAGAGCACGGGTGGGAAACGGACTTCTACATGGGCTGCTTCTACAACCTTGCCCGCGGCTACAAGTCCGCGCCGGCGGTGCAGCGTCATCAATACGATACCGAGCGCTACCCGGAGGGCGATCCGGATCGCATGTGCCGGACGCTGCGCCAGGTCAACAAGCCCTGCCTGGGATTCAAGATCCTCGCCGCCAACCGCCGCTGCGACACCCAGGAGAATGTGTGCGCCGCATTCGTGCACGCCTTCGCTAACCTCAAGCCCACCGACGGCGTGGTGGTGGGGATGTTCCCCAAGTACTCCAACCAACCGGCCCAGAACGCGCAGTACGCGCGGGAGGCGATCGCGCTGACCGAGGCGGCCGCGCCGGCTGCCCACTCCGCAGGAGCGCCGCAGTGACCGGCGCGAACCTCCGCCGCCTTCTGGTGGGAGAGCCGCTGCCCACCGCCCGGGCCGTACACGAGCGCCTCGCCAAAGTGCTCGCCCTGCCGATCTTTGCCTCCGACGCCATCTCCTCTTCGGCCTACGCGGTGGAGGAGATCCTGATGGTGACCGTGCTGGCCGGCGCCGTGGGAATGCGTTACTCCGCCGGGGTGGCCGCCGCCATCGGCCTGCTCTTCCTCCTCGTCACCATTTCCTATCGCCAGACGGTGCACGCCTATCCCTCCGGCGGCGGAGCCTACATCGTCGCCCACGAGAATCTGGGAGTGGTGCCCGGTCTGCTGGCGGCGGCCGCGCTGTTGGCGGACTACGTGCTCACCGTCGCGGTGAGCGTCGCCTCCGGGGTGGCCGCCATCACCTCCGCCGTTCCCGCGCTCCTGCCCTACCACGTCACCCTCTGCCTCCTGGCCATCGCCGTCATCACGCTGGCCACCCTGCGCGGGGCGCGCGAGTCGGGCAAGCTGTTCGCCCCGCCCGTCTACGTCTACATCGCCACCGTGCTGCTGATGGTGATCGTGGGCCTGGTCCGGCTCCTCGTACACGGCGCACCGCCGGCCGTCCACCCGATTCCTCTACCCGTTCAGGGCCTGGGCCTCTTCTTGCTCCTGCGCGCCTTCGCCGGCGGCTGCTCGGCCCTCACCGGCATCGAGGCCATCGCCAACGGCGTCCCCGCCTTCCGCGCCCCCCAGGCCCGCAACGCCGCCCTCACCCTGGTGTGGATGGCCGTCATCTGCGTCACCATCTTCGCCGGCACCAGTGTCCTCGCCCAGGGCTTCCATATCATCCCGCGTCACGAGCAGACCGTCTTCTCCACGATGGGACACGCGGTGTTCGGCAACGGGTTCCTCTACCTGCTGTTGCAGGCCTCCACCGCCGCCATCCTCATCCTCGCCGCCAATACCAGCTTTGCCGGCTTCCCCCGCCTGGCCTCCATCCTCGGCCAGGACGGCTTCGCCCCGCGGCAGCTCGCCAATCTCGGAGACCGGCTCGTCTTCGCGAACGGGATCGTCCTGCTGGGACTTGCCTCCGCGGCGCTGATCGTCGCCTTCGGGGGCACCACCCACCGGCTCATCCCTCTCTACGCGGTGGGGGTATTCATCTCCTTCACCCTCTCCCAGGCCGGCATGGTCATCTACTGGCGGAGGCAGCGCAGCCGCGGCTGGCACGTCAAGGCGGCCGTGAACGCCCTCGGCGCCGTGGCGACCTGCACCGTGCTGGCCGTGGTGGGCAGCGTCAAGTTCGTGCAGGGCGCGTGGATCGTGCTCGTGTTCATCCCGCTGCTGATGCTCGCCTTCAGCAGCATCGCCCGGCACTATCGGGAGTTGGGCCGCATCCTACGGCTCTCCCCGAGAGACCGGCACCTCCCTGACGCCATCCGGCACGCGGTGCTGGTGGTCCTCCCCGCCCTCCACCGCGGCGTCATCCCGGCCCTCTCCTATGCCAAGACCATCTCCCCGAACCCGGAGGCCGTCTACGTGGAGACCGACCCGGCGGAGACGCCGCGTTTCCGGGAGGCATGGGAGAAGCTGAGCCCGGACCTGCCGCTGACCGTGCTCAAGTCGCCCTCCGGATCGTTCGCCGATCCGCTCCTCCGCTACACCCGCACCTTGCGATCCGAGCGGCGCGTGGACCTGGTCACCGTCATCATCCCGGAGTTCGTCGCCAGCCGCTGGTGGCATGGGCCCCTGTGGGACCGCTCCGGCCTGCTGCTCAAGCTCGCCCTGCTCTTCGAACCCGGCGTCGTTGTCGCCAACCTCCGCTACCGGCCGCAGGCCTGACCCACCGCCCGTGGTCACCGCGAGGCGAGCCGCGCACGACCCGCGAACCTTCCGACGGTCTCGTGACGTCTAGCTCTTGAGGAGGCAGCCTCACATGGAGGCGGCGCGGCTGGCCGACGAGCAGATCCCCGGGCGAGCCTGCGGCGGTGCGGCGCCGGCCGCGGAACGCCTCCGGCGCGCCCGGGCCGGGGAGGGCTCCGCCCTGCGCTCCCTCCTCGACGAAATCCGTGACCGCATTCTCACCCTCTGCTTCCGCCTGCTCGGCGACAGGCATGAGGCCGAGGATGCCACCCAGGAAGCGATGCTGAGGATCTCCCTGCACCTGGATGAGCTGTCCTCCGACGCCCAGTTCGGGAGTTGGTGCTGGAGGATCGCCCAGCGCATCTGCCTGGATCGGGTGCGGGCGCGCACGCGTCGCGCCGAGTTGCTCGCGCGTTACCGGGAGGCGAACCGGGACGACGAGGAACGCGCGCTTCTGCTCCGGCTGCTGGTGCGGCGCCTCCTCGCGGACATGCCAAGTGACATGAGCGAGGTGCTGATCTTGCGGGAGATGGAGGGACTGAGCTACATGCAGGTCGCAGACACGCTCGGGCTCCCGTTGGGGACGGTGAAGTCCCGGCTGAACGCCGCCCGCCGCCGTTTCCGCGACGACTACTCCAAGGCCGGTCAGGAGGGCGAAGCATGCAGTGTCAAGGAGTGAGGCGCCTGCTCGATGAGTATCGGGACGGCGAGCTGGCCGGCGCGCGCCTCCAGCAGGTGGCCGCGCATCTCGCCGCCTGCCGGGAATGCGCGGGGGAACTCGGAAGACGGGAGGCCATCTCCGGCCTGCTGCATGGCTGGGATCAGGCGGGAGGCGACGCAGCCTTGACGGAGCGAGTAGTGAGCCTGTGGGGGGCGCGCCGTCCCGGACAGCAGAGGGCGGCGCGACGGCGCCGGATGGCCACGCTCTTCGCCGCCGGGGCCGGTGCGGCGGCACTCACCGGCGCGGGGACGCTGGCGGTCGCGCACCTCGCCAAGGCTCCCCGAGGGCGACCGGCGGGCCTGCACGCCCACGGGTGGGATATGGAAGATGGGCCATGGGACGCGGCAGAAGCGTTCGGTGCGGCCAGGGAACGGGGGTCATAGCAGAGATGTGCGCGCGTGCCTGGCGATGGTGGGTAGTGGTCGTGGCGCTGGCCTGCGCCGCGGTCGCGTCCCCGGTGCGCGACGTGATGCGCCTTCAGGCGGGCGCACTGAATCCGCGCTCGGACCTCCGAGTGCTCTACCCGGTGCTTCCCAGTGGCATGGCCGAAGTGGTGCGCCTGCACGAGATCCCCTCCACGGCCCCCTTCAGCCTTCCGCCATACGTCGTAGTGCACACCCTATCCGGAGCGCCAACGCCGCGCACCTTTGCCGTCCGCTGCGCCGCGGCCAGTCTCCCGCTGAGAGACCAGGAGCTAAACACCGCTGAGCGGCAGGCCCACCTTGAAACCGTTCGAGCCCTTGCCCGCGACTTTCCGGACGAGCAGCCCGCGGCCGTTGCCTGGGTCGTCACTGAGATGGCGTCGCTCCCCCGCTGGCCGGAATGGTATCGGCCCGAGTTGACGCGGGACTGGGGCGAGCGGCCCGGACACGCCCCGCGTCTCCTCACCGAGAGGGAGGTGGCCCCTGCGCGGGCCGCGATCGAGGCGGCCCGCCGCCGTTTCCCGGAAACCGGCTTCTGGGATCTGGAAGAGGCCTCTGTGGAGCTGTGTCTGGGACGCGATGCCGCGGCGCGCGCCGCGATCAGACGGGCCCTGACGAGGCCTCACCTCACGCGCGCTTTGCCACTGGCGAGCAAGGCATCATTTGAGGCCGGGCGGGCAGCGGGGCTGCCCGCGTTCGAGGCCCTCTTCGTCCTCACGCGGTTTCGCCCCCGGGGCGGTGCCTCCAACGGCGACCTACGCTCGCTCGGGTTCAGCCTGCAGGAACTGGGGGACCGGGCCGCGGTCGCAGGACGGGGGCGGGAGGCGGCGGAGTACTGGCTGCTGGAAAGCGATCTTGGTGAGCGACTGCGCGCCGACAGCCAGTCCCGCTTGGACATGGTCGTGGGCATCACGCTTGCCGCGAAGGGCGCGGGGTGGGTGGCGGAGTCCGTGCCCGACGCGGAGGCGAAGGGTCGCGAGCCACTTCCAGACGCGGCGCGGCTACCGGCGAGCGCCCCCGGGCATGTCTGGGTGAAGGGGCCGCACTACGACGTGGTGCTCCGGGCCGCGGGGCTCCGGGCCGTGCACCGTTTGTTAAACCACGCAGACGCGGCCCGCCGCGGGGCAGAGGCCCTTCGCCGTGCATTCAAGCGACAGTTGCCGGGCCGCTGGCTCGACTCCGCCCTTCTCCTTCTCCCGGGCCTCACCTTGGCCAGCATCGTCCTCCTGCTCCTGTTCGGGTCTTTCCTGCTGCTCTCCCTCATCACGGAACTCCTGTGGCGACGGCTACGCCGGCCGCAGGGAGGCCTGCGGTGGGCTGGCCAGACGGCACTCATCCTCCTCTGCGTCGGCGGAGCCGGCGCATTGGTGGCCTGTCCGGTGAGCTGGGACGGGCGGACGGGCTCCGGGCCGCCCGCGCTCCTGCACCTCGCCTGGGCCGCCCCGATTGTGCTCGTCCTGGCCGTGGCGCTTGCCGCGCTGCTGCAGGCGCGCCCCGCGCTCGCCCCGGAGCGAGGCCTGCGCCGCTGCTTCGTCGGCTCCCTCCACCAGGTGCTTCCCAACCTGCTGTTCGCGGCCGCCGTCGCCTACCTGACGCTGACGATGTCCGCCGCGGTCATCCGACAGCAGGTGGTTGCGGGCGCCCTCCCCCATCGCCGCGCCGAGTGGGCCGGCCGGTTCCAGGAGACGATCGGATGGCGGGAGGCCGATCTCAAGCCGCCCTTCCCGGAAGCGGCTGTACGGTCGGCCGGGCCTGCAGACCTGAGGTGATCTCCTCGTCGACGACCCGCACAAACAGCAGGAGCGACCCGCCGGGTCGCTCCTGGGTTTCACCGGTCTATGTTCGCGCCTGGGCCTCACGAGGCCAGCCAGCGCTCCATCTTCTCTCGCAAGGAGTCTACGGAGAACGGCTTGGGGACGTAGTCAATCGCCCCGGAGGAGAGGCAGGCCTGGACGATGGCCTTGCTCGCCTGGCCGCTGACGATGACGACCTTCGCCCCCTCCCGGCAGAGCTGATTGCAGATCAGCACCCCGGAGGTGCTTGAACCCGGGAGGACGATGTCAAGTAAGACCAGGTCGGGGCTCTCTTCCCGGGCGAGTCGCACCGCCGCCTGACCGTCCGCCGCCTCCCGCACGTTGCAGGGGAAGGGCATCTTCTCCGCCGCCTCCCGCATCAACGCACGCGTGGATTCCTGATCGTCAATGATCAGGATGGACTTCGCGCGCTCGACCCCGCCTGTCCCTTGCGTTTCCTGCTCGTCGGCCATGCTTGCCTCCCACCGGAGACGAAGGCGGCGTGTGGCCCCCGGCCCGCCTCGACCGGTAACTCGTGGTACCCCCACATACAATGTACCACATTGCTCGCGGAGACGCGAGGGCGGTTTGAGGGGAGAGCCCCGGGAAATGGGAGAGGGCACGGCCGGAGAGCCTAGCCCTGGCTCTCTTCAGGAGAGCAAGACCGCGCGGCGCCGACAGGGATTGGCCTCCTCTATGGCAAAACACAAGAAGGGTTACTTCCCGGTCACGGCCTCCCAAAGGCCGTGACCGGCGCCGCGCCGTAGAAGGAGACCGCAGCATGCGCTCGCTGGTGTTGGTAGGGTGTGCCGTCGTCCTCGCCGTTCTCTGCCTCGCCCCCTCCTCCCGGGCCGCTCCCCTGATCCTCTCCGGTTTCGAAACCGCAGACGACTTCGACGCCTGGGTGCCCCAAGGTCACTACGACTACTGTCCCAACCCCTGCGTGGACGCGCCGGCCACCCTCACCCGGATCGCCGCCCACGCCACCGAAGGAACCTACGCCTGTCAGATTGACCTCGTGCCGGACACCGGCTACGCGGGCATGTACCGCGAGACCTGGGTCTCCGGCCAGAACGACTGGTCGGCCTACAACGCCCTCCTCTTCGACGTGGAGAATCCCACCGCGGCCGCGCTGCCCGTCACCATTGAGATCAGCGATACCGCACATGGAAACGGCTGGGCCCATCGCCACGACGCCGGGTTCACGCTGACCCCGGGCGTCAACCACCTGCGCCTGTGGCTGACCGGCTCGCTCCTGTGCAACGACGGCGTGACGGTGCTCGATCTCACCAGAATCTACACCTTTTCCTTCTCCGTGGGCCCGGTCAGTGTCCCGACGACCGTCTACTTCGATAACCTCCGCCTCGACAACATCCAGAACGACCCCTACACCGACGCCGCCCGCAACATCTGGAAGTTCGATTGCGGGTCTTGGGACTCGCCCGTCTGGCCGGACTTCTTCCAACTCGCCTTCAACATGAACTACCCGCAGGACCCCGCCACCCGGCCGTTCGGGTGGGTCGTCCCCACCGGTGACTGGCACAACAAACAGTGGAACGATTGGTTTGGCCCCGACGACCTGACGCGGGATTTCGTGCGGCGCTGCTGCCCGACCAGCACTCCCATGGACTTCCGCCTCGACCTTCCCAATGGCGACTATCGAGTGTACTTGATCGCCCGCGGCGCGGACTGGAACGGCTTCCCCACCGGTGCTTGGAGCGTCACCTCCGAGGGCGTGGAGGCGCTGAACGTGCCCATGGATTCGAGTGCGTTCTACTCCGACGCCTGGTACTACCGCGGGATGAACGAAGACTACCCGCTCAGCACCTCCGCGTGGGAGCGCTTCGAAGTGCCCCAGTTCCCCTCCTACACCTTCAGCACCACCGTGGCCGACGGTTACCTCGGCCTCCACTTCGAGGGCCCGGTCGGGGTGTTCGCGATGATCGTCTACCCGGCCGCGCTGGAAGGTGAGATGGCGGCGCGCATCGCCGGCTATGACGCCGCCCGCCGGGCGCAGTTCGAGGGGAACTACTACGTCAACCTGCCGGCCAGCCTCACCTTCACGGCCACCCCGGAGGAGACCGCCCGCGGCTACGCGGCCTGGCCTGGCAAGCTGATGGCCCCCTGCTATCCCGACACCTTGCCGCCCGATCCGCGGCCCGCACTGACGCTGAGCACCTTCGCCGCGCAAGGCGAGTACCGTTCGGTCAGCCTCGCGATCCGGCCCCTCGCCGACGTTTCGGACGTATCGATGACGGTGAGCGATCTCTCTGACGGCCTGGGGCACATCCTCCCGAGCGCGGAGATCGAGCCCCGCTACCTCCGCTACCTGGCGACCGGCGATCAGGAGTTCTTCGGCGCCGGCCTGCTGAGTTGGAAACCGCGCCTGGTGCAGCGCGACTTCCCCATCAGCATCAAGGCCCAGGTGTCCAAGGACCTGTGGCTGACGGTGCACGTGCCGGACGGCACCCCCGGCGGCACCTACACGGGCACGGTTACCGTGCACGCCTCCTCCGGCGATCTCGACGTGCCCATGAGCGTCTACGTCTACCCGTTCGCGCTGGACTCCTGTGACGACCAGTCGTACGGTTGGTTCTACATGTCGCCCAGCGACCGCTATGTCTTCTACGCGTTCCCCGACATGGCCGGACAGAACGAGGCCTTCCTCCGCCTCGACTTCGCGGACATGAAGGCGCACGGCTTCAACGCGGTCACCTTCCCCGAGCCCGGGATCACCTGGGACGGATCACACGTCACCGCGCTCAACACCAGCGCGCTGGAGACCTACGTCAACGCCGCCCGGGATACCGGCTTCGGCGGCCGCTGGCTGGGACAGGTCGGCTCCCTGGGCATCACCGACAAGCTAGACCGCTACTACGGGGTGACCGAGTTCAGCGCCGCCTGGGAGACTGGCTACAAAGACGCGCTCGGCCTGCTGGTGGACTGGATGAACTCCCCGGCGGGCGAGCCCCTCGTCCTCTTCCTGCTCGACGAGCCCCGGGAGAGCGGACTCAATGACTGGAACCGCAACTTCGCCGACACCATGAAGTACGTCGCGCAGTCCAACCTGGTGCCGGGCATCACCAACACCGTCACCGTCATGAGCGACCGCGGCGGAACTGTAGACTACACCCCCTTCGCAGACGTGCTCGACGTCATGCAGACCCACCCCTGGCCCAACTCGGCCGGGCTGATCTCGAAGGCCTACGCGCAGGGCAAGCCCAACTGGTTCTACAACACCGGCGGCGATCTGCGCATGGTGTACGGCTTCTACCAGTACAAGTACGGCCGTGGCAACGGCGGCTGGGAATGGCACTACGACTGGCTGGATGCCGGCATGTTCGACCCCTGGCCCTACAGCCCGTTCAACAATCACTGGCGCTACACCTATCCCTCCCCCGCCGGCCCCGTTCCCACCGTCAGCTACGAACTCGCCAGCCAGGGGATCTGGGACTACCGCTGGATCGCCACCCTGGATCGTCTCGTCAGCAGCGCAATGGCCTCCGGCGACCCGGCCCTCATGGATTGGGCCGCGAACGCGCAGGCCCTGCTGACCGCGATCAAGACCGACACCCCGGCCTATGCGGTGGACAACGCCTACGTGGCCCAGCACTTCGCGGGGGCCGCCTCCGCGGGCGAGGCGGAGGTGGCCCTCGAGGCCTACCGCCAGCAGCTCGCGGACATGATCGCCTCCCTCCCCGCACCCATTCCCACGCCCCAGGCGGAGGTGACGAACACCTCCCTCCCGCCGGGCCTCCAGTGGGAAGCCTCCGGCGCCGGCTCCGTCTCCATCCAGAACCTGAGCGCCAGCCCCTGGACCGCGGGCGACTACGGCCTGCGCGCCTCCCGCGGAATCAACCGCTGGGGCCTGCTCACCCAGGCGCTCGCCAGTGATGTGGCCGTCGGTGGCACGGCGAGCTTCTCGCTCTCCCTTACCGCGCCGCCCGTCTCCACGGTCTGCTACCCCGCCGGGGCGAGCAGCAGCGATCCGCCCCTGACCGATGCCCTTCCCCTCTACCTGGGCCTGGCCCACGGCGTGGACCCGGTGCCCGGCGGCACCACGACCGGAGGCGTTGTCATCTCTCGCTTCCCGGACGACCAGCCGGGCACGGACGGCGCCTGGGCGCGGCCCCAGATCGAGGAGTGCGCGGGGCGGGTACCGCAGGTTGTGAGCGGCTATCCGGACGGCACCTATGGGCCGCGGGTCGAGGTCACCCGGGACCAGATGGCCGTCTTCATACAGCGGGCGCTGGACCTGCCGCTGACGACCTACGAGGGGAGATTCCCGGATGTGCCCTCCGACAACTGGGCGGCCCTCTCCATCGAGGCCCTCGCGCGCAGCGGCATCGTCGGCGGATACCCGAGCGGCAAATACGAGCCGCTCATCGTGGTCACCCGCGATCAGATGGCCGTCTTTATCGCCCGCGGCCTGGCCGGCGGCGACTCCGGCGTGCCCCCGGGGCCGGGAACGCCGACCTTCTCGGATGCTCCCGCCGGGTTCTGGGCCTACAAGTACATCGAATATGCCGTCGCCCAGCACGTCGTTGGAGGCTACCCCGACGGCAAGTACCACCCGGAGGTCAACATCACCCGGGACCAGATGGCCGTCTTCATCTTCCGCGCCTTCCTCCAGCCGCAGACCTGCGCGGTAGTGCTCGCCGGCCCGGCGGTGACCGCGCAAGACCCGGCCACCGGCGGCGCCTGTGGCTGGGCGACCACCCCGAGCGCGGCCCTCGCCGCCCCCGGTTACGCCTATGTCACCTTCGACGCCCTCCGCCTGAGCCCCGACCTCGCCTACGGCGGGACCTGGGAGGTGAAGTTCGAGCTGCGCAACGCCCTCCTCCCGGCCCTCCCCGCCCTCGGCCCCTACACCTGGACCCGGCCCCTCACCCCGACCGAGATCACGGACGCGCAGGCCGCAGCCGCGGCCTACGGCGATCCCTACTGGACCATCGCGTGGGACATACCAGCGGGCCTGGCCCCAAGCAACTACCTGCTGGTGGTAAGCGTGGAGGACACCCACGGCAACCTCCGGGAAGTCGCGCGCCGGTCCGCCTTCGCGTTGACGCCGTAGCCTCGCCCCAGAGTATCTTGGTCGTGAGTGTGGAAGACAGCGCCGGCCGGATGCGGGAAGTGACACGCAAGCCGGTCCTCGTGCTTCTGCCGTAAGGAGTTCGCGAGCACGCGCAACACAGGCGCAGTGCCCGGCACTGCGCCTGTGTCGTTACCATCCGTGCGCGACCGCGTCCGCGATCTTCCGATGGGGTGACGGAAGCGGATAGCCTTCCAGTTCCTCAGCCTTCGCCCACCGCGCCTCGAGGTGCTGACCCGCCCGGAGCCGGCCGGCGATCGCCACGCTCGCGTAGGCCGTAAGCGTGATCCGCCGGTGCATGATCGTGTGCGTCAGTTCCGTCAAGGGCTCCCCCACGTAGGCGTTCAGCCCGAAGTCCTGCTCGAGGAGGCGCCCCAGCGCCGCGCGCGGGTCCTGGTCCCCGACGAGTTCGCCGTTCGGAAACTCCCACAGCCCTGCCCATCGTCCCTTCGGCGCGCGGTGGGCCAACAGCACGCGCCCCCGCCGCCATACCACCGCCAGCGCCACCCGCGCCGACTCCGCCCTGCGGCTCACCGCGGCCGGCACCGCGCTCTCCCTGCCCCTGGCGTGCGCGCGACACACACCGTGGAGAGGACACTCCGGACAGCGCGGGCTGCGAGGACTACAGAGCAGCGCTCCCAACTCCATCAGCGCCTGGTTGTAGTCGCCCGGCCGCGCCGCGGGCACCGCCCGCTCAGCAACGCGCGCCACCCGTGCGCGTGAGGTCGCGGTGTCGCCTGGTTCCAGCAGCACGCGGCACAGGACGCGGCGCACGTTCGCCTCCACCGCCGCCTGCCGCTGCTCGAAGGCGATGCTCAGCACCGCCCCCGCGGTGTACCGGCCGATCCCCGGCAGCGCCGCCGCCTCCGCGAACGCCCGCGGGAACCGGCCTCCGTGCTGCGCGACCATCGCCTGACACGCGCGCTGGAGGTGGCGCGCCCGCGCATAATACCCCAGCCCCTGCCACTGCCGCAATACCTCCTCCTCCGGCGCCCGCGCCAGCGCCCGGCAGGTCGGGAACGCGCGCAGAAACCGGGGGTAGTACTGCAGGACGCGGCTCACCTGCGTCTGCTGCAACATCACCTCTGACACGAGGATCCGATAGGGATCGCGGGTGCGCCGCCACGGCAGGTCGCGCTTCGCCGCGTCGTACCAGGGCAGGAGGCGGGGAGCCAGCTCTTCGGGCTTCGGGCGGGGCATGCGGTAACTGCTCGACCATCGGGAATGACTTCTGCTTCGCCGTCGCAGAAAGGAATCATCTTCGCCGCGACGCGGCTGCTCCCCGGCCGGTTGTCGCGCCTCGGGACGTGCAGCCCCCGGCAGGAAGCGTACCATGGTTGCCGCGCCGGACACGGCGACAGGCGTCTTGAGTACACACGCGAGGAGGTAAGGACCGTGGCAAGGACTCTGAGCTGTCGGGATGTGGGTGCGGACTGCGACTGGCACACCTGCGCGGACACCGAGGAAGAGGTGATGCGGCAGGCCGCAATCCACGCCGAGGAAGCGCACGGGATGACGGAGATCCCCCCCGAGATGATGGAGAAGGCGAAGGCCGCAATCAAGGAGGGGCCCTGCCCGACCGCGACCCACTAGACCGGCAGGTTTCCAGTCGGGCGGGCACGGGCCGCGTGCCCGCCCGGCCCTCCGCCTCCTCGCCTCCTACGGAATCAGCACCACCTTCCCCGCGTGCGGCTCCTCCATCAGTTCGCGATGTGCGCGCGGCGCCTCCGCGAGGGGCAGCTCTCTGCCAATCACGGGCCGCAGCGTGCCGTTCGCCAGGCCCGCCGCCAGGGCCGCGTGTATCCCCGCGCGTTCCTTCTCCGTCGCCGCCGCGTACATCACCCCCCGAATATCCGCCTCCCTCCCCATCATGTCCCCCGCGTTCACCTCCACCGGCCCGCGGCGTCCG
>Ga0315282_10012440_pt1 | contig 13020 bp, 6 predicted proteins | sample YL17G07_20_MG_FD_203693 | JGI IMG/M metagenome (GOLD analysis project Ga0315282, IMG submission 203693) | Sediment microbial communities from Yellowstone Lake, YNP, Wyoming, USA - YL17G07_20 | ecosystem: Environmental > Aquatic > Freshwater > Lake > Sediment | place: USA: Wyoming | collected...
CGACAACGATCTCGATTTCTCACCTCCTCTGGTTGACAATATCGTTTTGGGCGCAACGAATGACACTTGGACGAAGACTGGCAATGGTTACGCCTTGGGAACCTACTACTGGAGGGTCTGGGCGATCAGCTCTGCCGGGGAGAACTGCTCCGAGAATACCTGGAATTTCACAGTTACCGCTCCTGGAAAGCCTGTCCTATTAAGTCCTGAAAACAATTACCCGACGACGGACAACAAGCCACCCGATACCACTCCGACTTTCGCCTGGCAGGTTGGGGCGGGCGCCACCTACCACAGGATAGAGGTGGGCAACGATTTCAATTTCTCGTCACCAGCTGACAATCGTATATTAGACGACACGGATAACAATTGGACGAAGCCCGCTCCAGGGTATGCTTCTGGAACCTACTATTGGAAGGTCTGGGCGATTAACCCTGTTGGGGAGAACTGCTCCGAGAACACCTGGCAGTTCACAGTTACCGCCCCTGGAAAACCTGTCCTCGTATCGCCAGAAAACAGAACTTTGACACCCGATACCACTCCGACTTTCACCTGGCAGGTTGGGGCGGGCGCCACCTACCACAGGATAGAGGTGGACAACGATTTCAATTTCTCGTCCCCAGTCGATAATGTCGTGCGAGGTGCCGCGGATAACAATTGGACGAAGACTGGCAATGGTTACGCCCTGGGAACTTACTATTGGAGGGTTTGGTCGATCAGCTCTGCTGGGGAGAACTGCTCCGAGAACACCTGGAAGTTCACAGTTATCGCTAGAGCGGGGGTTTCAATTTCAATTTCCCCCGGTTCTCAAGAGAGTCAGCGGGGGAGCACGCTTACATACACCGTAACTGTCTGGAACACAGGCAATGTCGTGGATAACTACAATCTGAGGGTTTGGGATAATCCGGGCCCGTACGAGAACTGGGGTCCGGCACTCGATAATAACCAGTTCTTGAATGTCGGGCCGGGTGAGAACAGGACGACCACGCTCAGGATCATGGTCTCCTTGTACTCTCCTCCTGACACGATCGACAACATGACCATTTGCGCGACCTCAGCTGAGAACGGAAGCGTTTATGCCGAGAACTCGTGCATAGCTCACTCGGAGCTCCCCGGGGTCCAGTTCTACCCGACAGACGATGCCGACGTTCATGAAACCACTCCCGACAAAAATTACGGAACCGATTGGCTGGATGTCGGGAGGTTGGATAGTGGCGCGGTGAGTTCGTTCTTGAAGTTCGAGCTTATGATACCCCATTCCTCCACGATTGAGGATGCTTCGCTCTCCCTCTACTGTTTTAACAATGACGAACATTTCACGCAGACCGTCTTTTGCAATCGGGTGGACAACGACAACTGGAGCGAGGGCACGATAACTTGGAACAACAAACCGTCGATCGGAGGAGCCCTCAGTAGCGCGTCTATATATTTTGGGGCTTTTGGGCGCGGCTGTCGGTACTCTTGGGACGTTACGAGCTTCGTGGAAAATGAATTCGGAGGCGATAATACGGTTAGCTTCAGCATGGTTAATGGTGGAGAGAACACCATTGATAGCACGGTCCAGTTTGTCAGCAAGGAAGGGCAGTACCTTAATGCTGATCCCAGATTTTTCCCGTACATAAACGTCGTGTACAGCCCCACTGTTCCCCGTTCGGTGCTCGTGACCATCTCGCCCAGCCATGTCTATGATTATCCCGGAAAGACGATCTCCTACTCGGTGACGGTACAAAATGTCGGCTGGGCGAACAGCAGTTACACTTTAGAAGTTGTGGATACCCTTGGTTGGACCAAGAGCTTATCCAATACCTCGGTTGGGCCTCTTTCACCCAGCGCGTCCGATAATACGACGACGTTGAGCGTGACCATCCCATCGAACGTCGACTCGGGCACCGTGGATAGTATATTCGTAACGGCGAGATCTGTTGAGAGTAATAATGTCTGGGATCAGAGATCATGCACCGCAGGCTTCTTGCGTCCGACTGTTTCTATCTCGCCCTCCTATCAGGAGAACCTCAGAGGGGAGAACCTCGTCTACACCGTGATGGTCACCAACAACACCACCTCCATAGAGAACTTTGCTCTGAGTGTTTGGGATAATCGGCCGAGCGAGAACACCGGCCTGTACGAGAACTGGAGCCGGACGTTAGATAACACCTTGCTCGAGAACGTCCCACCTGGATGGAGCAAGACGACCACGCTCACGGTCACGGTCTCCTGGAACTCGCCCCCTGGAACGAGCGACAATATAACAGTCATCGCAACCTCCCAGAGAGACAACACCGTCAAGGGCAATGGAAGCTGTATCGCACACTCCAAGCCCCTGGAAATGATTGTATACCCAACCGACGACGCCTACGTGTGGGGGAGCACTCCAGACAGCAATTATGGAAATGCTGACGACCTGCGTGTTGGGAGGAACACTGATAATGCTAGGTCGTTCCTTAAGTTCGACCTTTCGTCGATCCCTGGCTCGATCGAGAACGCTCGACTTTCCCTCATTGCTGAAATGCTTGGAATTATAGGCGGAGGAGAAATCGTCCAATGCCACCGCGTCGACGACGACACCTGGAGCGAGGACACGATAACTTGGAACAACAAACCGTCGTTCGGCATAACCTTAGATAACCAGCTTGTGACTGCTCAATTAATCCGGGATAACTGGGACGTTACGAGCTTCGTGGCAGAAGAATCCGGAGTCGATAATAAGGTGAGCTTCTGCATGGTTGGCGAGGGGGAGAACATGCCGTTCAACAATTACGCCATATTCTTTAGTAAGGAGTGGATCGATCCTGTTTATAGGCCATACCTTTTGGTCGACTACAAGCCTTCGTCACCTGAGAATTTAGCGTCGATCTCGATATCGCCTGAATATCAGAGCCGGCTCAGGGGGAATACTCTCGCATATACCGTGACTGTCAAGAACTTGGGTTGGACGAAGAGGACCTATAGACTGGAGGATAACGACGACTCGGGCTGGGCCCGCAGCATCTCGCCATCCACCCTCGAGAACATCCCCCCAGGCGAAAATAGGGTCGCGACCCTAACCGTCACCGTACCCGAGAACGCTGCCCCATGCACAAAAAACAACATAACTGTCTGGGCGAGGGATAATGAGAATGAAAATATATATCATTCAGCGAGCTGCGTGGCGCATTCGGCCGTCGTTGCCATGAAGGTCACGATCTCATCCCTGACTACCTACGCGCTCAAGGGACGGATGCTCGAGTACACCATCACCTTGGCGAACCTGAGCACGGACCTCACGCTCCGGGACAACTACACCCTGAGATTCACAGACGATGCTGGATGGGGAAGCAACATAAGCTTCTACCCGGAAAACCGAATTGAGAACGTACTAACCAGTGGGAGCAAGTCCGTCAAGCTTCGCGTCACCATCCCGGAGAACGCCAACCCTGGCACGCAGGACAACATAACCATCACAGCTCGCTCGGAGATTGACAACGTGGAGAACAGCGCGAGCTGCGTGGCAATTTCGGGCATTTTGGCGCCTCAGGTTTCAATCACGCCAGGGAGGCAGGATAATGTAAGGGAAACCACGACCTCGTACACAGTACAGATCACAAATAATGGGACAGTCAGGGACAATTACACCTTGACGGTCTGGGATAACGCCGGCCTGTACGAGAACTGGGGGCCGACTATTTCTTCGACCTCGTTAATCAATGTCTTACCTGGATGGAGCAAGACGACCACGCTCACGGTCACGGTCTCCTGGTACTCGCCCCCTGGAACGAGCGACAACATAACCGTCCGTGCAACCTCAGCTGAGAATGAAAGCGTTTACGGCGAGAAGTCGTGCATAGCCTACTCAAAACCCGCGGAGAATGTTTATCCAATTGATGATGCTTATGTGAATAATGATGCTCCAAATAATAACTATGGTAATGTGGATGATCTCCATGTTGGAAAACCCCCTTCTGATAATCCGAAGAGGACTTTTCTGAAGTTTGACCTCAGACTTCCCGGAGGCTCGACAATCGACAACGCTTTGCTTTACCTCTGGGCCACTTCCTGGTACGCGCTGGCGGGTCCAGAGAATGTGGAATGCTGGAGCGTGGATAACGATGACTGGAACGAGCACATGATAACTTGGAATAATAAGCCAGAAAATGAGGAAGTGCTCGATAGTCAAATCATAAATAGTGCTAATAGGTGGTACTCGTGGAGGGTCACGGACTTTGTGAAGAACCAATTTGATAATGAGAACGATCAGATAGTAAGCTTTTGTATGATCAGCTCGAGAGAACCAAACAATAAATGGGCTTCCTTTTCCAGCAAGGAGAGCATCAAACCCCCACATCTCGAAGTCGTCTATCACGGAGTAAACCAGCATTCGGTGGCCGTGTCCATCTCACCCGACTACATAAGCGGGATGAGGAGGATCTCCTACTCCGTGATGGTCCAAAATGTCGGCTGGGAGAACAGCAGCTACGAAATCAGTTATCTCCAAAGTAACCTCGGCTGGCCCTTAGCGCTCGACAGCTATCGGTTCGACAACATTCTGCCTGGGGAGAACAGGACGACGGCTTTGAGGGTCACGATACCACCTGGTACAGCCCCGTACACGAGGGATGAAATAACCGTCAAGGTGACCGATATTGAGAATGTGGAGGTCGTCGGATCCTCAAAGTGCATCGCCCAGTCCGTGTCCCCAATCATGTCCATCTCGCCTTCTGAGAATAACGCCACTCGGGGGACGACGCTCACCTATACCGTACGTGTCACCAACCCGGGCACGATTCCCGAGAATTTCGTCCTGAGTGTTTGGGATAATGCTGTGCCCAGCTGGAACCCAACTCTCGATAATCGTTCGCTCTATGTCCAGCCGGGCGAGAACCTAACGACCACGTTGAGGGTCAAAGCTTCTTGGAATTCGCCCCCAGAAACCAGCGACAACATGACCGTCAGGGTAGCATTGGTCACGGACGAAAACGTTCGGGTCGAGAACTCATGCATGGCATACTCGACGCTGGATAGCATGAGAATTTCCCCGATCGACGATTCCTATGTCCTCGAAAATGCCTCCGACAACAACTATGGTACCTCTGATAATCTGTACATCGGATGGGGTGCTGAAGGACTGCAGGGCAGGGCGAGATCGTTCCTGAGGTTTTACCTCGCGATCCCAGGGGCCTCGACCATCGACAGCGCTCAGCTTTACCTCTACTCCGCTAGCCAGAGTGGATCCCCACAGGTGCAATGCTGCGTCGTGAATATGCCTCCGATTGGACATGATGACTGGAGCGAGGACACGATAATTTGGAACGATCGGCCAGCAAGAGGGTGGGTGCTCGATACACAACGGATAGGGGGTACGGGTTGGTACTCGTGGGGGGTCATGGACTTTGTGAAGGACCAATTCCAGGACGAGAACGACCCGATAGCAAGCCTTTGCATGGCCAGCGCAAGTGAGAGCGTCGAGAACGAGAATCGGGCCAAATTCTACAGTAATGAGGGCCCCTCCCGCCCATACCTTCTGGTATCCTACCTCGTTAGCTCACGCTCGCCACTCGTGACCATCTCGCCCAGTGAAATAAGCTTTAGAGACAATGTTTCCTACTCGGTGATGGTCAAAAATGTCGGCTGGGAGAACAGCAGTTACACGTTAGAAATCGAGAACACCCTCGGCTGGCTCATATCGCTCGACAATTATCGGTTTGACAACCTCCTGCCTGGGGAGAACAGGACGACGACGCTGAGAGTTATTATACCGAAGAACATCGCCGCAGGCACGAGGGACGAAATAATCGTCAAGGCGACCTGCGTCGAGAACACAGAAGTAATCGGATCGGCCATTTGTATGGCATACGCCGCCGAGATAAGCAGGCTCGTCAGGGTCTTGATCTCGCCCTTGGACAAGGATTACGCTAGGCCAGGGATGAGCATTCCTTTTATCGTCAAAGTCACGAACATGGGCAACATCGAAGACAACTATGACCTGACTGTCAGCGACAACTCAGGCTGGGGTTTGACACTCTCCCCCACAGCACTTACATCGCTCACTGGCGGGGTTTCGGGCACTGCTGCACTTACAGTCCTGATCCCAAATAACTTAACTGCGGGCACGTACGACAGCATCCTCGTCAGAGCGACCTCTCGGACCGACAGCACGATTTTTGGTCAGGCCTCGTGCGAGGCGCACACGATAAGCTTCTACAGGCGAGTTGGAGTCTCTATCTCGCCCGATAATAAGAGTGGCCTGCCCGGGGATGACCTAACTTTCACAGTCACCGTCACGAACTCTGGCAACGTCATCGATAACTTCCTGCTCACGGTCAGCGATAATGCCGTGTCCAGCTGGAGTCCAACGCTCTCAACTGCATTGGTCCAGCTCGATAATGGGGCATCAGAAAACTTGGTGCTGAGGGTCAGGATCCCGAATAACGCTATTGGCGGCATGGAAGATAATATCCAGGTCACCGCTCAATCTAAGTACGATAACACGAAAAGCGATAACGATAGCTGCATAGCACAAGTCATCCGCAGGAGTGTCGGTGTCGGGATCTCCCCAGCGCAGGGCAACGCTGGACCCGGGGAGAACGCCACGTTCACGGTGACGGTGACGAACACGGGAGGCGCGGCGGACAATTACGTTTTAACGAAAAGTGATAATGCCAGCTGGTCGCTCGGCCTCTCGCCCTCGACGCTATCGCTTGCGGTGGGAGCTTCAGGAACCGCTACACTGACCGTCACCATACCAACCGGCGCTGAGAACAACGCGCAAGATAACGTAACAGTCACCGCCCGTTCCCTTATCGATAACACGGTCGAGAACAGCGCGAGCTGTATAGCTAACTGCGTGGCCCCCCCTGAGCATGGGGTACAGGTCTCGATCTCTCCTGAGGAGAGTACGGGCCTGCCCGGGGATATCCTCGATTTCACCGTCACGGTCACGAACACTGGCAACGTCGATGACACCTATGACCTGATAGTGAGCAATGATCATGGATGGGAGTTACGGCTAGATGCGCCAACGGTGGCGATTCTCACTGGTGAGAGTACGACCGTGACCGTGAGCGTCACCATCCCGAGCACCGCGGTCGATGGCGACTCGACGACGATAACAGTAACAGCCACCTCGAGAGGAGACCCGACGAAGAGCGACACCGCAACGTGCACGGCAACTAGCGCCCAACCTTCTCGCGCCATCGTGCCCATAGTTGTTGGGGGAGTCGCGATAGGGGGAGGGTTAGCTGTGATCGCCGTACTGCTGAAGAAGGGAATAATCCACCTTCCATCCCTCCGCTTGCGATTCCTGCGCTCGCGCATACGGCCAAAATTTTAACTTTCCGGAAAATTCTCGATAACCTTTATATAGTTTGATTGTCAACCCGAAACTAGAACATTGCGAGGAGGAAATTGGTGAGAGCTGAAAATTTCAAAGTTGCCCTGCTGTTGATTTCGGTGATTACTTCGTTGGCAGCGTCTACACTGGTTTTTACTTTTACTAATGCATCTAAAGTTACGGTGGCTAATACATTCGAAGCCACAGTATACTCAGATGTGGATAATGTCTTCGTGCGGGGCAAAGCTACAGCATATGATTACAACTGCAATGACCCTCCACGCATAAAAGAGTTAGTCGAAGGCGATTGCCCACCGATGGCGATGTCCCAGCAAATCGGTAGTGGTAGAGTGGTTGCTTTTGGTGATGTCACTGAGAGCAGACTCGCCAATGTCAGCGACAATTATGTTTCTCTCATGGATGCGATCTTCCAGTGGCTATCATCATCCCAGGCAAATGTGCTGTGGTTCGATGGATATGGCGCCTACTGTAATTCAGGAGTGTGTCTCAATCTGATAACAAAGCTCAAAGCTAGGGGTTATACAATCATCGGAGATAGCACCACTCCAATCACCTCAGAATTGCTGGCGCCCTATGATATCCTTGTCCTCCCGGAGCTGCAGCTCGGTAACGGTCAGGAAGGTGGCTACCCGGACCTGCTACCTGATGCGGATGTTGCGGTCATCAAAAGCTTCGTCGAAGGTGGCAAGGGCCTGCTTGTTATGTGCGGGAGCGACTTCTTTCCCGCAATCGGCGTTGGCGGTAACTTTTACAAGGTTATGAACAAGGTTTTAGTGAGTCTCCACTTTGGTTCGGGGGGTAATTTATTTGGATTCCAATCGGACTCGGTGTACGATGATAAGAACAATGGGGATGAGCGGGCGGGCGGCAGAGATGTCCCTATTCCGGGTGGTAACCGCCAATACACGCCTATTGTCGATGTTAATACCGCGCACCCGATAGGTGCAACCTATTACGCTCTTACCGGAAGGACGGATGTTCGCGCATACGGTGGTTGCTCCATAATCCGATTAGGGCCAGGTATGTCCATAGTGACTATACCAGACTACCAAGTAGGCATGCCCGGCGAAACGATCACATATAGAGTCAAAGTCTTCAACACAGGCGAACCTATCACGGGCGCCGAGAATGTGGATTTAACAATAGATCTCGCCGTCGAGGATGACCACGGTTGGAGTAAGACCCTTGACAATTATGTGCTTAGCGTGCCCCAAGGCGAGAACGAGACGACTATATTGAGAGTTACGATCCCCAGCGGTGCATCCCTTGCCACCGATGATACAATAGTTGTAACCGCGACCGCGCGCGAGTTTCCTAGTGCGGGCTTTCCGTACCAGGTTACAATGAGCTATACCTGCATAGCATGCGCAGGCAAACGACTCGAGGTGACAGAAGACGCATTCGTTGCCGATAACGACCCCAACGGCAACTATGGTAATAGGAATTACGTACGTATCGGCCGCCATTCCACGGCTTGGCAATACGCGTACCTGAAGTTTGATGATCTCGCTGAGATACCCTCCGGCGCGAGTATAACCGAGGCAAGGCTCTACCTCTTTTGCTCTCGTGCACAAGGCGCTGCTCAAGAGATATTGTGCACCCCGGTCGTCGACGATAGCTGGAGCGAAAACGGAATCAACTGGACCAACAAACCCGACAATGGGGCCATCCTTGATACAAAAATTGCATCCCTTGGGAGCGAGGATGAACCAGAAGCATATTGGTGGGACGTTACCTCGTTCGTCCAACAAGAATTCGCGGGTGACCAGATAGCTAGCTTCTGCATGCTCCCACCGGACAATTGCGCTCCACAAAATTATCGCGAATTTGAGGCAAGGGATTGGTGGGACAGCAGAGTACATCCTTTCCTCAGGATCATCTACGGAGTGGCGGAGAACCGGAAAGTGTCCGTTTCCATATTGCCGAGCTCCAAGGGCGGCCTACCCGGCAGTTCGCTCAGCTATACCGTCACGGTCAAGAACGAAGGAAATGTCTCAGACACATATTCTTTGACTACCGCTGATAATGCAAGCTGGAGTCGGACGATTTCTCCCACATCGCTACCGCTCGCAGCGGGGGCCTCGGGTACGGCAACTCTGACCGTCGCCATACCCAGCGGCGCGGAGAACAACGCAAGGGACAACGTGCGCGTCACCGCGACTGGGACTGGAGTAAGCGCTGAGAGCAGCTGTATAGCGCGGGTTGGTGGTCCCGGGGTAGAGGTATCCATTTCACCGACTTCTAAAGACGGGGCGCGCGGCGCAGCTCTCACCTATACCGTGACGGTGACGAACACTGGGAGCGTGGCGGACAATTACGTTTTAACGAAGAGCGATAATGCCAGCTGGTCGCTTAGCCTCTCGCCCTCGACGCCCTTGCCGCTTGCGGCGGGGGCTTCGGGAATCGCTACACTAACCGTTACCATATCTGCGAGCGCTGAGAACAACACGCAAGATAGCGTAACCGTCACCGCGACCTCTCAGACGGACAGTTCGGTGAGCGACAGCGCGAGCTGCACAGCCCGCTGTGTCGAAAATGAAAATGTTGTACCGGAGGGCGTGCAGGTGACGATTTCGCCCGCATCCAAGTCCGGCAATCCCGGCGAGCGGCTCGATTTCTTGGTGACTTTCACGAACACGGGTACGGCCACCGGCACGTTCGATCTGAACGCCTCGGACACTGAGAACTGGGGTCCGACTCTCGCGGTCACACCGCCGAGGATCACGTTGGCAGGAGGGGCTTCAAGAACCATTGGGCTCAGCATCACCATCCCGAGCACCGCGGCCGCCGGCGACTCGGCGACGATAACGGTGACTGCGGCCGGCACCAGCACCACGTGCACGGCGACGGCGCAGGCGGGTGGAGGGATTTCCCCATTTGTGTACGTGGGGGCTGTGGTCGTCATCGTGGCGATAATCGCGGCCGTCATAGTAATAAAGCCCTTCTAATGTCAGGACCATTTTTCACTTATCCAAATCTCGTGGGAACGTGGCACAATTTTGCCTGTCCCAAAACTATTTAAATATTGAAACAGTTGTTTTATTTATGAAACAGTTATATAGAAAAAAAGAGCTCGGGGTGTTGGCTTACTTCTTCGAGAACCCCAAACAAGAGGTGTACCTGCGCGAACTCGCTAGAAAGCTAAACATGAGCGCGGCGACAGTTATGCGCACGACGAATTTTTTGGTCGAGGAAGGTCTGCTGGAAAAAAGGGTCGAGAGGAACGCGACGTATTTCAGGGCGAATTTGAGCCCCGATTTTAAGGAGTTAAAAAAAGCCTACACGGTATCAAAGATATGCGGCGCAGGTGTTGTCGATCTACTCAAATCTAAATCCGTGGGCTTGGCCTCGATATTGCTATATGGAAGTGCTGCGAAGGGGGAAGACGATGCGAGCAGCGACTATGATTTTTTGATCATCGCATCGAGATGTGATGTCAGAGCGCGCGAGCTATCAGAAAAGTTGGGCAGGGAGGTCAGTTTGCATGTTTATAACGCAGTGAGCTGGAAGAGGGCTTCCAAACGAAACAGGGCCTTTTACCTGGACGTGATAAGCGACTGCATCGCTTTGTACGGTAGGAAGCCGGTGGTCGATTGACATTGAATGAGTGCTTTGCTTCGGGAAAATTGCGCAGAATACGTCCCGACGCCCTCAAGGCGAAGAGGTCCCTTGAGGTGGCGGCAACAAAATTGAAGGAATCAAAAGTGCTGCTCGATGATGGTCACAATGACGCCGCGCTTCTTTACGCTTACTCGTGCATGTTCAGCGCTGGAAGAGCGATCTTGTACAGGGACGGCGTTTAAGAGAAATCTCATTATTGTCTAGCGAGGTACCTAGAAGAAGGATACATGAAGAAAGGGAAAATCAGCCCGGAAGTGATCACCTTGCTTGATGCGTTTCGCGAGGAAAGGCACGCGATAATGTATGGGCTTGAGGAAGTGGAGGTAGGAAAAGAAGAAGCTGAGGAAGCCATAGCGGCAGCTGAAAAACTCATCCAGAAAGCGAGGGAATTGATTGCGCGCGGATAAGGTAGAAAGCCTCGGCGATCCCTCTGGAGCGGTCGGGTATATCTTCTTTTGCTATTGCTAACGATGAAGCCGAGTTACGATCCTAGCCCTTGACCTTCGCCACTACCCTCTCGACGCGCTCCTCCATCGTTCGAGGAGTTGCTGCAACTTTTGGATAAGGAACTCTTGGGGAGGCTGAGGTCGTCGGATATCTCCCCAGATACCCTTGATACGTTCGCGCGCGCAATCATCTATATGGACACGAGCGAGGCTGAGAGACTTCCCGGGCGTACGCGTGATTCTAACGGGAAGGATGTCCCCCACAAGTTCGGGATCTACGTGCAGGACAAGGAGATGCTCAATCAAGAAAAAGTTCATCACCCTGGTGAGCCTGTCGCGGTCGCAGCCGTGAATGTGAGTCAACTGTATCCATGCAAGACACCAATTCACCAACGGAAAATGAACAATACATAAATAGTCCTTCCACCAATGTTAAATTGCTGAAAAGGGAGGCAAAAAGTGGAGATTAATGACCGAGAAAGGAATCTACTAGGGGGCTCGTTCAAGGATTATGCATGCGCGTTGGGAGTACGTGCCTATCCAATGATAGCTCGAGGAAAAAGAAAGGTGGTCGATCCCACAATGTGGTGATGAGGGCATGGGGACGATCGAGATGGTCAAGACGGGCATCGCGGGTTTGGACGAGTTGGTGGGGGGAGGCTTCCCTGCGGGCAGCTGCGTGCTGGTCTCGGGAAAGATTGGCACGGGGAAGTCCATCTTCGCCATGCAGTACGTGGCGAAAGGGATCACCGATTACGGAGATCTAGGGGTGCTGGTTTCCCTTGAAAGGGGGAAGAAGGACCTCTACCGGGACGCCTCGGCATTCGGTTTGCACCTCCAGCGCCTCGAAAAGGAGGGTACCCTGCAGATCTTGGGCGGTTCGATATCGGCTGTCAGCAAGGAGATGAGGAAGGCGAAGGCGACGGTCGAGGACCTGATGTCAGAAGTGGTGGATGCCGTCGAGACATCGGGATCCAAGAGGATGGCCCTCGAAAGGGCCGACATCTTCCCTCTGCTCTCCCCTGAGGAGCAGGAAATCATGGTGCAGCTCAGCGACCTGAGGGGGAGGCTGAGGGATTTGGGGTGCACCTCAGTCCTGACTTCCGAGATAAGGGAAAGGAGCGAGGAGCTAAGCCGGGTCGGGGCCGAGGAGGTCGCGGACGGGGTCATAGTGCTCTACTACGAAGGGGAGGGGCTGACCCGGGACAGGGCCCTTGAGATAAGGAAGATGAGGGGCACCGAGCACAGCAGCCAGCTCCACTTCTTCGACATCACGGGCAGGGGGATAGTGATCAAGAAGATGCCTGAGATGCCCAGGGTTCCGAGGGCTAAGCGGGGCTCTTCGGAAATATAGTTCCTCGCCAAGCTGTTGCAAAGACCCCATGCTCATGCTCGATGTCAGAATAGACACGGGCGAGCCGAGAAGTTTTCGTGCGTTCGTGCGATTCTGACCGGGAAGGAGGTTCCCCTCCAAGTTCGAAATCTACGTGCAGGACAAGGGGTCTCGCTCAAGAAAAGTTCATAATGTTGGTGAGCCTGTCGCGGTCGCAACCGTGGGCCTCGAACTATATTCATGTTAAACATCAATTCACATGAATCTATTTAGCGGCGCGCAAAATTAAAAAA
>Ga0315282_10012441_pt1 | contig 13020 bp, 11 predicted proteins | sample YL17G07_20_MG_FD_203693 | JGI IMG/M metagenome (GOLD analysis project Ga0315282, IMG submission 203693) | Sediment microbial communities from Yellowstone Lake, YNP, Wyoming, USA - YL17G07_20 | ecosystem: Environmental > Aquatic > Freshwater > Lake > Sediment | place: USA: Wyoming | collected...
CGACCACGAGCACGAAGACGATGAGGTGCGCCACCTGCAACCCGATGCCCTGCACGTGCACGCGAAGCAGGAAGACGGTGGCGGTCAGCGAGAGGGCAACGGCCACAGCGTCGAGCCCGGCCAGCAGTCGACGCGACCGTATCCAAGAGTGAGTAGAACCGGCGGTGCCGGTAGCAGCGCCGGCGCGCATCAGTTCGTCCACGACCCCCCTAACCCGACGTACGATACCGTATGGTCTGTGCGCGCTTCCTGCGGCCATAGTATGCGTGCGTCCCGCTGCGGTCAATGAACATGGCTGCATACCGCGTGTGCGGCGGCGGCGGCGGCCGGCGGGGGAAGGGTGTGGGGCAGCGGCTTGGACCTGGCCGGTCACCTGCGCTACACTCGGGTCGGGTGTGAGGGACGCGAGTGCGTAGCACTGGGCGGCCGGTCAGGGGGCGGGGAGCTTCGTGGAAGGACTGATAGCAGTCACGTACCGGTGCAACGCGCGCTGCACCATGTGCAACATCTGGAAGCACCCGACGACGCCCCCCGAGGAGCTTTCCGCCCGCGACCTGTACAGCCTGCCGCACCTGGCGTTCGCCAACATCACCGGCGGCGAGCCGTTCCTGCGCGACGACATCGACGGGATCGTCGATGTCGTCGCGCAGAAGGCCGACCGCGTCGTCGTGAGCACCAACGGCTATTTCACCGACCGTGTGCTCGCGCTGGCGAAGCGCTTCCCCAAGCTCGGTTTCAGAGTGAGCCTCGAGGGCCTGCCGGCGGCCAACGACGAGCTGCGCGGCCTCAAGGACGGCTTCGACCATGGCTTGCGCACACTCCTGAAGCTGCGCAGCATGGGCGTGAAAGACATCGGCTTCGGCATCACGCTGTCGGACCGCAACGCCGACGACCTGTTCGAGCTCTACGAGCTGGCCGACGCCATGGGTGTCGAGTTTGCCACCGCGGCCATCCACAACACGTACTACTTCCACAAGTTCGACAACCGCTTCGGCGACCGCGAGCGAGTCGCCGGCAACCTCGAGGAGCTGGCCCGCCGGCTGCTGAAGACGCGTCGGCCCAAGAACTGGGCCCGCGCCTGGTTCAACGTGGGCCTGGCCAACTACGTGCGCGGCAATCAACGGCTGCTGCCCTGCAACGTCGCCACCGACCTGTTCTTCGTCGACCCGTTCGGCGAGGTGAAGCCCTGCAACGGCATGGACATGAGCATGGGTTCACTCAAGACACAGCCGTTCGACGAGATCTGGGCGTCCGCGGCGGCGGACGAAGTCCGCCGCCGCGTCGCCACCTGCGACAAGCAGTGCTGGATGATCGGCTCGGTGGCGCCGGCGATGAAGCGCGACCTGAAGGTGCCGGCGGCGTGGGTGTTGCGCGCCAAGCTCACGGGTTCCCTCGGGCTTCCGCAGGTGCGGCAGCCGGGCTCCTCAGGGGCCTGAACCGACCGTGCGTGTGCTCGTCGCCAACAAGTTCTGGTATCGCCGCGGCGGGCTCGAGCGCGTGATGTTCGACGAGATCGCCTGGCTCGAGGCGGCCGGGCACGAGGTCGCGCACTTCTCCACGACGCATCCCGAGAACCAGGCTTCGCCGTGGTCGGACTACTTCGTCCCGTACCTCGAGCTGGGCGCCGACGGAGGGCTGAGCGCGCGGGGCAAGGCGGTGGCGGTGGCGCGCATGTTCTACAACCGCGAGGCCGCCCGTCGCTTCGCCCGGCTGATCGACGACTTCCGCCCCGACCTGGTGCATGTGCACGGCATCCACCGCCAGCTCTCGCCGTCGATCCTCGAGGTCGCGCGGCGCAAGGGGGTGCCCGTCGTGCAGACCTTGCACGACTACCACGTCGTCTGTCCGGCCGACGTGCTGCTCCTCGACGACTCGACGGTGTGCGAGCCACAGCGGTGCATCGGCTTCAACTACCTGCCCTGCGTACGCCACCGCTGCGTGCGCGGCAGTCTCGGGGCGAGCGCTCTCTCGGCGCTCGAGACTTACTGGCGCAACCGGTTCCTGGACTACCGGTCGCTCGTAGCCGCGTTCATCTCGCCGACCGATTTCCTGGCGCGGGTCTTGGGCAAGAGCGGCTGGCGAGGGCGCCCCGTGTGCGTGTTGCGCAACTCGGTGCCGGTCGCCGACACCGGGGAAGTGGAAGACTACTTCCTGTACGCCGGCCGTTTGGCGCGGGAGAAGGGCGTGCACACCGCCATGGAGGCGGCGGCCAAGGTCGGCGTGGAACTGGTGATCGCCGGCGAAGGCTCGCTTCGCGAGCGGCTCGAGGCCACGGCGCCGGATCACGTGCGCTTCACCGGCATGCTGCCCGGCGGCCAGGTCGAGGAGCTGCTTCGTCACGCCCTGGCCGCCGTCGTTCCCTCGGAGTGGTTCGAGAACGGGCCCATGGCGGTGCTCGAGGCGATGGCGGTGGGCAGGCCGGTGATCGCCTCGCGCATCGGCGGCATCCCTGAGCAAGTACGCGACGGCGTCGAAGGCATTCTCGTCGAGCCGGGCGACGTGGCGGGTTTCGCCGCTGCCATGCGCCGCCTGGCCGACGACCGGTCGCGCGCCGACCGCATGGGCGAAGCCGGCCGCCGGCGCATTGCCGAGGCCTTCTCGCCGGCCAGGCATGTCGAAGGGCTCGTAGCGACGTATCAGGCGGTGTGCCGATGAAGGCGACACGGAGAACCTCGTCGGCCTCGACAAGCTGGGCGGCCTCGTGAAGATCGCCATGATCGGGCAGAAAGGCATCCCGGCGACCTACGGGGGTGTCGAGCGCCACGTCCAGGAGCTTTCGGTGCGCCTGGTGGAGCGCGGCCACGAGGTGATCGTCTACACGCGCCCGCACTACAGCGCGACGTCGCTGCGCGAGTATCGTGGCGTGCGCCTGGTGAGCTTGCCGTCGGTGCGCAGCAAGCACTTGGACGCCATCAGCCACGTGGCTCTGTGTGCGGCACACGCGGCTCGCGAAGGCGTCGATGTGATGCACTTTCACGCTGAGGGGCCGGCGTTGCTGTCGTGGGTGCCGCGGCTGCGCGGCGGCGCCTCGGTGGTGACGATTCACGGGCAGGACTGGCGGCGACCGAAGTGGGGTAGGGGGGCGAGCCTCGCCCTGCGCGCCGGCGAATGGATGGCCGTGCACGCGCCGCACGCGACGATCTGTGTCTCAGAGACCCTGGCGCGCGAGCTCAGCCAACGCCACGGACGCCCCGTGCAGTTCATCCCCAACGGTGTGAGCCTCATCGATGAGCGCGACGATTCGATCCTGGACGAGTTCAACTTGGAGCCGCAGTGCTACGTGCTCTTCGCCGCCCGCCTCGTGCCCGAGAAGGGCTGCCACTATCTCATCGAGGCCTGGCGACGGGGCGGGTTCGCCATGCCCCTCGTGATGGCCGGCGACTCGAGCTTCTCGGATGAGTACGTCGCGCGGCTGAAGGCGGCGGCGAGTGCTGGCGGCGCGCACGTCGTGTTCCCGGGCTACGTCTACGGTGCGCGCCTGGCGTCGCTGTTCGCTAACGCGGCGCTTTTCGTGCTACCGTCAGATTTGGAGGGTATGCCGATCGTGCTCCTGGAGGCGCTCGGCTACGGCACGCCGGTGCTGGCCAGCGATATCCCGCCGAACAGAGAGGTGGTGGGGAGCTTTGGGCGGACGTTCAAGGCCGGGTCGGTGGAAGATCTAGCCAAGAGCTTGGGGGCGTGCTTGGGTGACATCGAGGGGCTGAGCGACCAGGCGCAGCGAGCCCGGGATGTGGTTCGGCGAGACTATGACTGGGACGCCGCTGCTAGTAGAACCATCGAGCTGTACTCGTGCCTTGACGGCGGATTGGCGGAAGGACCGGAAAACTGTGGGTGAGAACGTGCCTGAGCAGCCACCCGCCCAGGCCGGGTACTTCGAAACCGACCACCTGCTCGGCGACCTGGGGCCACGCGCGGTGCGAGGAGGCATACTCACGCTGAGCGCTCAGGCGGTGAAGTTCGTCGTCCAGATCGGTTCCTTGATGATCCTCGCTCGACTCATCGCACCGTCGCAGTTTGGTTTGGTTGCGATGGTAACCGCGATCGTCGGGTTCTTTACGCTCTTCAAAGATATGGGCCTCAGCATGGCCACCGTTCAACGGCGAGTAATCACACACGAGCAAGTGTCGAACTTGTTCTGGGTGAACGTGGGCTTCAGTCTGGTTCTCACAGCGGTAGTGGCGGCTGCTGCCCCCTTGGTGGCGATGTTCTACCACCAGCGGGCGCTGACGGGAATCACGTTCGTCTCCTCTTTCGGATTCCTGCTGGCCGGTGTTGGCGTACAACATCAGGCTCTGTTGCAACGCCAGATGAAATATCGGGCACTCGTGGTTATCGACGTCTCGTCCCTTTTGCTCGGTACTCTAACTGGCGTGCTGCTGGCCTGGCGAGGAGCCGGCTACTGGAGCCTTGTCGTGATGTCCCTTGTGACTGCAGGTGGCGCATCATGCCTTTACTGGCTCGTGTGCGGCTGGCGGCCGGGTCTCCCCTCACGCGGCACGAAGGTGCGCTCCCTCTTGGCCTTTGGTGGTTACCTCAGTGGGTTCAATGCCGTTAACTACTTTGCCCGCAACCTCGACAATATCCTCATTGGCTGGCGATGGGGGGCTCAGCCATTGGGTCTCTACTCACGCGCTTATCAGATGCTGACGCTGCCTTTGCAGCAAGTTGTTGCGCCTGTGGCAGCAGTGGCGGTTCCGATGCTCAGTCGAGTAACGCACGACGAGGTGCGCTATCGACGTGCGTATGTGCGCGCGGCCGAGAAGTTGGCGGCGCTAGCTATGCCTCTCATGGTCTTTATGATCTGCACGTCCGACTGGTTAGTTCGGGTCGTGCTCGGGCCGCAGTGGGCAGGCGCCGCTCAGATCTTCTTGTTCCTGGGCATCGCGGGCCTCGTGCAGCCTGTTGCGAGCTCGACCGGGTGGCTCTTCATTTCTCAGGGTCGGACTCGGGACATGTTCGTTTGGGGCGTCATCGGCACGGGGATCATCGTTCCCGCCTTCTTTGTTGGCTTGCCGTACGGGGCGCTTGGCGTTGCCGTTGCTTATGCGGTCACGAGCGTTGCGGTCTCCACGCCGCTGCTGTTTTGGTACGTCGGCCGAACTGGGCCGGTTCGCTCGCGAGACTTTCTCAGCGTTCTTCGCGTGCCTTCCACCCTGTGTGGGGCTGTTGCCGCGACATTGCTGGTCTTCCGCAGCTTCGATCGCAGCGTGACTCCCATTCCTGGCTTGCTCTTTGGCGCTGCGCTGACAGTAGCCGCAGTGACCGCTGCGCTGATGGCGCAAGGATCAGGCCGCGATCTGCTGCGCGACGCGTGGGACCTACTGAAGTCCGCGCTTGGGCGGAAATCAGTTTCCGGGGTCAGTGGCTTCTGAGCTGGGGGAGCTTCGATGAACGCGATGTTCACTGAAAGGCGCATTGAGGCCTCATCCCCGGTGTACGGCGGGGCAGCGCAGTTACCTCGTGTCGCCGTCTACACGCACGACTATCTCAGCATGAGCATGACCTTCATCTATCGCCAGTTGGCGCAGCTAGAGGATTGGCAGCCTTTAGTAATGACCGTAACGACACGGAACTTGCAGTTTTTCCCATGGAAAGATTTGATCGTTCACGGGCCACCACGCTTGGCGAGACTGAGGGACGCCGCTCAACGCCGTCTTTTCGGGCGAGTGCCTCCGCTAACGCGTGGACAGCGGCGCACATTTCGGCGCTCTCTCATGAGTGCTCATGTTGCGTTGGTGCACGCGCACTTCGGACCTTCCGGCATTGAGATATTGCCAGTTGCTCGTGATCTGGGCATTCCTCTGGTTGTTACGTTCCACGGCTTTGATGCCTCAACTCTTTTGCGTCAGGCGTGGTATGTCTCGGGACTGAGAGAGCTCTTTGAGTACGCCCACGTTATCTCTGTTTCAGAGATTATGGGTCGTCGGCTTATTAAGTACGGGGCGCCAGCCGAGCGAGTGTATCCCCTGCACATAGGCGTGCCGCTTGACTCGTTTCGGTACGTTAACCGTTCTTCTGTGGCGCAAAAGATCCGTAGGGGGGAACTGCTTTCGTTTTTGCAGGTTGCACGCTTTGTTGAAAAGAAGGGCCACTTCTATACTCTGCGAGCGTTTAGGAGACTACGCGAGGTTTACCCGAAAGTTCGCTTGGTCCTGGGTGGCGACGGGCCGTTGCGACTCCAGGCGCAGCTTCTGGTCCGGCAGCTCGGCTTGGAAGATAGCGTGCAGTTTCTTGGCACGGTTGATGAGAACAGCGTGCGCCGGCTGATGGCAGAGGCCGATGTCTTCGTTCAGCACAGTGTGACGGCCGCCGACGGGGATGAAGAGGGCATCCCGACAGTTGTCATGGAGGCGATGGCGTCCGGTCTGCCCGTCGTCTCTACGCTGCACGCGGGCATTCCAGAACTCGTGCAGGATGGGGTCACGGGGTACCTTGTTGAGGAGCGTGACGTGGAGAAGTATTTTGAGAGACTCGTTGATGTGTTGAGCGACGATGGCTCCATGGGACGAGCCGGTCGCGAGAGGGTGGAACAGCACTTCGATTTGAATGCGCAGACGCAGAGGCTCGATGCCTTGTACCGGAGCATTATTAATGGTTATGAGAGCTAGCGCTCTGTCTGCCTGTGCGCCGTCCGCCGGGCGCGGTAGCGGGCTTCATAGTACCGCCATCATCTGCGCACGAAATCGCGAAGGCGAAATCACTGCCCTCGACGTGGGCATGGACCGCATCGGGTACCGCGAGCGTGTTCCCTGATGGAAGGCACGTCTGCCCATCGCGGGTTCGTCAGGGAGAAGAAGAGCATCCCCATTGCACTGGGAGCGGTTGCGAGGGCACGTAACGAGGCGAGGAACTTTGAGGTCATCGTCATCGGAGACGCCGCTGGTCAGGAGTGCGATAAGGGTGAGAAGCGAGCGATCCTGAGCCCGATGCGCCAGCGAGTCACCGAGGGCGTCGCTCCCACGGCTATCATCGGGATGGCGGCTACGGGCCTGCCGGTGGTCAGCTCGAAGCGTTGTGACATCCCGCACGTCGTCAAGGACGGTGTCACCGATCTGTTGGCGGAGGAGCAGGGCGTGGCTGGGCTCGCAGGCGCCGAAGCCGAGCGTCACCGCTCGGTGAGACTGAGCCGGGCGGCAACCTCATCGACGATGCTCTGAGCGACACGTTCCCAGGTCGCGTTTGCCTGCACCCACGCTCTCGCATTCTCGCCCAGGGTCGCCCTACGGGCGGGGTCGGCACGCATCAACGCGACGGCTGCGGCGCCCAGGCCACGCCAGTCGCCCCGTTCAACGACGAGCCCTCCCTCCGAGGCAAGGGTCACGTCTCGCGCCTGGCCGGTGCCGGCGATGACAACCGGCTTGCCCATCGCCAAGTACTCGAAGAGTTTGAGGGGCGAGACATAGTCACTCCGAAAGGCCGCCCAGGACAGGTCAGCACACGCCAACATGGACGGCACGCGGCTATGATCGACGCGGCCGGTGCACACCAGATGTTGAGCGAGCTCGGGGCTGCACCCGTACGGCAATAGGTCATCCTCTGTCACGCCGATGAACAGGAACCCGCTGCTTGGTTCCAGGCGTACCACCTCTTGCGCTGCCTTAAGCAGGGTCACCATGTCGTGGACAGGAGAGAGGGTGCCAGCATAAGCGATGGTTGTTGAGAATCTGCCAGTCAGCTCACGTGTGCTCGGATCGGGCGAGATGGAGGGGGAGAACTTGACGGTGTCGACGCCATTGCTGAGGACGACGATCTTGCCGGGGTCGACACCCAGCGCCTTCACGTCGGCTGCTACTTCGTCTGAGATACACACGCAGGCGGCCGCCAACCTTAAGAACCGCCTTTCTCGCCGCGTCTCCCACGGCAGGAGGGTCTCGCCGCCGAGATTGGGCAGCTCGTTGCCAAGGACCGCGTTGACTTCTGCGACGACCGGGGACGGGGCATCGGCGAGGAGGGAGTCGAGGCTGTAGTCGTAAGCGGCCCGGCGAGCAAAGACGAATGCAGGTTGAAACTCGTGTAGCGCGTTCAACATCCGCGCCCGGTGCCGCATGACGCGCAGGCGAGCGCGTGCGTCCATGGCAGGCTTGCGTATCGGCGCTGGCACCCAGTGGTAGCGGCCCGCCTTGGGTTGCAGCGAGCTCGCATCTTGCGACAGAGGCTTGGGGATACAGAGGACGTCGTGACCGCATGCGCGTAGAGCCTGCACCAGCTCCCGACCGTGCGTGCCGCAACCCCAGGGCTCGTTCAGCAAGGCGTTGTAGTACGCGATTTTCATCGCCGCACTAAACCCTCTTCAGCCACGCTCTGTCAAGTTGCGCACGAGGGGTCCTGTTCCGCCCCGGGCGGGTGATTTTCGGTCGTCTGCGCCGATGAGCGCTAGGTAGTACGCGGTACTGCCGGTGCCGCGCGTGGCCTCTCGACTTGTATGGGCATGTGGTGGGCGCTGTGGGTCACAGAGACCTGCTTACGCTGTGCGCGGGCTGCCCTTGCGAGGCTCCTCCTGCGATCTTGTCCCGATTCGTCGTATCATTTGTCGAGTCTCAATGAATGAGACTCGTCTCTACGGCGACAGTCGCAGGTTCTCGGAATGGCGTCTGCGGCGGACGCATTCAAGGCGTGGGGCCCGATTTGGGCTCTGCACAGCAAGGGATGGTAGGAGGTTAGGTGATTTCGCCATACCGAGAGCGCTTCGAGGCTCAGTCTGCGTTACGCGTACCGTTGCGAGATGTGGTGGTTGGCGCGCTCGCTGGCCTTGCCATCGGTGCCATAGCCGTCTATTCGGCGCAGTATGCCGCAGCCGTAGCAGTTCTGGGACTTGCTCTGGCAACGTTCTTGCGCACTTGGGAACGGATCACTTACGCAGCTCTGTTCATTTGCCTTGCTGTGCCGCTCGGGTGGAATTTCGCACAAGTGGCACACCTGAACGTTCACGTGACCGGCGTTTCGATTGTCTTGCCCGTGCTTCTCCCGGTGACCGTCATCACGCTGACTTTTTTTGCTGGCCGGTGGGCAGGTGGTTGGCTTGCTGTTTGGGAGAGTTCTCCTGGTTACGCTATGGCCTGGGTTGCCCTGCTTGGTGCGTTCCTGATCGCTCTGCTTGAGGGAGCGCAGACGAACGGTTCTATGGTGGCTGCGAGAGATGCACAGTACGTTGTCATTTACGGATGGCCCCTGGCAGTGCTGCCGCTTGCCCGTACCGCTCTGGACCATCTCGCCAAGCGCGCGTTCGGTGTGGTACTCACCGGCATGGCGGCGTTCGCGATCACTGCGTGCGCGATGTTTGTTTTGCCCACAGTGCGCGCGAAGGTGTACGAGGGATCGATATGGGCTACGTCGATTCGTGTGGGGTTCGGCAATGACTCGCTCCTGACCCTGGGAATTCCACTCCTGGCTGCCTTACTCGCCAGGCGTGTCATCTCGCGGCGGTGGCGGCGCCTGAGCTGGCTGGGTTTGTTTGCCATGATGGTAGCTGTGGGGCTTTCACAAACGCGCACTGACATTGTGGTCGTTCTGGCAACGCTGACGCTCATGGCGGCGTACTCACTAGTGCGCAGAGCTCCGTGGAGTGCTGGCATGATCATTCGAGGGGTGCTCGTTATCGTTGTCGTACTCGGCGTGGTCATTGGCGGGTTGTATCTGTCGGGCTCTGGGCGAGTGCGGGCGGCCGTACTAGAAATTCCATCACGCGTTGCGTCACTTGCCAACCCAGCGAGAGACGCATCCTGGCAGACGAGAGTGCAAACGAACAGAGTTGCCTGGTCCCTTTGGGGTGAGAGCCTTCATACTCGCATCGTTGGCTTGGGCATGGGCACAAGTATGGGTGTCTACAACCCGGCCGGTGTTGAGGTACAGAACGTCTCGTTTGTAGACAGCGCGTGGGCAACCGCAGCCGTTAAGGGGGGCCTCATTCTCGTGGTAGCCCTCGCCACGTACTTGGCAGCATGCTGGGGTGTTTTCATACGGGCAGCGAGGCGTGCAGTTGAGGAGACTGAGAAGGTGGCTTGGCTTGCGTGCGCACTCGCGTTCCCTGGGTTTCTCTTCGCGTCAACGTACATGAGTGCGCACATCCTTACTTCTCCCTCGGTTATCATCGCTGCCACCACACTTGCTACGGTTGCAGCTCTCGCAGAGCCGAAGCAGGTTCGTTCCGGGGCCTGACGGGCGCGGGCGGCGTTGTCTCACTCCCGTGTTCGCGCCCTGTTTGCACGCCGCCGCTATACCGCCTATGATTGGCGCACCGTGAGTGGGGGGTCTCCAACAAGTGCCTGACGAGCCACGCGTTCAGTCGTTGCGCGATTACCTAGCGGTGATCTCACGCCGGCGCTGGTACGTGGTTGGGGCCATTATCGCTGCCCTGGTCGTCTCTCTCAGTTACTCCTACACGCGCACTCCCCAGTATCGCGCCACGGCGCAGCTTACCTATCAGAAGCAGGCCGACGCGCTGGCGATGATCTTCGGTTCAACGAGTTACTTCTCGACCCTCGATGTGCAAACGGAGCTGCAGACCTCGGCGGAGCTGTTCGGGACTCAGGAGATGGCGCGCCGGGCCAGCCTCGAACTGGGGCAACCGATATCGTCGACGCTGCAGCGCAACGTCTCAGCGACAGTTGTGCCCAGCACGAACGTCTTGCAGATTCACGTCGTAAGCGCGAACCCCCAACAGGCCGCTCAGGTGGCCAACGCATACGCGCGCAGCTTCGTGTTGTGGAAACGAAGCCTTGCGGTTGACCAGATTCGCCAAGCTGAAGATGGAGTAGTGAAGAAGCTTCAGCGATACACGCTGCCTCGCGACGCGGCCAACCCCGGGTATGTGGCTCTGCAGGGAAGACTGCAGGATCTTCGCGTGGTCGAGGGAATGGTGACCGGCAACTACAGCGTGGCAGCAGAGGCTACCGTGCCCACCAGTCCCTTTAGCCCCAGTCACAAACGAGATGCGATTCTGGGTTTTCTCGCTGGCCTCTTGGTGGGCATTGGGCTTGCGTTCGTAGCTGACCAACTGGACACGCGGGTACACTCCCAAGACGAACTGTCTGAGGCTCTTCAATTGCCCGTGCTGGGTCGTATCCCGCCGCTCACACGCAAGAAGGACGTAGCTCGCAGCGAACTTCTTGTCACGGTTGGTGATCCGAGCGGCATCGCTGCCGAAGCATTTCGTATGCTGCGCGGTAATCTCGACTTCGTCAACGTCGATGGCGACGTGCGCTCCATTCTCGTCACGAGTTGCAGTGAGGGCGAGGGCAAAACGTCCACGGTCTCTAACCTTGCCGTGACTCTCGTGCGCGCCGGCAAGCGCGTCATTTTGCTTGAGGCTGACCTTCGACGGCCGAAATTGCACCGCTATTTCGAAGTGCCGGCCGCTCCCGGGTTGTCTGACGTCGTTGCCGGGCGCGTGCTCCTCACTGACGCTCTTCGCAGCGTGCCCTTGCAGCCCGTTGATGCCCCCCAGGCACTCCAGACAGCCGCGATAGGAATGGGCGAGCTGGTACTGCTCACTGCCGGCACTCTGCCGCCTAACCCGGGTGAGATCGTCACTTCCAGGCGCATGCGTAGCTTGGTGGAGGAGCTTGAGACAAGCGCTGACATAGTTTTAGTTGATTCGCCGCCGTTCTTCGCGGTCGGTGACGCTGTTGCTCTCGCTGACAAGGTCGATGGTCTCCTGCTGGTGGTGAGAATGGAACACGTCACTAAAGGCATGCTCAAGGACGCCGCTACGCTCTTGCGATCCCTGCCCTGCCGGCGCCTGGGCATTGCGGCGACGAACTTCGGTGCTGCCGGAACGCCGTACCACTACAGGTACCAGACAGAAGGTGAGGCCGAGGCGGCGCCGCGCCCGGAGTTGCAGGGCGCACAAAGTCGGCCCTGAACGGCCGTTGGGTGGTAAGCGTATAGCGTGGTGCAGTGCGCAGGGACCCCCGGCGATATGGTGAGTAACGTGCGGGTGCTACCGCGATCCTTCGTGCGACAGGCTGCCGGGAGTGCTGGTGGATTCACGATCGAGCCCAGCATGGTTGCTGTGGGCAGTCTGTTCATGTCCCTCCTTTCCCTTGAATCTCTGTTGTCCTTCGCCGAGTTGGTGCATGGCGATCTCGTCGATCTCGGTTGCGGCACGGCGCCCCATCGCGTGTGGTACGAGGGGCGAGTTTCGTCTGTTACACGTGTGGACTGGCCTGGTAGCCCGCATGATGTTGCCCACGTTGATGTACTCGCTGACCTAAATGAGCGGTTACCGCTGGAAAGTGAGTCTGCTGACACGGTCATCTTGACCTCCGTTTTGGAGCATCTTCGTTCACCGCAGACGGCTCTGGCAGAAGTCCGCCGCATTCTGCGCCCTCAGGGTGTTGCTCTCATCCAGGTGCCGTTCTTGTACCACGTACACGAAGCTCCGCACGACTATTTCAGGTACACGCGATTTGGTCTTGACGAACTTCTGCAAAGTGCGGGTTTGCGGGTGGTGGCTGGTGAAGCATATGGCAACCTAGCTGCCGTACTAGTGGACCTTGGCGCAAAGGGCGGCGAACTTATCGCTCTCGGCCTCGGTCGTTACCTTCCGTCAGAACTCGGTGGATTCGCGCGGGACGGGGTGGTCTCTCTGGTCCGCCTTGTGCAACTTGGTGCGTATTCCACGCACCTTGGACAGCGATTCCAGTGCAAGCCGATCACTGATTCCAGGCAGGCGATCAGCGTCGGAGCGAAGCGACGCTGGCTCTGATCTTTCCTAACAGAGTGATCGGCTTCAGGTCAACTTGGGGCGGCGTGGCGGAGCTTCTTTGCGCATCGATTCTCCTTTCAGCTCAATCCTTACGGCGCGGTGCACGAGGCGGTCGAGGAGGGCGTCGGCGATGCTCGCGTCGGCGATCAGTGAGTGCCACTCACTGACCGGCAGCTGGCTGGTGACGATCGTCGAACGTAGTCCGGCGCGGTCGTCGATCACGTCCATGACGTCGGCCGAGGCCTGAGCGTCGAGGGTCACGAGCCCCCAGTCGTCGAGGATCAGCAGCTCGACCTTGGCGAGCCCCGCGAGCA
>Ga0315282_10012442_pt1 | contig 13020 bp, 7 predicted proteins | sample YL17G07_20_MG_FD_203693 | JGI IMG/M metagenome (GOLD analysis project Ga0315282, IMG submission 203693) | Sediment microbial communities from Yellowstone Lake, YNP, Wyoming, USA - YL17G07_20 | ecosystem: Environmental > Aquatic > Freshwater > Lake > Sediment | place: USA: Wyoming | collected...
CATGGGCATCCTGCCCATGAACCACGGGCGAGGACGCCCGTGGTACGGTCCCGGTTCCACCTCAGCCCTTGATGATTGCAATGAGCAGCCAGACGGAGAGGAGCAGCACCACGGTGAACGTCACCGCGGCGGCGGGCAGGCGCAGCGCCGACGGCAGAAAAGGCAGCGAGGCGTCAACCGCCACGAAGATCTTGTCGAGCAGCGAGCGCTCGTCCGCCACTGCCGCCTGTTCGGGCACCGTTGCGGGCGCGGCGGCTGTGCCCGGCGGGGCAGCCTTGCCCGGCGCGGCGGCTTTGCCCGGCGCGGCGGCGGCCGCGGCCTTGCCTAGCGGCAAGGGCATCTCGCCCCGCATGCAGCGTTCGATGTCGGCGCGCAGTTCCCGCGCGTTCTGAGGGCGCAGCTTCTGGTCCTTGGCCATCATCTTCCGGATCAGCGCGCTGAGGTGCAGCGACACGGCGGGCTGGCGCACGTGCGGCGGCGGCGGGTTCTCCTGCAGGTGCTTGGTCATGATGACCACGGGGTTGGCGCCGGCGAACGGCAGCGTGCCCGTGGCCAGGTGGTACATCGTGGCGCCAAGACTGTAGATATCCGCGCGCCCGTCCACTTCGCGATCCCCGCGCGCCTGTTCCGGCGAAATGTAGAACGGCGTGCCGACGCAGAAGCCGGCCATGGTCACGCGGCGGTCGCCCTGGCTGGCGGAGGCGAGGCCGAGATCGGTCAGCTTGGCGACACCCTTCGAGCTCATCAGAATGTTGGCGGGCTTGATGTCGCGATGGACGATATTGTGCGCCTCGGCTTCTTCCAGGGCGGCGGCCATGTCGTGCGCCACTCGCAGCAGCATGGCTTCGTCCAGCCGGCCCACCTTCTGCAGCACGAGGTCCAGGTTGGGGCCGTCAATATACTCCATCGAGATGTAGTGGTAGCCGTCAACCACGCCCATGTCGTAGGCGGCCACAATGTTGGGGTGCGACAGACGCTGCGCGGCGCGGGCTTCGCGGCGGAAGCGTTCGAGGAACTCCTCGTCGTGTGCCAGATCCTGGGTCAGGACCTTCACCGCAACCGTGCGGTTCTGCGAGAGCTGCTTAGCCAGATAGACGCTGCCCATCGCGCCCTGGCCGAGTTTGCCGACGAGCTCGAAGTCGCCCAGCCGGCGCGTTTTCCTGGGCGCGGGCGCTACAGCCGGTGCAGCCTTTGCCGGCGCGGCGCCCTGGGCCGGCGCAGCTTTCGGCGGCGCGGCGCCTTGAGCCGGCGGGTTCTTTGCCGGGGCAGTACCTGCGCGAGGATTAGGGCCTGTTGGCGATGCCACCTCGTGGCTCCTGAACGTCAGCCGCCCTCCACACCACAGCGGGCACAATACTGTGGTGCGGCCGTGCCGCCCGGTTCACCTGCCGGGCAAACAATAGTAGAATCGCCGGGAAGCCAACAGACAAGCAAGTTTTCACTTGTCACGCGGAAGCGGGAAGTTGTCCGGAGGCAGGACCTCGATGGGCGCGCCGGCCGGCTTGAAGAGGTAGCGTTTCACCTTGGCCTGATTGGTCAGCGACCGCAGCCACAGGTCCGTGTACATCTTGGCGCGTTCCTGGAGATAATCGCGCTCGACCCGGTCCTTGGCCTGGTCGAACTCCGCGCGCATGGCGGGGTGGGCCATGTCCACGCGCACAATGTGCCAGCCGCGAAACGATCTGACAGGCGTACTGAACTGGCCGCGCTGCAGGTTCTGCTTCTTGATCTCCCTGTACAGCGCCGGGGCTTCGACGAAGTCGGGGCTGCGCACATACGGGTAGCAGTACCCCAGGCTGCCGTTGCGCGCCTTGTTCTCGGCGCTGTCCATCGAATGTTCCAACACCAGCTTGGTGAAGTCCTCCGGCCGGGCCACGCACAACTGGTAGACGCGGTCGGCCAGCGTGATCGCATCCAGCCGGGCGTGCTCATCGGCCTTGTCCATGCCGCCCGTGGGCGTGATGAGAATGTGGCTGACTTCATACCAGACGGGGTCGGAATAGTAGTCGCGGGCGAGCGCGAACTGCACCCGCAGGGTGCCTTCGTCCAGCGGGACGCGGCGCCGGATCGCCTCGCGCAGGACCAGCCCCGCCTCGAGCCTGCGCTTGTACTCCTCAACGCTCTGCCCGTAGCACAGGTAGATGAAGTCCCTGAATGACATGTCGGGCGCTTCGTGATCCTTGCGCAGGCGGTCGGTGTTGAGCTCCAGTTCGACCGTCTGGGGGTCGAGCATGATGGGCTTGGGCGGCGGCGGCACTTTCGGCCGCCGCTCGGGGTCGGCGCCTTCCCATTCGAGGCGTTCGATGCCCATGTTCTTGAGCATGTTCATCACGATCTCGAAGTGAACCAGGCGCGTGAGCGCGTCGTCGCCGTCCGAGCGGAGCAGTTCGCGCCAGACTTCCGAGCGGCGCAGCGGAAGACCGTTGACGGCGCCCACAGGCGGGTCGGCGGCGCCGTCCGGTGCGGCCTTCGTGTCGGGGGCCGGCACCACCGCCGCTTTCTGGTCGGTGGCCGGCGGCCAGAGGAGCGCGCGCTGGGTCTGGAGACTGGCCTGTTCGACCAGTTTGCCGACCCAGTCGGCGGCGCGCCGGAGAATCTCGCCGTCGAGGTAGAGCTGTTCGACCCTGTCGCGGCATTGGGCGAACGTCACAGGCTGAGCGGCGGATATGTCAGTCACGAGGACGAGATGGAAGCCGTACTCGGTCTGCACCGGTCCGCCGGGCACGCCCTTCTGGAGGTCCTTGACGCCTTCGTAGAATTCCTTCACGAGCGGCCCGCGGCTGCCGAACCAGCCGACGTCGCCGGGCCGCATCGGCGGCTTGAGCCGGTCCCGCTCGGACTCCTTCTTGCCGTCCGGCCAGGTTCGGATGTGGTCGAGAGGGTCCTGCGTGTACTTGCGCACAGCCTGGTCCCACGGAATGGTCCCCGCGCGGATTTCGGCCAGTATTTTCTCCGCCTTCTGCCTGGCTTTGCGCATGGCGGGGTCCAGACCGTCCGCCGGCGGGGCGCCGAGCTGGAGGTTGGGATTGGCCTGCTTGAACTCAGCCCACGCGGGGTCGCGGCCTTCGATGTCAATGCCGTGATCGCGGTACAGGTTGATGCGTCGTTTGCGCTCGCCATCGAGCGCGGCCATCTGGGAGAGCGGCTGGCGGCAACGCAGGCCACGGTACAGGTCGCGCGGGTCGAGCGGCGTGATGAGGATGTGGCTGGCGCGGTACCTGACCGGCGGCCCGAACAGCACGGGGTGTTGCGTGAAGAACCTGAGCAGGTCGTCGTCGGTGTACTTGAAGTCCTTCGTCACGCAGCGCCGCACGAGGAGGCGCTGCCGGATGACAAGGTGCCGGTATTCGTCGAGCGTCATACGGAAACGGGAGAAGATCAACTCGGCGAGCGGGAACTCCTTGTTGACGTCCGGGAAGTCGCGGATCAACTCCTCGTTCAGGTCGCGCTTGTCAATCACCAGTTGGCGCTCGATGTCCTCGGCGCTGACGGTGACGTTCAGCTTCCTGGCTTCCTGTTCCACCAGCGCGCGGCGCACCAGGCGGTCCAGCGCATCCGGACCGGCCGAACCAACCAGTTCGCGGATCAGGTCGTGGCGGTAGATCGGCACGCCGTTGACTTCGGCCACCACGACCGGGATGTCGTCGAGGCCGGGCATGGAAACGTCGCCCGCGAGCGCGTACAGGGCCAGAAAGAGGATCGGGGCCAAGGCTCGCCGCATGGTGCTCATGCCGTCACGGTAATTCGGAGGGCGCGCGCGCGCTACTTCCGAATCTTAAACGCCTTCAAATGCCTGTTGACTTTGGCGGCGTCGAAAGCGTCGGGGTCGAATTCCGGGCCAAGCCACGCCAGACGTTCTTCGTGCTGTTCGTGCTTGGGGTTCTTGACAATCTCCAGCAATTCCGCATAGCCCCACGCGCCGCCGCAGTCCTCAGGCGGGCTGGCGCGCGCGCCTTCCAGGCAGACGGGATAATGGGTGTCCGGTTCGAGCGGCAGGCTCTTTTCGAGCAGGACTTCATGTTCCCAACTGTCGCCAAAATCGTAGAGGTAGACGAGCTTGGACTTGGCGCGCGGCAGCACGTCGCGGACGAGCGTTACGTCCTCGTCGTCCATGTCGTCCGAGCCGAGCTCCTCGTCCACCGGACCGAAGTGCTCCGTGCCCTTGAGGAATTCGTGCAGATGGTCGCTCTCCCAGCCCATCACCACCTGCAGAATGCTGTGGAGGTTGCCCAGGCTGATACTGCTCGGCACCTGAATCCTGCGCCAGATGGGCGGCTCAATGCCCAGCAACGTGACCTTAAGCTGGAGGACTGATGCTTCGGCGCCTTTCTCTGTGGAAGGCATGCTTGAGGCTCCTGTCAGCAAGTTCCTACACGCCACGGCTGACGGGGCCGGAGTGCCCCGCCTACTGCGCGGCCTCTGCGCCGACGGGCACGGCAACTGCGTCGGGTTCCGGTTCGGCGGCCGGCGGGGGCTGGAGGGCCTCGGCGGCTGTGCCGGCCCCTGCTTCCTCCGCTTGAGCCAGGGCGGCCTGGCGGGCATTGGCCGCGGCGCGGTCAATCTCATCCATGGGCAAGTGCTTCTCGATCTCCTCGAACTTGATCGCGATGCGCTTGCTGACGCCCGGTTCCGGCATGGTGATGCCGTACAGCACGTCGGCGTAGCTCATGGTGCTCTTGTTGTGTGTGATGACCAGGAATTGCGACTGGTCCGTGAACTCCTTCACCATCAGGCTGAAGCGGTCCACGTTGGCGTCGTCGAGCGACGCGTCCACTTCGTCGAGGATGCAGAAGGGCGCGGGGCGCGAGCGGAAGACGGCGAAGAGCAGCGCGATCATGGTCATGGTCTTCTCGCCGCCGGAGAGCAGCGAGATGTTGCGCGGCTCCTTGCCCGGAGGCCGCGCGATGATCTCGATCCCGGCCTCGAGGATGTCCTCGTTCTCTTCCAGGAGCAGGTCGGCCTTGCCGCCGCCGAAGAGCTTGCGGAACGTCTCGTTGAAGTGCGCCTTGACCGCTTCAAACGTCTGCTGGAACAGGCCGCGGCTGTGACGGTTGATGCGCGCGATGACGTCGCGCAGGCTGGCGCGCGCCGAATCGAGGTCCTCGTACTGCGCCTTCAGGAAGCTGAAGCGTTGCTCGAGTTCCTGCTGCTCCTCGAGGGCGTACATGTTCACCGGCCCAAGCCGCGCCAGACGCTCCTCAAGCTGCCGCACCAGCGCCAGCGCCCCGGCGAGCGCCGAATCCTCCGCCGGCGGCACCCCCCCTGTATCCCCCCCTTGGCAAGGGGGGGACTGGGGGAATGCGGCGTCGGGCGTGGCGGGGACCGCGTCGCCGTCCTGCGGCGGAGCGCTCTCCTGTGCGGCGGACCTGGGCTTGGGCGCGGCGGGCAGCGGCGGCGGACCGCCGCGCGCGGCCAGTTCGGCGAGCACGTCCACCTGGAATTCGCTGCGGGCCTGCTCGATCTTGTTCTCCAGCCGCACGCGCAGGTTGACCTCGCGGCCGCGCACCTCGCTCAGTTCCTGGCGGGCCTTCTCCAGTTCGGTGGCGATCTCGCGTTCGCGGCCGCGCGCCTGTTCGAACGCCAGCCGGGCCGCTTCCTTCTGGTCCTGCAGGCCCTGCGCCTGCATGGCACAGAGGTCAATGAGGTCCGACAGTTCCGCGCGCTGCTTGTCCTTGGCCGCCAGCATGCCGGCGGCGGCGTTGCGCCGCTCGTCCAGGGCGCCCGCGCGGGCCGCTTCCCGTTCCGCTTCGTCGCGGCGCTCCGCGAACTGCGCCGACAGCGCCTGGGCTTCGCGTTCGAGCGCGGTGACGCGTTCGCGCCAGGTCGCGCAGCCGCGCTCCAGGTCGGCGAGCTGCTGGCGGCTGCCGGCGAGCGCCGCGTCCTGCCGCGCCAGTTCGGTCTCGTGTTTCTGCACGGCGGCAGTGGCATCGCTTTCGGCGCGTTTGCACGCATCCAGTTCGCCGCGCATGTCCTGCACGCGGGCGATGTGCGCGGCACGCTCGGCCTCCAGTTCGTGGATCTCGCGCACCGCCAGGTCCTTCTCCTCGGCGCTGCGCGATTCCTCGCGCTCGATGGCCGCCAGCATGCTCTTGAGTTCGGTGTGCGTGTGCGCGAGCGCGGTCAGGTCGGTTTCGATGCGCTCTTCGTCGCGCGCGAGCCGCTGGGCGCGCTTCTCCAGGAAGCCCGTCCGCTCAGCCAGCGCCGACAGCCGCAGGCGCAGTTCGTCCATCTGCACGTGCAGGCGCGCGATCTCGTTCTTGCGGCCGATCAGGCCCAGGCGCTGCGGCTTGTAGCGCCCGCCGCTGCAGCAGCCGTTGCTCTCGAAGAACGAGCCGCCGAGGCTGACGCGGTGCCAGCCGCTGGAGCCTTCGTCGGCGTGGAACGATTCGAGCGCGTGGCGGTCGGTGTCGAAGACCAGCACGTTGCCCAGCAGCGCGCGCGCCACGGCGCGGTACTGTTCGCCGCAGGAGACGAGGTCCGCCGCGCAGCCGAGGCAGCCGTCGCCGGCCACGGCGGCGGGCGGGGCGCCCGTGCCGCGTGCGAACAGCGCGGCTTCGACGCGGTCGAGCGGGATGAAGGTCGCACGGCCCAGTTCCTGTTCGCTCAGCCGCGCGGAGAGCGTCTGCGCCGCGCGCGCCGACTGCACCACGACGGTTTCGATGTGGCTGCCGAGCGCCGCTTCGACAGCCTGCTCCAGCCGCGGGTCAACGCCCAGACAGTCGGCGACGAGACCGTACACTTCGTCGCTCAGGTTCAGCTCGGCGCGCAGCGTGGTCAGCACCGCGCGGGCGCCGGGGGACAGCCCTTCGCCGCTTTCGCGCAAGCCCTCGAGCGCGGTCAGGCGCGAGCGGCGGCCCTCCAGTTCGCGCTGCACTTCCTGGGCGGCGCGGGAGAGCCGGTCAATCTCTTCCTCGGTGCGCGACTGCAGCACGCGCAGGCCGCTCTGCTCAACCTCCAGAGTCTCGCGGCGGCACTGGACGCTCGCGGCGCGCTGGCGCACCTCCTCCGACTCGCGCTGCGCGAAACGCAACTGGTCTTCGGCCTTGCTCATGACCGCCTGCGCCTTGCGCACGCGATATTCCAGGCCGTTCAGCTCGGCCTCGGCGCGCGCCAGCGTATCCTGGAGCTGCGAGCGGCGGCCGAGCGTATCCATGGCCGCGCGGCGGGCCATCTCGAGCGCCTTGGCCTGCCTGTCGCGCTCTTCCTGCGCCTGCGCCACCGCTGCGGCGAGCGCCTTGGCGCGCGTGGCGTGGTCGTCGAACGTCTCCCGGGCGCGCGCGCCGTCCATCTCGACGCGTTCGCGCTCCAGCGCGACCGCGGCGGCGCGTTCGCCCGCGGCCGCGGACGCCTGGCGCGCCCGTTCCGCCTCGGTCTGCAGTTCCTCGATGCTGCGGCGCGCGGCTTCGATTTCGGCTTCCAGACGCTGCAGACGGGCGCGGGCGTCGGCGAGGTCCTGCTGGGCGCTGGCCAACTGCGTGTCCAGTTCGCCCATGCGCGCCTGCTGCTGCGCCGTGGCGGCCTGCGCTTTCTCGAATTCCGCGTTAAGCGTGTTGAGCCGCTCGGTCGCAAGGTTCAGACTCGCGGTGACTTCACGCAAGGCAGCGCTGCTGACGAACGCTTCGTGCAGCAGGATATCCAGCTTGGCCTTGCGGAGTCTTTCGGAGACGTCCTTGTACCGGCGCGCTTTTTCCGCCTGGCGCGTGACGCTCTTGAGGTTGCGTTCGACTTCGCCGAGGATGTCGTTGAGGCGCGCGAGGTTCTGCTCGACGCGCTCAAGTTTGCGCAACGCGATTTTCTTGCGTTCCTTGTACTTGTGGATGCCGGCCGCCTCCTCAAACAACACGCGGCGATCCTTGCTGTTGGCTTCCAGCAAGGCGGCCACGCGGCCCTGCTCGATGATCGAGTAGCTCGACGTGCCGACACCCGTGTCCCAGAACAGCTCGCGCACGTCGCGCAGGCGGCAGAGCGCCTTGTTGATGAGGTACTCGCTGTCACCGGAACGGTACAGGCGCCGCGTCACGGAGACTTCCGGGGCGTTCAGCGGCAGTGTGCCCGACGCGTTGTCGAAGGTCAGCGTGACCTCGGCGAAGTTGAGGGCTTTGCGCTGCGTGGTGCCGTTGAAGATGACGTCCTGCATTTCGCCGCCGCGCAGGCTCTTGGCAGACTGTTCGCCCAACACCCATTTCACTGCGTCAACGACATTGGACTTCCCGCATCCGTTGGGACCGACAAAGGATGTAACGCCGCGTTCAAAGTCGAAAACGAGTTTGTCAGCGAAGGACTTAAAGCCAAACGCTTCAAGGCGTTTGAGATGCATGTCTACAACAGCTCCGGGTTTGGGCTCCCCCCCAACACCCGAGCAGAGCGCCCTTGCTCCCAAACACTTCAGCCCGCAAGGGCACCCATCTACGCGCTAAGGAAGACCCATCATCCTCTTTTGTATCGAAACGCGCAAGCACCAAGCTTGAGCAAAATTTGACCCTTTTGCGCAGGAATTTATAACACACTCGATACCGCATGCGCGCGCGCAGCAACGGGTTGTTGAGCGGCTGCCTTGCACGAGCCTCAGTTGCGCGCAGTAATCCGCTCAAGACGCGTTACGGGCAGCGCCGTCACTGTGGCTGACAGCGGGAATACCTCCTCGCCTGCGTAGACAAGAAAGCCCTTTGTGCATTGCAGGTCATCCTTGCAGATTGAAAGACAGCCTTTTAATCTGCAAGGTTCTTTCCGCGGCGTTCAGGCCTCCCGCGTCTGCGAGTCCTCGAGCTGTTCGAAGAGCGGGAAGCCCTCCAGGTGCGAACGCACGGCGCGGGAGAGCATCTTGAGCGTGCGCACGCCGCCGCCGGGCGTCAGGCGCAGCCGCGGCACGCCCGCCTGCGCGAACACCGTGAGGAACTCGCGCCACGCCCCCACCTCCGGCTCCTCGCCGAACGGCACCTCGGCCACCATCGCCGCGGGTTCGTCAAAGGCCACGCCGATCGCCTTGGCAAAATCAACGCGCTCGGCCAGGTCTTCGGCCGACGGCGCCAGCTTCAGCGCCGGGCCGCCGTCGTAGACGCGCGCGGCGTCCAGCGTGATGCCGTCGCGCAGGAGGAACTCGCGGTCGCGCCGCCACAACTGGCGCGTGGCCGCCACCGGCGCGCCGCCGATGAGACACAGTTCCATGCCAGTTTCGTCGCGCAGCGTGGTCACCGCGCCGTGGACGATCGAGACCAGCGTGACCGCCAGCGTGCGCAGCGGGCGCGTGATGCGGATGTCTTCGAAGCTTTCGCCCTGCAGCCACGCGGCGGCGTTCCACAGCCCGGCGATGGCCACCGGCAACTGGCGGCCTCGCACCGGCGACAGGTTGAAATACTCCTCGCGCTCGCGGTGCGCCTGCGCCGCCACGGCCGCGGTCTGCGCCAGCCGCACCGTCACCCGCGCCTGATCGCGCAGGGCTTCGCGGACCATCAGGCCGCCGAGGTTGATGGTGACGGGCGTGGCCCTGCGTACTCGTGTGGCACGGGCAGCCTCCGGTTGCTGTTGGGCGCCCGTGCGCGCCTCGAACTGCGGCCCCGGCGCGCCGTCGGGCGTCAGCAGGAGACTGACGGCCGGCGTGGCTGACAGCAGCACGTCCAGGCCCGCGCCGGACGACGCCGACGGCGCCAGCGACGCTGGCAGCAACGCGAGATACCGGGCCAGTTCCGCGATGCGTTCGGCGGAGTCCGCGCGGACCCACAGCGTGCGCTGCGTCAGCGCACACCACTCGCGCAGTACGCCGGCGGTGTGCGGGAGCAGCGGGTCGAACGCCTCGGACCAGGCTGCGCCGGGGTGCGCCGCGGCAGGGACGTCGCCGCCCGGCCGGGAGGGATACGGTTCCAGCGACAGGATGTTGTCCTCCGCAGCGCGGACGACTTCGCCTGAGTGCACTGCCTGCAGCCAGAAGGCTTCGAGCGGCGGGCCGTCGCGCGGCAGCGGCATCTCCTCGGCCGCCACCGAGTCGAAGCGCGGCACGTGCATAGGCAGCGCGAAGGCGACGCGTCGCGCTGCGTAGGCTTTGGTGTCCAGCGCGCGCTGCGACAGGACCAGCGCGGCCAGGGCGTGGATGAGCGCCGCCGAGACGCGCTCCAGGCCCAGCGCCACGATGTGCCGTTCGACTTCGCGCGCCACCTCGCCGGCCGGGTCCCGCGCCACGCCGGAAGCGCGCAGCGATTCCAGCAGCCGGCGCCTGTCCCAGGGCGCGCCGCCCCCGCCGCTGCCGGGTTCGGCCACGCGCAGCCGCCACAAGAGGCCGGTGGCGGCGCGCGCATGCTCGGCGTAGCGGTCCGCGATGGCGCCGTAACCGGTCTTGCGGAGCAACTGGATGACCAGCGCGCGGATGTCCGCGCTGGCAGGCACCAGCCGCGCCTGCGCCACAAGGAACCCGCCGACGGCCGTGGCGATTTCGTGCGCGAGGACCCCTGCGGCGTCGCCGGCGAGGGTCGCGTCCGCGGCGCGGGCCGCGCGGGCGATGGAGGCTTCGAGTCTGGCGGCGTCGTAGGCGACGACGCGCCCGTCATGCTTGCGCACCGCTTCGGGGCAGATCATCCGCTCTGCTTTCCCCTCGAGAAACGCCGGCGTCACGCTTCGGCGCTATCCTGGTGTTCCGGGCGCCGTGGCGGCTCATCCTTGTGGTTGCGCGCGGCCCGCTCGCGCCCCTTGACGAACTCCTCCAGCACCTCCATGAACTCGCTGACGTCCTTGAACTCCTTGTACACGGACGCGAAACGGACGTAGGCCACCTGGTTGACCTTGCGTAGCTCGCGCATCACCAGTTCGCCGAGGAAATTCGACGGCACTTCACGGTCGTACTTCTCGAAGGCCTCGCTTTCGACGGCGGCCACGATGTTGTCCACATGCTCGACCGACACGTTCAGGTTCCAGCACGCCTTCTCGATGCCGCGCCGGATCTTCTCGCGTTCGTAGGGCACGCGCCGGCCGTCCTTCTTGATGACGCGCAGCGGCGTCTCCTCGACGCGCTCGTACGTCGTGAAGCGCCGCTTGCAGGCCAGGCATTCGCGGCGGCGGCGGATGGTCAAGCCGTCCTCGCCGGAGCGGCTGTCCACAACGCGGTCGTTGTCTACGCGGCAGAATGGGCAGCGCATGAAAGTCCCTCGCCGGAAGAATGTTCGCGTCGCAGAATACCTGCGGCGGACAGGCCGTCAACTGGAAGGGCGGCTTACGCCAAGCGCTTGTTCGTGCCGGTCTGCGTTTGACACGCTCACGACGCACAACTACAGTGGCGGCGTTCGTATTCCCAGCGTTGGACATCGTCCCGCCCTGCGCGGGACTTGTTGTCTAACGGAGAGTGCGGGGTGCTCCGTATTGAGTACCGAGAGGTCAGCGGCGGGACAGCAGAGGGCGTGACATGCTCAAGATGGCAGTGCTGGCCAAGCAGGTGCCGGACACCAAGCACGTGGCCGTGGAGGTGATGAAGCCCGACGGCACGCTGAACCGCGCCGCCCTGCCGGCCATCTTCAACCCCGAGGACCTGCTGGCGCTGGAAGTCGCGCTGCGGATCAAGGACCGCGTCGGCGGCCACATCACGGTCATCACGATGGGCCCGCCCGGCGCGGCGGAGATTCTCCGCGATTCGCTCAGCCGCGGCGCCGACGCCGGCGTCCTGCTGACCGACCGGCGGCTGGCGGGTTCGGACACGCTGGCCACGTCCATGGCGCTGGCGGCCGCAGTGAAGAAGCTTTCTCCGCTCGACCTGGTGCTGGCGGGGCGGCAGGCGATTGACGGCGATACGGCGCAGACCGGCCCGCAGACGGCGCAGAAACTCGGCCTGCCGCAAGTCGCGTACGTGGCCGACGTGCGCGAGGTCTCCAACCACACTGCCACGTTCTTCCGCCGGCTGGGCCGCCACGCGGAAACGGTCGAGTGTCCGCTGCCGGCGTTCATCACCGTGTCGTCGGACGCGGGCGAACCGCGCCCGCCGCGCGCCAAGCGCGTGCTGAAATTCCGCCGCGCGAGGTGCTTGAGCGAATTGCGCGGCGAGCTATCCAAGAGCGGGCTGCAGGACGCGGAACTCGACAGCCGTCTGGCCGCGGCAAGCGCGGCGCTGGCGGAGGAAGGTCTGCTGCTGCCGACGTGGGGCGTGGACGAACTCGGCCTGGACCCCAGCCTGGTGGGCCTGGCGGGGTCGCCGACGAAGGTGAAGCGGTGCGAGAACGTGGTGCTGAAGACTGGCGAGTACAAGCAGATCGCGCCCAACGACGAAGGCGCGCGCACGCTGATCACGGAACTGGTGCATGACCACATCCTGGGGTGACGAGTGACGGCTGACGGGTGAGAGAGGCATGAGCAACGATTCAGCGGGCGTAGCGGTATTCGCCGAGCAGGACGAAGGGGCGCTGGTGCGCGTCGCCATTGAGCTGGCGTCGAAGGCGCGCGAGCTGGCGGACCGGCTGCGCACGAGCGCGGCCGCGTACCTGATCGGCGGGCAGGGCCTCGAGGCGGCGGCGGCGGAACTGATCGCGTACGGCGTGGACAAGGTCTTCCTGGTGGAAGACCGGCGCCTGCACCACTACGACACGCTGCCCTACGCGAAGGTGATCGTGCGCCTGATCCGCGAGACGTCGCCGCAGGCGGTGCTGTACGGCGCCACGCCGGTGGGCCGCGACCTGGCGCCGCGCATCGCCAGCGAACTGCGCGTGGGCCTGACGGCCGACTGCACGGGCCTGGAGATCGGCGATTACCAGGCGCCGGGCGGCAAGGAATACAAGGACATCCTGTACCAGATCCGGCCGGCGTGGGGCGGCAACACCATCGCCACCATCGTCTGTCCGGACCACCGCCCGCAGATGGCGACGGTGCGCAGCGGCGTGATGAAGCTGGGCGACAAGGATTCGCGGCGGCGCGGCGAGATCGTCCGCGTGCCGGCCGCGCTGACGGGCGACGAGTTCATCCTGCGGGTGCTGGAGCGGGTGAGCGCGGTGAAGAGGGTGGACCTGACGACGGCCAACATCATCATCGCCGGCGGGTCGGGCGTGGGCAGCC
>Ga0315282_10012443_pt1 | contig 13019 bp, 10 predicted proteins | sample YL17G07_20_MG_FD_203693 | JGI IMG/M metagenome (GOLD analysis project Ga0315282, IMG submission 203693) | Sediment microbial communities from Yellowstone Lake, YNP, Wyoming, USA - YL17G07_20 | ecosystem: Environmental > Aquatic > Freshwater > Lake > Sediment | place: USA: Wyoming | collected...
CCGCTTACCACAGAGGAGCAGTCCCACCGGGATGCCTGCCGCCTGTTGCTTCAGGCTCACTCCTATTGGAAACAACTCCCACTTTCAGGCTCATTTTCGGATTGGAAAGTGCTCGCCGGCCTGTGGTAGCATCACGCATTGCCCAGTTCACGACAAGGAGACCACCACATGTCCACGGTTCGAGTCGGCCTCATCGGGTCGCAGTTTGCGGCCACCCTGCACGTGGAAGCACTGGCCCAGGTGGCCCACGCCGAAGTGATCGCGGCCTGCGGGCTGGTGGGCCAGCAGGTGCAGGAATTCTGCGCCCAGCACCACATCCCCCACGCCTACACCGATTACCAGGAACTGCTGGCGCGCCCGGATATCGACCTGGTGTGCCTCTCCATCCCCAACTACCTGCACTGCCAGGTGGCTTGCGACGCGTTTGCCGCCGGCAAGCAGGTGGTGGTGGAGAAGCCGTTGTGCCTGACGCTGGAGGAGGCCGGCCGCATGCTGGCCGCCGCCCGCGCCGCCGGCAAGCCCTTGATGTACGCCGAGAACCTTTGCTTCACGCCCAAATACGTGCGGGCCAAGGCGCTGGTGGACCAGGGCGCGATCGGCAAGGTCTTCAGGGTGCGGCAGATCGAAAAGCACTCGGGCCCCCACTCGCCCTGGTTCTGGGACGTGGATCGCTCCGGAGGCGGCGCGCTGTTCGACATGGGCTGCCACGGCTTTGCGCTTGGCCGCTGGATACTGGGCAAGCCCCAGGTGAAAAGCGTGACCGCGCACTGCGGGCTGTACGTGCACGCCGATAAGACGCGCGGCGATGACGACTCGGTATTCATCGTCGAGTTCCAGAACGGGGCCATCGTCCAGGTCGAGGATAGTTGGGCGCGTCCCGGGGGGATGGAGGACGCGGCCGAGATCTTCGGCTCCGGCGGCGTCATCTACTGCGACATTACCCGCGGGAACTCCATGAACGTCTACAGCGCCGCAGGCTATGGCTACGCCATCGAGAAAGCCGATATCACCAAGGGCTGGACGTTCGCGATCTACGAAGAGAACTGGCAGTATGGCTACCCGGCTGAGATGCGGCACTTCGTGGACGTGGTGCGCGGCAAGGCCGAGCCGCTGGTCACCGCCGAAGACGGCCGCGCCGTGCTGGAGGTGATGTTCGCGGCCTACGAGTCGGCCGCTGCCGGCAAGCGCATCGACTTCCCATACGAGCCGGCCTACCCCAGCCGGCCCATCGAAAGCTGGCTGCGGGCGCGCGGTGGGCTGTAGGCAGGCGCCGCGGCACCTTACTGCTTCGCCGCGTCCAGCAGGACAACGGGCAGGCGGGGGAAGGCGAATTTCTCGGCCTGTTCGTCCATCACATTCACCTGACAGGTGTAGCGGCCGGGCGTGAGCCGCGCCAGCGGCACGCGGAATTGCACCGCCAGCACGTTTGGGCGTGCAGCGGCAGCAACGCGCACCGGCTGCGATTCGAAAGCCTTGCTCTGGCCGCGGAAAAAACTGAGCGTGGCCGCGACCGGCGGCCTGGAATCGTAGACCTCGAAGTAGACGAACAGCTCCTGGTCCTTTCGAAATACGCGCGTCACGCTGGGTATCAGCTTCAGCCCGTCCTGGACCAGCGGATGCCCGGGCGGCGATGCAGCGCGGGTTTGCGCCGCGCCGATGGCGGCTGCCACCCGCTCCCGCTGTCCGGCCAGCACCACCGAGCTCAACCGCAGCCAGGTGTTCTCAGCGTCGAGATCGGGCACGGTGAACCGGGTCTCGAAGGTGCCCATCTTCCCCGTGGCGTTTTCGCGCGCCAGGAAGCGCAGCGTGTAGGCGCCGGGCCGCAGCGTGAACGCGGTGTCGTACTGGAGCGGGCGGCTGCCGAGCTGGCCGGCCTGCTCGGGCGGCAGCGTGGCCCGGATGGTGTCGCGCACCGAGCCGGCCATCTTGCCACCGCCGTCGCGCACCTGGCCCACGAAATCCAACTCCACCGATTCGTTGGCGCCCTTCTTCGTCAAGCCCACTTGCGAACCCAGCAGCTTCAGCGCGATGGGGACGAAGTAGCGGTCGTGCGACAGGCGAAAGTAGTTGATCTCGACGGCCAGCGACAGGTCGGTCAGCGGGTCGCCCAGCAGCAGCGCCTCTTCAAGCTGCCGCTCCTTGTCCGCGGAGGTGAACTGGCGGAAGTCCTTGGGGGCGAAGTAGCCGCTGCGGTAGTCGAGCCTGGCCGCGGGCTGCGAGGCCAGGCGCACGCGGATGCGGCGGAACCGCCCGTCCTGCGCCGGGTTCGTGCCGTAGTAGCCGAGCACGTAATAGCTGGAGATGTGCTGCTGCGCCTGCCGGATGCCGAGCGTCAGGTCGTTGTTGTCGAGCAGCGCCTTTCCGCCGGTGTCGGCGGCCAGGGTATGCAGCGTTTCCTGCTGGTCGTTAAAGCGGGCCTGCAACTGGCGCTGCATGGCGCCCGAGTACACGCCGGCGCCGCGGGGCGAGCCGCGTGCGGCGTCGCCGGCCGGCGCCGTGGCCATCAGGCCGCGGGCATCGATGGGGTAGAAGGCCACATTGCCGCGCACCGCGGCATTGACCGTGGCCCGCAACTGCGATTGGTTCTCGAGGCCGGTTTTGCCCACCCCGCTCGAAAAGTACACCAGGGCTTTCTTTTGCGGCAGCGCCGCCAGCAGCTTCACCGCCGATTCCAGCGCGCTGAGCTTGCGATCGGTGTTGAAGATGTTGAACTCGGTCTCATCGGCGGTGTAGGCCGCACCGGTGTCTTCGGCGATCTCGTCTTCCTCACCGGCGGCGGCCTCGGCGGCCAGCTCGGCGCCTTCCCCTACACGCAGGCCGCGGATGGCTTCCATCAGCCGCGCGCGGTCGTCGGTGAATTCCTGCACCACTCGGAAGCCGGTGGAGAAGCTCATGATGGCGATCAGGTCGGCCGGCGTGGTCTGCTCGGCCAGGAACTTCATGGCCGCCCGGATGGCCCGCACCTGGTCGGCCACCGGCATGGCCGACAGATCGAAGTAGAGCACAAGGAGCCGCCGGTCCTTGTAGCGCAGCGGCGAGGGAGCGGCCGGCGGCGCTGCCTGCGGAGCTTGTGGCGCAGCGGCAGGCGGCCTGGCCGGCGCTTGCGGCGGCGGCGCGTCCAGCCGCTCGTACTCGAAGAAGGCGATCTTTTGCGGCTGGCCGTCTTCGAACACCTCGAAGTCGCCGGCCTTCAGGTTTTCAATGGGCCGCCCGGCGCGGTCCCGCGCATCGACGTTGACCAGCACCAGGTTCGCAGTCGCCTGGAATTTGACCGACGGCGGCTGTTGCTGCTGTCCCGCCGCAATCAACGCAACAGCAACGAGAATGCTCAGAGTTCTCATAAAAACCTAGCCGCAGATTTCGCAGATTCCGCAGATTCAAATCTGTGTAATCGGCGAAATCTGCGGCTCAAAACCTGAATCGCGCCACCGCGCTCACCGTGCGCATGGGCGCCGCGCCGGTGGCCAAGCCATAGTTGATGGCGTTCACCGTGGTGGCCAGCCGCGTGATGCTGGCGTGGTTGGTCACGTTCGTTCCCGCCAGGCGAAGCTCGAAGGTGCGGGTGCGGTCGTTGAGGCGGAAGGCCCGCCCGAACGAAGCGTTCAGCCCGAACAAAGTCAGCCCCGGAATGGTGTTGCGCCCGGCATTGCCGTATCCCCCGGCGGGAGGCAGGGTGAAGGCAGCGGGGTTGAAGTAGCTTCCGCCGGCGTGGACGGAAAGGCCGGTGGCGTCGGCCCTGGCGCTGCCCACCACCCCAGTGCCCTGCACGTCGGAGCGGTTGCCAAGTATGGTGGCGGTGAAGGGCGTGCCCGACTTGACGGTAACGCCGCCGCTCAGCGTCCAGTCCTTCAGCAGCCGCGCTGCCCAGCCGCCGGCCGCCAAGCGCGACTTGGGCTGGCCCACCGGCGAGGTCAGCACGTAGAACAGGTCCAGCGTGTGCCGGCGGTCAAAGCTGGACAGGCCGCGCTCGGCCGCCAGGTTCGCGTCGTCCTGCGCCACCACGGGGACGCCGCCGCCGAACGTCGATACGTTGTCGATAGATTTCGAATAGGTGTACAGGGCATTGAGTGATACGCCCTTGCTGAACCGCCGCGTCAACCGCAGTTGTCCGGCGTGGTAGATGGAGTTCCCTTCCGAGCCGTCGAAGACGAAGCCCACCGCATTGGAAATGCGGCGCCGCAGCTCCGCCGTCAGCGGGGAGCCGGCGGGCGCCCGGTTGGGCATGCGCTGGATGTCGAGCCGCGTTCCTTTTGTCCCCAGGTAGCCCAGTTCCAGCACCAGCGAGCCGGGGAACTCCTGCTGCAGCGAAGCGTTCCAGGTCTGCGCGTAGCCCACGCGATAGCCGCGGTCCACGGCAAAGGTGTTGGCGATGTAGTCGCCGGCTGCCGCCGGCTGCGGCGTGGCGAAGGCATTGTCCAAAGTCAGCAGGCGGCCGAGCGTCGTATTGCGTACCACGGCGTGGGCGAAGGGCGGCTGCTGGGCCAGGCGTCCGGCGGCCTGGGCGTACACGCCGGTGTTGAAGTACACGCCGTAGCCGGCGCGCAGCCGCAGCGAGCGCTTCGGGAACGGCTTCCAGGCCAGGCCCGCGCGCGGCGCCAGGTTGTTGCGGTCCGGATCCACCAGGCCGCGCGGGAACTCCCCGCTGTATGGCCCGCGGCCGCCGGGCGTGACCACGGCGGCGCCGGTGAACCACGGCGCGATGTCGAGGTTCGCCATGCGCCCGTACTTCTCCCGCACCGGCGAAAGGAATTCGTACCGCAACCCGGCGTTCAGCGTGAGGTTGGAGCGCAGGCGCCAATCATCCTGGGCGAACAGGTTGTAGACGGCCGTGCGGTAATAGGTGTCGGCGCTGCCGTAGCGCACCGAACTGGTCTGGGGGAAGCCGAGCAGGAAGTCGGCCAGGTCAAACCCGGTGCCGTTCAGCGGCAACCCCTGGGCATCGAAGTCGCTGGTGAGCAGGCCGCTGAAGCTGAGGTTGCCCCGGCCGTTCTGGTTGTTGAGCGAGTTGACCAGGGCGCGGCGATAGTCGCCCCCCACGGTCGTGGTGTGCTTCGCTTTCATGCGCGAGAAGGCTTCCGTGACTCCCGTGTTCTGGTCCACGCGCCGCGCGGCGCTGGCGTCCGTCAGCCCGCTGAAGTTGGTGAAGGAGAGGTTCGGCGGGCCATAATCCAGCGGGTTGCTCGATGTGCCCGCAATCCCCAGCGCGGCGGCCACGTTGGGCCCGGAAGCGAAGTAGGGAACCACGTGGTTGCTGTTCCGCGAGAAACTCCACTTCAGGGTATTGATCGGCCCGCGCTTCAGCGTGTGCTGCCAGGTGATATCGCCCGAATAACCCAATCCCTCGTTGCCGTCGCGAAACCCGTAAAGCTGCACGGTCTGCGAGCTCCGGTTTTGGAGGTTGAAGGTGGAGAACACGCGGTTGCGCTTGTCGAAGTTCCGCCCCAGGCGCAGACCGACATTATCGTTGTCGGCGGGCACGGAGGTGAGGAATTCGTAGTTCTGCGCCCTGCCGGGCTGGTTCGGCAGCGGAATGAACGGCAGCAACCCCGCCGCAATGGGGTGCATCCTGGCCTTCGGGATGCGATTGGCAGGGAAGGGCACGCGCGTGAGGGGGTCGTAGACCACGAGGGGGCCGCGCACCTGCGACTGGGAAAAATCACCGGCCCGCTCGGCCTCGGCCGGCAGGGTTCCGACCGCTCCAAAGGGATTGCGGCCGCGGTTGGCAATGTAGCTGATGAAGAAGAACGTCTGGTCGCTCTTGACGATCTTGGGGATGTGCAGCGGCCCGCCCGCAACTACTCCGTAGTAGCTTTGGGCATACGAGGACCTGGCCAGCGGCTGTCCGCTGAAGGAATACGGCCGGGCGTCCAGCGCCGAATTCCGGAGCGCGAAGAAAGCGCCGGCCTGCACGGAGGTCGGAAGGCCGGCGCGGTTGCCGATGGCCTGTGCCGGGGCGGCGGGCGCTTTTCCCGCCGCTGCCTTTGCCGCCGGCGCTTTTGCGGCCGGCGCCTTGCGCGCCGGCTGGCTCGCCCGGCCGAAGGTGTCCTCCTGCTGCGCCGGAGCAAGCCCGCGGCTCAGGCTGCCGCTCAACAGGAAAGCCTCGTTGGCGTTCTGGCTCAATTCGCCGGCTGGTGCAGGAGTCGGCGGGGGCGTCAGCGGAGGCGTGGCTTCGGCCTCCGCCGTCTGGCTCACATCCAGGCGCTGAAAGCCGCCCCCCGGCGACTTGGCGGCAGCGGCCGCCAGCAGCGCGGCCAGCGCCGGCGTGTGCGCCACTTTCAGGTTCCATTCCGCCGGGGCGGTTTCAATGGCGGGGTTCAGCTCGCGCCGCGCTCGCTCGAAGCCGAAGATCTGCACTTCCAGCGTCCAGGCGCCGGGCGCAAGGTCCTTGAAGTGATACTGGCCGTTCTGATCGGTGCTGGCGGTCAACTGCTGAGTGCCTTGCCGGGCCGTCACCACGGCGCCGGGGATGGGCAATCCCTTGGCCTTCACGACACCCCGGTGCTCAGCCGCCGGCAGCGCAGCAGCAGCAAGCACCAGCCAGACCATGAAGCGTTTCAGCACACCTGTTCCGTTTCATCCTTTTTAACTCAGTGTACAGGTGTTTTGTTTCAGGAAATTGTTGTACCGCCGCTCCCGCCCCGCGGGACCGGCGGCACGGCGGCTGAGTCGCCCGTCAGACGCCAAACCCGCGCCGGGCGTCCGCGGGCGCGCAAGATAGGTGCTACCATTCGCTGCAACTGCACCACGATACGCACTTTCTCCGGGAAAGGCAGTGCGGCCAGCTTGTGACGGCGCTCCTGCTTAGCGGCGATGAGCCGCGCAATTTCCGGCCTTAGCTTGTCCACTGCTTCCATCTGGCCTCCAGATTGTGGCGGGCGAGGACAGCTCGAAGGTATTCACCATCCAGTGGAGCGTGTCCCAGAAGCAGGCGGACGCGCTCCCGGTCCTTGTCGCGCCCCGTCTGAACTGCGATGGCCGCCAGATGTTCGGCACGCAACACCCGGGTCGCGGTCGCTCCGTAGGAGGTTTCGCGCGCCTCCGCCAGCGCCTCTTCCAGCAGTGCGTTGTGAGCCGGGAGAAACTGGACCGGAACGCCCTCGATGTTCACACATTCGCCTTCTTCCGTGTAGCCCCTGGCGCGCAACGCGTCGTAAATGGGCGCCAGCGTGAGCAAGCCGCCTGCTGTCTGCGGCAGGATGACGAAGACGTCCAAATCGAACGTCAACACCGGCTCCACGTAAAAGGTGGCGCCCATGGCGCCGCCGATCGCGAAGCGCAGCAACAGACCGTCGTGTTCCAACTCGGTCAGGACTTGAAGCGTCTTTTCCACGAGACGAGTTCAGCCTACCACGCGGGGCCAAGATGCGGCAAACAAGCCTCATTTGCGGCGGGTCGCCGGCAGACCAGCCGCCGCTGTAGCGGCGGTTTTTGGACCGCCATCATCGGCACGCTTGAAATGGCGACCCCGCCAAGCGATGTCGCCGCTACATATCCCCACAGCCTACAGCCCAAAGCCTACAGCCGGATCTACCAGGCGGCGGCATAGCGGTAGCCGTACGGGTCGGCGGCGGCTTCCAGCGCCCCGCTCTCGGGGTTGACGCGGATCAGTACCGGCGCGGCGCCGCTGCGCCAGCGCGACCGCACCGTCACCTTGTGCCCGCGCGCCTCCAGCGCTTTCACCACCGCCGGGTCGATGCGCTCGTCCACGTACAACACCAGCGGGATATACGCGTGGTTGTCGAAGCTCGATACCAGTTGGCGGGTTTCCATGCGCGGCGCTTCAATTGCCCGCTCCGGGTCCATGCCGAACTCCAGCATGGCCAGCATCACCTGCAGCAGCGCCTGGTCCTGGTTATCGCCGCCGGGAGTAGAAAGGGCCAGCAGCGGCTTGCCCTCTTTCAACACGATGGTCGGCGACAGCGTGATGCGCGGCCGCTTGCCCGGCTTCAGCTCGTTCGGATGCCCGGGGATCAGCAGGAAGCTCTGCAAGCGCTGGCTCAGCAGGATGCCGGTGTCGCCAGCCACCACCGCCGGCAGCCAGGCGCCGGAGGGCGTAGCCGAGAACATGATGCCGTTGCTGTCCACCACGTCCACGCAGGTGGTGTCGCGCGCGGGGTTGGCCGGTTCCTTGGTTTCTTCCTTGTACAGGGCAGGATGGATGGGCTTGAAGTCCGGAAACGATCCGGGCCGCGGCTCGCCGTTGGCTTTTTGCGGATCGACCAGCGGCACCCGCTCGGCCGCATAGACCTTGTGCAACAGCGCTTCCATCGGCGGCCGCAGGAACAGCGGGTCGCCGTAGAAGCTGTCGCGGTCGGCATACGCCAGCTTCATCACTTCGGTGAGGGTGTGGAGGTACTCGGCGGAACCGAAGCCCATCTTCTTCAGGTCGTAATGCTCCAGCATGTTCAGCGTCTGAAGCATGACGGGGCTCTGCGACCAAAAGCCCGGCTTGTACACGTCGTAGCCGCGGTAATTGACCGCGACCGGATCTTCCACGCGGGCGTGAAAACCGGCCATGTCTTCGTAGCGGATGAAGCCCTTGTTGGCCTTCATGAAGCGGTCGATTTCCTTGGCCACCGCGCCCTTGTAAAAATAATCGCGTGCGGCGGTGAGGCCCGCCTTGCGGCCTTGCCCGCCGGCGCCGGCCTTGCGCTCCGCTTCGATCATGGCGCGCAGCGTGCGGGCCAGGTCCGTCTGGCGGAAGATTTCGCCGGGGCGGGGAACCCGGCCGTCGGGAAGGAAGACGCGCGCAGCATCCGGCCATTTCTCGATGCTGGGGCGGAAGCGCTCGATGTAGGTTGAGCGCGTCTCGTCGATGGGGTAGCCGTCGGCCAGGTCCAGCGCCGGCTGAATGACGTCGGCAAAGCTCTTGGCGCCGAATTCGCCGAGCGCCACGATCATGCCGTCAACCATGCCCGGAACCACCGCCGACAGGATGCCGGTGGAGGGGATGCGGCCCGGCTTATCGCCGGCCATCACGCGCGGATCGGACTCGTCGGGAGTCCGTTTTCGATAGAAATCCGCGGTGGCCAGCTTGGGAGCAGTGCCCACGCCGCTGACCGCGTACATGCGGCCGTTGGCGCGGATCAGGATCGGCGCCTCGCCGCCAAACCCGAAGTGCGTGTATTCGGTGACGGCGGCGGCGAAGGTGGCCGCCACGCCGGCATCGACGGCGTTGCCGCCCAGGTGCAGCAGGCGCATGGCCGCCTCGGTGGCGTAGGGCGTGCCGGCCGCCACCGCCGCCCGCCGCCCCCGCACGATCGGCCGCAGGCTTGGCTCGCGCTGTTGAGCTGCCGCCGCCAAAGCAATCAGCGCGGCTAAACACAAGATGCAGATGATCTGCTTTTTCATTTTCGTCCACTGATATTGTACCGCTGGCGTTCCGCCAGGCGAAACCACCGGAGGTACAACGCTTTCCAATGCTATACTCTGCCCATGGGCGTTAAGACCTTAATGACGGCCGAGCAGCTCTTGGAACTCGGGGATACCCGGCGGACTGAGTTGGTCCGAGGAGAACTGATCGAGATGTCCCCTGTCAACAGAACACACGCGCGCCTTGTGACCCGGTTGCTGCACTGGGTTTATCAATACGCGACCGACAAGAAAACGGGAGAAGTAGGGACCGAATGGGGATTCATCCTGGCCCGCGATCCGGACATCGTGCGCGGGCCGGATGTTGCCTTCGTGGCGGCCGCACGGCTGATTGGGGCGGGGAGCGAGGGTTTTTTCACGGGCGCGCCCGATCTTGCTGCCGAGGTTCTGTCTCCCACAGATAGGGCCGGCGAGGTCCAAGCCAAGACGCGCGAATACCTGGCAGCAGGCGCCCGCCTCGTCTGGATCATCGACCCTCAAACACAGACAGTCACCGTTCATCGCCCCTCTGGCGACGCCCATATCTATGCCGGCGACGACCAGGTGAGCGGCGAGGATGTGCTGCCCGGCTTTTCATTCCGCTGCGCGGAATTGTTCGCCTCTATTTCAGCACCAGCAGCGTGACCGACGAGGCGCTGCCTGGCGCGTGATACACGCGCTGGGTGGCCTTCTGAAAATCCTCGGCCTTGGCCTTGTAAATATCCACGAACTTTTGCGGATTGCGGTCCACCAGCGGGAACCAACTGCTTTGGATCTGGATCATGATCCGGTGCCCCCGCCGGAAGGCATGAAAGACGTCGGGCATGGTGTAGCGGATGCGCGTCACCTTGCCCGGCACGAATGGCTCCGGCTTCTCGTAGCTGTTGCGGAAGCGGCCGCGCATGGCTTCGCCGCGGACAAGCTGCTGATAGCCGCCCATGCGGACTCCGCCGGAGGGCTCGTTATCCGGCGCGTCATTGGGGTAGACATCGATCAGCTTCACCACGAAATCCGAATCGGTGCCGGTGGTGGAGACGTACAGGTCGGGCGAGACCGGCCCGGCCACCGTGACATCCTCGGCCAGCGCGTCGGTCTGGTAGACGAGCACGTCGGGGCGGGTGGCCGCGAAGCGCTGGTCGTCGGTCATGTGCTCGCGCGTCATGCCGTAGGCAATGACGGGGATATACGGGACGGGCCTGGCCGGGTCGCTGATGTATTCGTCGAAGGCCGGCGCGCGGCGGTCGACCGGCGCGTCGAACGACAGCCTGCCGCCCGTCTGCAGGTAAATCGGCTTGGGCGCTGCTTGCGTCGGCGGCCAGGCATCGTGCGCGCGCCAGGCATTGGCGCCCGTTTCGAACACGTAAGCCTCCGGCAGTTTCAGCTCGCCCTTGCCTTGCAGGTAGTAGTCGAAGAACGGCGCGAAGATCTTCTCGCGGTAAAACACTCCGGTCTTGGAGCCAAAGCGCGCGTTGCCGACCGCGTCGCCGTCGGACCGCAGCCAACCGCCGTGGAACCACGGCCCCATCACCAGGATGTTGTAAGTTCCGGGGCTGGATTTCTCGACGGCCTGGTAGACGTTCAGCGCGCCAAACAGGTCTTCGGCGTCGAACCAGCCGCCCACGGTCATCACCGCCGGCCTGATGTTCTTCAGGTGTGGCCGCAGGTTGCGCGCCTGCCAGAACGCGTCGTAGTTCGGGTGCTCCATTATTTCGTTCCAGAAGCCGATGGCGCCCTTGAAGTACCGGGCGTTGACATTCGACAGCGGGCCGATGTCGAGGAAGAAGCGGTAGCCGTCGGGGGTGCCCGGATCGAATCGCGGGCTGCCCTCCGGCCGCCCGAAGAGCGAGAGGAAGCCGAAGGAGTGGGCCAGGTACAGCGCGCCGTTGTGATGAAAGTCGTCCCCGACGAACCAGTCGGCGATGGGCGCCTCCGGCGAGACGGCCTTCAGCGCCGGGTGGGCGTCGATCAGCCCTTCGGCGGCATAGAAGCCGGGGTAGGAAATGCCCCACATCCCGACGCGCCCGTTGTTCTGGGGCACGTTCTTCACCAGCCAGTCGATGGTGTCCCAGGTGTCGGTGCTTTCATCCGTGTCGGCGGGGCCGTTCTTGACCGGCTTGATGGGCCGGATATTGACGAACTCGCCTTCGGACTTGTTCCGGCCGCGCACATCCTGCGTGGCGAAAATGTAGCCTTCGCGGGCGAACTGCTCCAGCACTAGCGCGTTCGGGTACTTGTCTTCCCCGTACGGCCCGGCGCCGTACGGCGTGCGCGTCAGCAGAATGGGGTAGCGCCGCGAGGCGTCCTTGGGCACATAGACAGCAGTGAATAGCTTCACGCCGTCGCGCATCGCAACCTGGTGCTCGTGCTTGGTGTAATTCGCCTTGATGTACTCAACGCCCTGCGCCCGCGCGCCGCCGGTGAGCAGCAGCCACACGAGGCCAAGGGCCGCCGCGTGCCCGACGGCGCGGATCGTGTTTCTCATCGACTCCTCCCACAGGGAATGAAGCATTCCACACAAACAGGTCGAGGGAAATTCAGGGGCGTCATCGGGGCCATGGTAGCCGCTATTTCTTGATTGCCGGAGCGAGCGAGAAAACGGGCACCTGTTCGTACTTTCTCGGTGGTGGCTGCGTTCGGATAATCTCGTCCATGGCCTGAGTCGTCTCGGCAGACAGCCAGATGTGGCCACATTGCAGGCACACAAGCGCCGTCACATCCTCAAATCGATAAAGACGATCGCCCCATGGCTGCGTATGCGTGATGGTCCTTTTCTCCAGCGTCCCGCCACATTCAGCGCAGATGGCGATTGGTTCCATGTTTACCCCTTCCGGCGGGTCCAAGGATCTGCCCAGATATTAGGATCATACCAGTGAACGGTGATGACGTAGACGCTTTTCCCGCCGAATGCACACGAGACGTAAAGGGGTTCTCCCCGCACCTCAGCCATGCAAAGCACTTTGGGGAAGGGCCGAGCTTCGGGGTCCTCCTCGATCACGTAGCCGTTGAGTATGACCTGTTTGAGGTCATTGTCGTCCACCCGGCGTTCGCCCATCCTCTGCTTGGCATGAGTGGTGATGAAGTAGCGGTTCGACGCGAAGGCGTTTCGCATGCCGTCGATGTCCACTCTTCCCATTGTCCCCTTTTGGACGAAGTCTCCCGCTTCCCAGTCTGTGCAATCCGCGAAATCTGCGGCTACAGTCTTTAGCGGTACGGGAAGGCGCTGCGGACCGGCGCGGGCATGGGCACGTCGCCCTTGATGGCCCGCCACAGAATCTCGTTCATCTCGTCGTCGTCGATGCGATCCACGTCGCTGAAATCCATGCGCGCCGAGGCCTTGGCCCCCGGCGCCGTCTTCGCGTTGCGCTCGTCCAGGTCCACCTCCGGCTTCACGGCGGAGTATGGCCGGAGGTCGGGCTTGGCGGTGAAGGCGGCGTGCATGGGCGTGGCGGCCGCGTCGTGTTGCGTCAGGGGCGGCAACCCCAGGATCAGTTCCATGGTCCGCAGCATGCTCACGGTCGAGTACATGGTGCTGTCCACCGCGCCGCGCTTCACGTAGGGGCTGATGACCAGCGCCGGGGAGCGGTGCGCATCGACGTGGTCGGGGCCGTTCTGCGCGTCGTCTTCCAGCACGAACACCGCGGTTTCCTTCCAGTAGCGGCTCTTGGTGA
>Ga0315282_10012444_pt1 | contig 13019 bp, 24 predicted proteins | sample YL17G07_20_MG_FD_203693 | JGI IMG/M metagenome (GOLD analysis project Ga0315282, IMG submission 203693) | Sediment microbial communities from Yellowstone Lake, YNP, Wyoming, USA - YL17G07_20 | ecosystem: Environmental > Aquatic > Freshwater > Lake > Sediment | place: USA: Wyoming | collected...
GCTCTTCCTCCGATGAAGACGGATAAGTGAAGCCGTAAATAACAGTAAGCTTTAAAAAGCTTACCCTTAGACCTGAGAGGGGCCACCAGAAGAAAAAAGGAGAAAACCACTCTCACCGCACTATTTCAGCTCGTCGATGAACTCCGTCGGCTCCATCGTTGTCCGCGTCGTGAACTCATCATCCAACGCCAGTTGCATATCCACGATGATATCCCGCAGGAGCCGGTCAATCCGGTTATTCTCAAACTCCTTGACCCCATCAATATCCGAATAAATCTTCCCAAGATAACTGCCCTCATTTTTATGGATCTCAATATTGTAGAGTACTTCCTCCATAAACCAATTCACCCTCTTTCTCTCAACCCCCGATAAATAAACTTACTATAAGAATGTTGTGGAAAAGAAGAAAAAAGGATCCGCGCACGCACTACAGCATACGCTGGATGAGAGGGTTAATCGCGTCCTTCCGATACCCCAGGGAACCCTTGTTCTGGACCGACCGCTTGATCGTCCGATACCCCTGCTTCGGAGGATTCAGCCGGAACAATGGCTTCACCTCCGGGATATCCCGATACACGAACTTCCTAGCCAGCAGCGCCTCCGCCAGCTTCTCCACACTGGGAAACGGCGTCGACGTCTTGAGGTACTCATCCGTTATCGGGTTATCACCCTGCAGCATCCCTCGCTTGGTGATCAGCGCCATGAGGGTATCCTTGTCGATCTCCCCCCAGGTCACGTAATCCTTCGCGATTTGCAGCATCCCCTTCGACACCGGGTTCTCCTCGACCAGGACACAATGGTTGGTCCGGGAGAGCCGCAGCAGCTGTAGCGTGCGTTTCACTTTCGGGTTGACGTTGACCGTGCCTCGGACTCGGATAATGGCGTACATGGTCTTAGCCCTCCGGCTTCGGGGTGGCTGCAGGCTCAGGTCCGGCAGGCGCCGGGGCCGCCACTGGCGCTACAGGCGCCGTAGCGATACTGCCCTGCAGGATGCCCAGCTTGGTAATCTCAGATGGAGTGATTCGGGTCTCCGTGTTCTTCTTCAACGCGTCGAAGACGGACTTGGCGTAGTTGACCACGGTCTTGGTCTTTCCCTCCGTGAACCCCCAGCAGTCCGCCACACCGGCGAGCCTGAGGATCTTCTTCGCCACGTCCCCCGTCGCCAGCCCGATGCCTCGGGGCGCCGGCTTGATCGTAACCTCTACGGAGCCGCTCTTCCCGGTCACCTGGAACGGAATCGTATGCGGGGTGAGACAACGGCACTCCCAGGACCCGCAGCCTCGGCGGATCTCGATGATGTTCAGCTTCGCGTTCTCGATTGCCCTCTTGATGCTCAAGCCGACTTCCTTGCCCTTCGATTGGCCGAGCCCGACGAAGCCGTTACTGTTGCCGACGGCGACGGTAATGACGAACCTAACGCGCCTGCCGGAGTCGGTCATCCGCTGCACCATTTTCACGTCGATGACCTCGTCGACGACATCGGGCAGGAGGATGTCGACGATCTCAGGCTCGCGCAGCGGCAGCCCGGTCTTCAGAGCATCGCTCATGGTGGTGATTTCCCCGGTCTTGACCATGCGGCCAAGCCGGGTCTTCGGCTGCCACATCAACGGCGTCTTCTCTTCATCGTCGAACTGACGACGGCGCCGGCGTGGGCCTCGATCGCCGCCCCCTCCTCGGGGACGCGATGGTCGTGGGTTTCCTGGCATTAGATACTGCCTCCTGTAATCTTCTTGTGAATGTCATCGATGAGCGGTTTCATGTCTTTGGCGAGGTGCGAACCCGCGAGCCGCTCCTTGCTGGGCAGCATCTCCTCGCCGTGAGGGCAATCGATGCCGGCGTCCAGGACGCCTTTGAGGGCGGCGAAGACGCGGCTGCCCTTCGTGGGATGGTAGAGCCCGATGTCGAGGATGCCTTCCTCGACGCCTTGTTTCTTGGCGCGAGCGCCCGCGAGTAGGCCGGTGAGGTACGCGGCGGGGGTGGAGTCCGTTGAGTATTTCCACTGGTAGGCGCCTTTGAGTTCGCTGCTGATGGCGGAGGCGACGACGGCGTCGCCTTGCTCGGTGAAGTCGATGAACTGGACGCGGATGTTCTGCAGGGACCGGCGGACGACGATGCGGGTCTTCTTGGATCGGAGGAGTCGGAGTCTGCGGTGGTAGTCGGTCTTGCGCTGGCGGTGACGGCGTGGCTTGACGTGGTAGCGTGGCCCGGACTTCATGGCTTCTCCTCCTTGAGTTGGACGTTGTCGGCGAGCAGGTGGGATTTGAGGTGTTGTTTGTTGCGGAAGGTGCCGCCCTTGGCCTTCCGGTAGTAGTCGCGGTAGCGGTGGGCGTCGAGGATCTTGTCGTCGCGGAGCTGTCTGAGGTAGGCGCGGATCGGGCGGATGGTGCGGATCCATTGGTCTTTGCGGGGGAGCCGGGCGTGTTTTGGTCCTTTGCGGCTTCCTTGGCCGGTGCGTCGTCCTTTCTTGCGCTGGGCCTGGCTGTATTTCTTGCGGGCGTTGGAGATCCCGTGGGTCTGTTTGCTGGTGATGGCGCCGCCGTTGATGAGGATGGTGACGTCGCCTCGGGTGACGGCCTTGGCGATCTCTTCGAGTCGGTCAGGATCCATCCAGACGCGGTTCTTCCCGCATTTGAGGAGGTCTGCGGCCATGCGGCGTTGGTTTCGTAGGTCGGTCATATGCCTTTACCTCTTGAAGTTAAGGAGTCTGATGTGGAGTTCGTCGGCTCGTTTGGCGATCAGCAGGCGTTTCTTGGTGCCGACGGTGCTGCCGATGCGTGCCGCCTGGGTCTTGGGGTTGATTTTCTCCAGGTCTTTGACGGTGTGGACCGGGATTTCTATGAAGCCGGAGGCGTGGCGGCCGCGGACGTCGCGTGGTCCGCTGAAGCCGACGCGGACCTTGCTGGGCCGGTAGCCGAGGTTCATGCGGAGTTTGCCGGTGTATCCGGTTGGTCGGCGCCATATTTTCTTCAGCTTTTTGTAGCGGAAGCCTTCAGCGCGGAGGAAGTAGGGGGTGCGGTCCTTGATCTGCCGGCGGATCGTCATCTGCCGTTGTTCGTCGGCGGAGAGCTCGGGCTTGATCTTGGGCGTGTAGACTTTTTCCCCGGGCTCGACGATCTGGACTTCGGGGGCTTCGGCGGTCGTCTTTTCTTTAGGTTTTGCTACCGCGGGCTTCTCCTCTTTTTTCTTCGCTGGTTTTTTAGCGGCCGGCTTCTTCTCATGGAGGGCTGTGTGGAACTCGCCGGCGGTCTTGGTGGTCATGCCCTTGACCTTGGCGAGGTCGGCCTTGGATGCCTTGCGGAGCTTCTCCATGCTGGTATAGCCGTGCTCGTAGAGGTTTTCGGCCTTGGTCTTGCCGATGCCCTTGAGGGTCTGGAATTCTTTGAGGACGTCTGCTTTTGTCATGGTGTTAGCCTCGTTCGACGGTGTAGACGCCGTCTTGGAAGACGCGGATATCGCGGTTGCGGACCTTGGTGGCGCGTTCGATGTTCGCCGTGGTCTGCCCGACCTTCTCCTTGTCCACGCCGGAGACGGTGACGGAGTCCCCTTTGACGTCGACTTTGACGCCGGGGAGGATCTGGGCTTTGCGCGAGAAGCGCTCGCCGAGAAAGTTCTGGATGACGAACTGGTCGCCTTCGACGCTGGTCTTGATCGGGAAGTGGGAGTACACGGTCTTCATGGTGTACTGGTACCCGATGGTGACTCCCTTGATCATGTTGCGCAGGTGGGCCTTGTAGGTGCCCATGAGCGCCTTCTCGGACTTGTGCGCGGCGCCCGTGCAGAGGATCTCCACGACGCCGTTGGCCACGGTCAGCTGTAGGGTGGGGTTGGGGAAGTCCTTGGTCAGGGCCCCCTTGGCGCCTTTCACCTCGAGGGCCGTGCCGGCCTTGGTGACGGTGACGCCGGAGGGGATCTTGACTTCTTCCTTGAGTACGGTGGTGTTGGTCATGGGTCCTCCATTCTTAGTAGACGTAGGCGAGGAGCTTGCCGCCGATGCCTTTCTTGCGTGCCTCGTCATGGGAGATGACGCCCTCGGTGGTCGTCAGGATCAGGACCCCGAAGTCGCGCGCGGGCAGATAGCGTGCCTCCCATTTCTCCATTTCCCGTAGTTTGATGGGGTATCGGGGCTTGATGACCCCGCAGTTGTTGATGTTGCCGATGAGGTCGACTTGGAACATCCCGGATTTGCCGTCGTCGATGAACTCGATATTGCCGACGAAGCCCTTCTCTTTCAGCAGCGTGAGGATGCCGCCGATAAGCTTGGAGGACGGCGCAATCGTGCATTTCTCCATGCCCCGCAGCTCCGCATTCTTGATGGTGGAGAGGGCGTCGGCCAGTGGATCGATTAACATAGTCTGAGGTACCCCCTAGTCATATTTCTTGAACCCGATTTCTTCGGCCCGGTCCCGGAAGCACTGTCGGCAGAGGTGCAGGCCGAAGCGACGGATGATGCCGCGTTTCCTGCCGCACTGCTCGCAGCCGACCTTGCGGCCGTAGACCTTCTTTCGTTCCTTGATCCTCATTCGACCACCTCGACTTTGAACTTGTCAGCGAGGTACTTCGCGGTCTCCTCGCCGGTGATGAAATGCCGGGAGGGGACCTTCCGCTTGTTGACCCGGCGGTCCTTGATGCGGTACCCCGGGCGCCTCATGGTCACGCAGATGTCCATGCCGAAGATGCCGACGCTGGGGTCGTACTTCTGGCCCTCGAAGAGGGTGTGGTCGGGGACGCCGAAGGAGAAGTTCCCCTGGTCGTCGATGGAGTACGCGGCGAGCCGGTTCTCCCGGATCTTGAAGGCGTCACTGAGGAATTTTTCAGCGGCTTTGTTGCGAAGCGTGACTTTGCAGCCCAGCGGCATGAGCTTGCGGATGCCCCAGTCCTTGATCGTGGACTTCGACAGGGTCTGCACGGGCTTCTGCCCGGTGACGCCCTGTAGCACGGTCTCCGCCTTCTTGAGCTTCTCGCCGGCCTCGCCGACGCCGATGTTCACCGTGATCTTGGAGATGCGCGGCTCGCGGATCGGGTTCTGCGGCACAACGGCCTTCTTCTTGGACTTCTTATGATGCTTGGTTTCAGGGCTCATGCGATGCTCACCTCGGGCAGCGTGATGCCGGGTTTGGCCTTGCCAATGGGAAACACGTAGTCGACGATCGTGGAGAACTCCGCCTCGCCCTTCATCTTCGCGAGGTTCGGCTTGGAGGAGGGCACCACCTGGATGTCCTCGATGCTGGCGATCTCACCGATGTGACTGCCGCCGGTGATCAGGGACACGGTCCCCTTGTCGAACTTATAGACCTCGCCGATCGCGTTATCCTTAAACAGGATCTTCAGCACATCCCCGGTCTTGTACTCGTCCTTTTCGACCAGCTTGTTGTGGCCGTCATGGAAGTTCAGCTGCGTCCGCCGGCCGCGCACCGTGGTCTTGTTCGCGATCCGGCACAGCTTCCAGCCCGCGTCGATCTCATCGATCGGCACGAAGACCAGGCGGCCCTTCCGGTCGTAGAGGATCCGGTAGTTGCGCTGCATCTTAGGGATCGAGACGACATCCATCAGCCCGCAGGGGTACTTGGCCTCCTTGCGCGGGGTGCCGTCGACGAGGATATCCCCGTTGGAGATGATCCGCCGTGCCTCCTTGTAGGAGTCGCAGAGGTGCAGGTAATCGCGGATGATGATGCCTAAGGGAATGGAATATTCTAAGGGATGCGGCCCGGGGGAGGACCGGATGATCCAGGGCTTCTCCTTCCGGGGGATTTTTATCACACGGGGTGCTGCAAGTCGTCTGAGGTGTTTACTCATGGTTCACCTTCCTCTTTCTTTGGCTTGGGAGCCGGTTTCTTCACAGGCGCCTTCTTCGCCTCAGCCTCCGCCTGCTCCGGGGCGGGTTTCTCCTCAGGAGGATGCGGGGCGGGGGCCTTGGGTGTCGGCTCACCCGCGGGCTTCTCAGCCGGCGTGGGCGCCTCCTCCGCGGGGGCAGCCGGCGTTTCCGGGGCCTCGGGGGCCTCCGCCGCGGCTTTCTCCGCCTCTTCGGCGACCTTGGCGGCACGCTCCTCTTCGTCCCGAGCCTTCTGAGCGGCCCTCTCTTCTTCCTCGCGGGCCTTGATCTGCTCTTCGGCCTCCTTCTCGACTTCCTTCTTCGCAGCTTCAGACAGCTTGGACTCAAGCCTCCGACGCCGCCATTTATCAGTAAGATTCAACTTAGTAACAATCAGGTTGCTAGCCGGCATCGGCTTGGCCACCTTGGTGCCCTTCGCGGTCGAGACGATGACGCCTTCCACGTTGACGGTCATATCCCGCACGTTGACCTTGGCCACCTTGTCCTCATGGCCCTTGTAGCTGCCGCGCATCACCTTCACCGTGTCACCCTTGATGACCGGGACGCTACGCCGGTCGTACTTCAGCAGCAGGTTCTCCGCCAGATGCGAGGAGATCCACTTCCGCTTCTGATGAATCGGCGCATTATACAGCTGGAACCGTTGTTTGCGTGCTTTAATCGTCGTCATAGGACTTCACTCATCTTATAGGATGGTCGCCGCCAGGGCGGCGATCTTTGGCCAGCGTTCCGCGGCTTCTATCGCAACAGGACCCTTGATCATGGTCCCCTTCGTCTCCCCAGTGTCCGTCATCAGGACCGCCGCGTTGTCCTCGAACTGCACCATCAGCCCATCCGGTCGACGGAACGGCCGCCGCTGCCGGACAATCACGGCCTTGAGAATCTGACGTTTCATGTCGGTCGCACCCTTCTTGACGCTCACGATGACCATGTCGCCGACGCCCGCCGACGGCGTACGCCGGTGCACACCCTTGGTCTTCAGCGTCATGATAATCTGCACGACCTTCGCACCAGTGTTGTCGATGCAATTCATCCGGGCGCCCACAGGCAGCCCGCGCATGACTCTTCCCGCGATTCCTTTCATGTCCGTTCACCTTGATTTAGAGTTTTTCCACCGCTACAAACGAGACGGTCTTGCTGAGCGGCCGGCACTCCGCGATCCGCACCTGATCCCCGACGCCCAGCTTCATGCAGGGCGGGCAGTGCGCATGGTACACGGACGTGCGCTTCTCATACCGCTCGTACTTCTTTATGAAATGTTGGAATTCCCGCTGCACGGCGATGGTCCCGTGCCGCTTCGTAGAGACCACCACCCCGGTCAGGACCTGACCGCGCACCGGCAGGACCCCGTGGAACGGGCAGTCCCGGTCGGCACAGCTCTCGCTGGGTGCTTTGACGTTTAAGCCTATGTCTCGTGGCTGGTTTCTTTCTGCCAAGACGTTCACCTTAGTCGTTTGATTCTCTCCTCCGGCCGATGCCGCAGGAGGGCTCCGTTGATGTTGATCGTTCGGTTGTCGACCGTGAGTTGGAAGGTCGCGGTGTGTTTGGCGATGCGCCGTCGGCCATCGCCGGTGTCGATGAGGAAGGTGTTCTTCGTTTCATCGATGATGGTCCCCGAACGCCCCACCCAGGTCGGGTCGGTGCAGGCGACGATGGTGACGGCACGTCCGATCCATTCGTCGCACAGGACGGGGTCGTGATCCATGGTCCCTCGAGGTGGTTGTTCACGCAGGGAATCTGGCTGTCTACTGGACTTCGACGATGAAGCCGAGCTTCTCGAGCGCCTGCCGCACCTTGGCCCGATGGTCGCCCTGCAGCTCGATTTTACCATCCTTGATGGTCCCGCCGCAGGCGCAGATGGACTTCAGGTTGCTGACCAGTGCGCTCATGTCGAGGTCATGGGGGTTGAGGCCGTCCACGACCGTCATCGTCTTGCCGTACCGCCGTTTGTCAACAGCAATCGTGATGTTCTGTTGTTCACGGGCGATCTCTTCACAGACACAGATCTCCTTGGGGAGACCGCATTTTGGGCAGATATCACTCATTTGTGAGTTCTCCTTCCTCCCGCATGACCGTCAGGATGCGTGCAATGGACATCCGGAGCTGCCGGATCTTGCCAGGGGACGGGGTGGATCCTCCCATGGCGGACATCCCGCGCTCATGCATCAGTTCTTCTCGAAGTTCACGCAGCTTCTTCTGCCGATCGTCGGCAGACATGCCGCGGATTTCTTTAGCCTTAAGGACCATTCACGTCGCCCTCCTCGATGAGTTTCTTGAGGTGTTTGACGAGGTTCTCGGCGGTCTTCTGGCCGATGCCCTCGATCGCCAGGAGGTCGTCGAGGTCCATGCTCATGAGTTCCTCCAAGCTGGAGATCTTCGCGGCCTCCAGCTTCTTAACGATGGAGGGGCCGATGCCGGGAATCTTGGTAATCTCAGAGATCGGGGTCTTCTTCTCCGTATCCATCTCCGCCTCCAACAGGGGCTTCTCCTCTGGGGCAGGCTGCGGCTCGGCGGGAGCAGCTTCGATGGCGGGCTCTTGGGCGGGCGGCTGGGATGGCACCTCTGGCGCAGGAGCGGCAGGCGCGGCGGGAGCTGCCGGAGGCGCCGAGGGCATGATAATCTTGATATCGTCCGGCAGGACTGCATCGGGCCGCATAATGCGGACCTTGACGCCCAGCACGCCGGGCTTGAGCTTGGCGACGGCGAAGCCGAGGTCCATCATTTGTTTGGCAGTCTCACCGCAGTACTTCACGTGGCCCTCGGTGAACTTCTCGGTGCGATGCCGCTCGCCGGTGAGCTTGCCGGAGATGATGACCTGGCAGCCTTTCGCGCCGGACTGCATGATGCGCCGGACCGTGGAATGACCCGCGCGGCGGAAATGCCAGCCGCGCTCCAATGCCTCCGCAAGTTTCTCCGCCATGATCTGGGCGTTGAGGGAAGCGCTCGACCCCGCCTCCTGGATCTCGATCTGCGGGTTATCGACGTTGAACTTGGTGCGAATCGACTCGGTCAGCTCCCGGATCTTCGTGCCGCTCTTGCCGATGACCATGCCGGGACGCTCGACGAGGATGTTCACCCGGGTCCCAATCGGGGTCCGCTGGATGTTCATCCCGCCAAACCCGGCGCCTTCGATTTCCTTGATGAGGAACCGCTTGATGAGGGATCGCTTGGCATTCTCTCGGATAAACTTACGTTCATTGGCCATTTATTCTACCTCTTCGAGGATGATTTCAACATCAGTCGTCGTCTCGTTGCTGTCCGTCCCGCGGCCATGGGCCCGCGGCATGATCGCCTTGATGACCCGGCCCTGATAGGCCGAGATGTGCGCGATGCGCATGGTCTCCGGGGTGAACCCCTTGTACTCTGCGTTGTTTTCCGCGTTCTCCAGGACCTTCAGCATGTACCGGGCCGCCTTCTCCGGGAATGACGCCGGGCCGGTGCCCTTCTGATGATGGACCTTTTGCTTGTGGTACACTGCAGGCACCGCCTGCTTCAGGGCGATGACCGCCTCGAGGTACTTCTTCCCCTCTTCCAGCGTCAGCCCACGCAGCGCGTACGCAAGGTTCATGGAATCCTTCGGGGAGCAGTGCAGCTCAAAGCCGTACGCCTTGGCGCTCTTCTCCGTGTTAATCTCCTGTTGATATCTGCGCATGGCTCATCACTTCAATGGCATGAACTTGGATCCTCTTGTCGCACCCACACCCGGCCCGGTGTGCTTCACCTTCTTACGGGTGAGCGCGAACTCGCCGAGGTAATGGCCGACCATCTGCGGCTGGATGTTAATCCGCTCGAACTCCTTGCCGTTATGCACCTGGATGTTGCGTCCGATGAACGACGGCAGGATCGGCATATCCCGGCTGTGGGTCTTGACGACCACGTCGTGCGGGGTGTTCTTGAGGTCCTCAAGCAGCTTGTTCTGCTCGTAGGTCAGTCCGCGTTTGAACGTCCGGCGGATCCGCGAGGGCAGCAACGGCAATAACTCCTCCAAGGACAGCTTCTGCAGCTCCTCCAAGGAGAGCCCGTAGTAGCGGAACTCCTTCTTCCGCACCTCGATCTTCTTGCGGTCCTTCCTGCGTTTCGCCTGGAAATCAACCATAAGTCATCTACCTCCGTCCGGTCCGGCGCGGCGCTATGTTCCCGACTTTCCGGCCGGGGGGCGCGCCACGGGAGACTGAGCTGGGTTTGCCGACGTGCTGGTGGCTTCCACCGCCATGGGGGTGGTCCACGGGGTTCATGGCGACGCCGCGGACGATGGGGTATTGTCTGCCCTTGGGCCGGCGCGCCCAGTATTTCTTACCTGCCTTCATGAACGGTTTCTCGGGACGTCCGCCGCCGGCGGGCACCCCGATGGTCGCCCGGCACATGGAATCTAAGGTCTTGAATTGTCCGGAGGGCAGCCGGATGATAGTGCGGCGTGGGTCATGGGAAATGATGGACGCGCTGCTGCCGCCGGCTCGGACGAGCTTGCCGCCGTCTCCGGGTGTGATCTCAATATCATAAATAGGGTACCCTTCAGGGACGACCCCGATGGGCATGATGTTGCCGGGTTCGACGTCCGCCCGGCTCTTGGTGAATGTAATCGTTTGGCCGACCGAGATGCCCTCGGTGGCGAGTATCTGTAGCGTCTTGTTGTCAGAGAGTCGGAGTCTGGCGATAGGAGCGCTGCGGCCTGGGTCATGGATGATCTCGGTGATGGTGCCGTGCATCTCTTTGTCGCTACCGTACTTGATGTCTCCGCGGAATTTGTGTGATTGGACGTTGAAACGGCCTCGGTTGCGGCCTCGGCGTTGTTGAATCAGGTTCTTTCCCATGGTTCACCTCTAGAAGACTCCTATGCGCATCCCGATGTCCTCAGCCTTGAACTCCGGCATGAAGATGACGATCGCGTGTTTGCCGATCTTCGTGATGCGGGTGTTGACCCTCTTGACTTTGACGTCGAACAGTTTCTCCACGGCGGCCTTGATCTGCGCCTTGCGCGCGGTGCGTCGGACGATGAACTCGAGGGCGTTTTTCTGTTCCATCTGCATCATGGTTTTCTCTGTGACGTGGGGGTAGAGGACGATGGCGTAGGGATCCATTTACTTAGCACCTCCGATTTTGGAGAGCGCGGCTTTGGTAATCACGGTCAGCCTGCCGGCGGTGCCGCCAGGGGCGAGATGTTCGATGTTCAGCTGCGCGGGCATCGTGACGTCGACGCCGGTGAGGTTCCTGGAGCTGCGTGCGATGGTTTCGTTTGTGTAGACGATGAGGATGGACTTGGGGATCCGGTATTTGCGGCCGCGCATCTTCCCCTTGCCGGCGCGGATGTGTTTGCCGTTCTCGGCGCGTAGGACGTCGCTGTAGATGCCGATCTTGTCCAGGGCGGCGACGACGTCTTTTACCTTGACGAGGGTTTCGAAGTCGTCGTCCACGACGATGGGCAGGGTGATGTCGTCTTTGAAGGCGTGCCCGCGGGCGGCGACGATGGTCTTGTCCGCGGTCGCGGCCAGCGCGCTGTTGCGCGCCAGAGCTTGTTCTTTTTTGTTCATCTTTTCTTTCCAGCTGTGCTCCGCCTTGGGGGGATGGGCGCGTCTGCCGCCGACGACGTTGGGTGCGAGGGCGGCGTTCTGCCCCTGGGTGAGGCGGGGGACACGGGACATGCCTCGGCCTTTTCCGACGCTGGCGACCGCGTGGCGGGTGCCGGCGAGCGGGTCGTTGCCGTAGGGCTGCCGCTGGTTGGAATGGGTGACTTCGAAGGATTTCTTGATGATGTCCGGGCGGTACGCGGTGGTGAAGACCTTGGGGAGGGTGATCTGTTCCTTCACCGTTCCGTCGATGCCGTAGACGTTGATCTTTGTCATGGCTGGTTACACTCCTTGTTTGCTGGAGACTGAGATGAACGTGACCTCTGGTTTTTGGATTTTGACGCCGCGTTGGTAGCGGATGGCGTCGCGCAGTCCGATGAGTCGTTTGGTGGGTCCGGGGATGGAGCCGTGGAGGAGGATGTAGGAGTTGCGGACGACGCCGTATTTGGGGAAGCCGCCGGCTGGGGTGATCTCGGTGCCGTTGTCGCCGATCTTGAGGACGCGCTTGTTGTATTCGGTGCGTTGGGCGTAGCCGAGTTGTCCCGCTTGGGGGACGGTGGCTTGGACGTAGCTGGGGTGCCAGGAGCCGGCGGTGCCGATGAGTCTGCGGTGTTTGCTGTTTTTGTGGACGAGGAGTTTGACGTGGTGACGCTTGATGGTGCCTTGGAATCCTTTGCCTTTGGTGATGGCGATGGTGTCAAGCATGTCGCCTTCGCTGACGACGTCGCTGATTTTGAGTTCTTTTCCGAGGATGCTTTTGGCGTAGGTGATCTGGTCTTGGATGGTGCCGCCGCCGATCTTGACTTCGGTGATCTCTGGTGCTTTTTTGGGGACGCCGGTGACGAGTTTGGGCTGGGTGTAGATGATGGCGCGGATTTCTTCTGCGTCGGTGGGGATTTCCTTGGTTGCCTGGGGTTTTTTCTTGGGCATGGGGATGCGTCTGGTGAGTTCTGGTTCGAGGCTGTCTGCCCAGGTTTCGTAGGTGACGTGGAGGCCGTAGGCGTCGCGTTGGTAGGCGCGGATGGCTGCGACTTTCATGGGTGGTGTTTCGACGACGGTGACAGGGACTTTGACTTCGCGGCCGCTGGTGGTACTGGTGGGTCGGTAGTCGACGACGAAGGCGTGGGTCATGCCGGCTTTGTATCCGAAGAAGGCTTGGAGTTTGGGTTTGTCGCCGCCCTGGACCCAGCTGGTGATGTGGGGTGTTTCGCTGGCTGCACGTTTGCGTGGCCAGTACCCATGGGACCCTCTCTTTGGATGGTGGATGTTTGCCATAGAGTATCCTCTGCCGTGGTAGTGGAATACTGAAGTTTCCTTCGGTTTTCCGTTTGTCTTAACCGTGACATGTCCGCCGCGGCCCAAGAAGGGATTGGTGGGTCGCTGTTTGCCGGGGTTCCCATGGGGGGAATTGCCCGGATGCGTGTCTGGTTAGGACCAGGATACATGGCATAAAAGAATTAGTATTTAAATCTTCTGAGCGGTGGTTCTGTCACTTCCTGTGGTGTCACCCCAGTGGTGTTTCATTAGTGGTTTTTTATTTTTCAATTACTGATAACCTCCAAAAAAGTTAATATGCAAAGAAAAAGATTTGTTTTTAAATGACTGAAAAACTATTATGGTTTTATCCA
>Ga0315282_10012445_pt1 | contig 13017 bp, 10 predicted proteins | sample YL17G07_20_MG_FD_203693 | JGI IMG/M metagenome (GOLD analysis project Ga0315282, IMG submission 203693) | Sediment microbial communities from Yellowstone Lake, YNP, Wyoming, USA - YL17G07_20 | ecosystem: Environmental > Aquatic > Freshwater > Lake > Sediment | place: USA: Wyoming | collected...
GCTGAATTTCTTGTGGATGTCCATGGGCACCACTGTTACATTATCCATTGGGCTGCCTCCTTTCACGTTGGTGGTCGTTCCTTGCCCACATTGACAACGTGGACCAGGCAGCCTTTCATCCAATTACTTTGCTTGAGGCGTTGAATAAGCAGGCAGCGGGCTGTGGGCGTTGCGGTGTGAGCAAAGGCACGAATTGATGATCGGCGCAAAAGGCAGCGCCGGAAGGTGGATCCGCCGACGGCGGACCTGTCCTACTTCGGGCGCACGGCCGTGCGCCCCTACAATTGGCTATCGACGTAAGTCTCGCCGCTACGCGCGGTAAGGAACCCTCACTGTACTGTGCCTGTCTGTGAATTGCGAACCTCGTCTGCTCTTTGGAGCACTTCCACAATGCCGCGGCGGCGCAATGTGCCTTAAGATGCCGCGGAGAGTATCGTGGGCGGGCAGTGGTGATGCGCCGGCGGTGGATCAGGACAGTCGGGCGCAGCAAGCAGCGCCCCTACGTCTGGTATGGGCGGGCGCTCCTGACAGAGAACGTGGCTACACACGCGCAAAGGAGATGCGATCATGGCTGAGAAGCCGTATAAGTATGTGATCATAGGCGGAGGGCTGGCAGGGGCGTACGCTGTGGAGGGCATAAGAGAGCGGGACAAGAATGGCGCGATACTTCTTGTGGGGAGTGAGAGGCATCTGCCGTATGACCGGCCGCCGCTGACGAAGAAGCTGTGGTTCGGGAAGAAGAAGCTCGAGGATATATTCGTACACAAGAACGGCTTCTATGACGAAAACGGCGTTGACGTGCGTATCGGGACGACGATCGCGTCGATCGACGCGGCGAAGAGGACCGTCACCGACACGGCTGGCAACGCGTACGGGTACGAAAAGCTCCTCATCGCAACCGGCGGCATTCCGCGCAAGCTCGATATCCCCGGCGGCGATCTCGAAGGCGTATGCTACTATCGCTACCTCGACGACTACTTAGCGACGCGCGAGAAGGCTCTGGAGGGGTCCACGGCGGTTGTCGTGGGAGGGGGATTCATCGGGTCGGAGATAGCGGCGGCGCTTGCGACGGTGAAAGCGTGCGTGACGATGGTATTCCCGGCTCGCTACGTGTGCGATCGTGTGTTTCCCGAGGAACTCGGCAGAGCAATGGTCGGAAGCTTCGAGGACTGCGGCATCACAGTCATCACGGGCGATAAACCGGTATCTATCAGGCGCGAAGGCGAAGGCTTTGTGACCGCCACTGAACGAATACAGCGATTGACCTCCGACATGGTCATCGTCGGGGTAGGGATAACGCCTGAGGTCGGCCTCGCGAAGAGCGCAGGACTCGTCGTGGGCGACGGGATAGTCGTCAACGAGTTTCTGCAGACGTCCAACGCGGACATCTACGCCGCGGGAGACAATGCGTTCTTTCCGTACAAGACGCTCGGCCGCAGCATGCGCGTCGAGCACTGGGATAATGCGATTAACCAGGGCAAGTACGCCGGCCGGAATATGGCAGGGGCGCGGGAGCCGTACGATTACGAGCCGTACTTCTTCTCGGACCTCTTTGATTTCGGTTACGAGGCCGTGGGAGACGTAAGCTCCAAGCTGGAGACCTATGCCGACTGGAAGAAGGAGAACGAAACCGGCGTGATCTACTACCTGCAGGACGGAAAGGTGCGCGGGGCGATGATGTGCAACGTGTGGGACAAGGTGCCGGCGGCGAGAGAGCTCATCAGGAAGGGAGCCGCCATGCCGAAGGAGGCGCTGCACGGGGCGATAGCGTAAGAGCAGTCCGAAGTCCGAAGTCTGAAGTCCGAAGAGAACCAAGCTGAAGACTGAAAGTTGAAGGAAGAAAGAAGCGATCATCCGCAGATTCCGCAGATTACGCAGATGATCAATTAGCAGAACGCGTGCGCTGAAGCGCACCCTATGTGACTGAAAAGAAAGACTGGAGACCGGAGACTGGAGACTGTAGCAACCCCGAAACCGAGAACCAAAGGCAAAGAGCAGTGCACCGGCGAAGGGTGTTTGCTGAAAGGCGAAGCGTTTGCGATAGAGCAGCGTAGGAGGATGAGAATGGCGCTTGGAGATGAGAAGTGCAGGCCGCCGCAGGCGGATGAGCCGGCGTTGTCAGGGGATGAAGTGAAGGAACTGCTCAAGGAGGTCCCCGACTGGTCGAAGAGGGGCAAGGCTATCGAGAGGGAGTTCAAGTTCAAGGACTTCCGGCAGGCCATGGAGTTTGTGAACCGGGTAGCCGATACGGCCAACTCACAGGACCACCATCCGGATATCTTCATCTCGTACAACAAGGTGCGGCTCACGTTCTCGACGCACAAGATCGGCGGGCTGTCGAGGAATGATTTCATAATGGCGGCGAAGGTGGACAGGCTGACGCAGGCGGTGCCGGCAGGGGCGACGGCGTAGGGCGGAGGCTGGAGGCAAAAGGAAACCCCGGAACCAAGGGCACCGGCGCAAGAGGCAGCGCCGCAAGGTGAATCCGCCGGAGGTCCGCCGGCGGTGGATTCTACTGATGGGCGACGAGAGCGAGCGCGCCGCTGGGTCTTGGCTATGAGAGCACAAGGTGGCACGGCCCTCACCCCTGGCCCCTCTCCCAGAGGGCGAGGGGAGCGCATTGGCGGGCAAGCCGCCAGTGGCACATAGCATGTAAGGCGAGGCAACGCATAGTGCATCAGAGGCAGGCATGAGCGAGAAGGGGCTTCAGGGCAAGACGGCACTTGTGACGGGCGGGGCGAAGCGCATAGGGGAGGCGATATGCCTGGCGCTTGCGCAGGACGGCGCGAACATCGTCATCCACTACAGGTCATCCACAGACAACGCCGCCGAACTTCAGGAAACGATTGCCTCATACGGCGTCAAGTCGTGGACCATACAGGCGGACTTCGCGAAGCGCGAAGAGTACGAGACGCTTATCGCGCGCACGGCGGAGTTGGCCGGGGGGCTCGACATACTCGTCAACAGCGCGGCCATATTCCCGTTTGAGACGCTCGACAAGGCGACGTTCGAGAGCCTCGTCGAGAACATGGAGGTTAACGCGTGGGCGCCATTTGTGCTGATGCGCGATTTCGCGCGCATAGTGGGGAAGGGGCGCGTGGTGAACCTCGTCGACTCGCGCGTCACCGGGTACGACTGGAATCACGTCGGCTACATACTGAGTAAGCACGTCCTCAATGCGCTCACGAACATGGCGGCGGTTCAATACGCGCCCGGCATCACAGTCAATGCGGTAGGGCCGGGGCTTATCCTGCCGCCGCCGGGGCGCGAGCACGACTACATAGACAAGTTGGTCAGCACCGTTCCGCTCAAGCGCCACGGCGATGTGAGCGAGATTGCGGACGCGGTGCTGTATCTTCTGAAAGCGGAATTCGTTACGGGCGCCACGATATATGTGGACGGTGGAAGACATCTCATTGAGTACGCCATGGAGTACGCAAGTGGACCGCATCCGGATTAGCGATCTGGCAGTACGATGCATTATCGGCGTCAATGACGAGGAGCGCCGCGAGAAGCAGGACGTTTCGATTAACATCGTTATTCATGCGGACCTCGCCAAGGCCGGGAGGACCGACCGGTTCGAGGACACGGTCGACTACCGCGACATCAAGAAACGCGTCGTGAGCATGGTGGAGGCGTCTCACTTCTACCTTGTCGAGGCGCTCGCCCAGGCGGTCGCCGACATATGTCTCGAGCAGCCGGCGGTGAAGAAGGTCGACGTGCGCGTGGACAAGACGGGCGCGCTTCGGTTCGCGCGAAGCGTGGGCGTGGAGATCACGCGCGAGCGCGTGGCTAAAGTGAAGGCGTTTGTAAGCATCGGCTCGAATGTCAGGCCGCGGGAGAACGTGAAGAACGCTCTCAGGCTTCTCGCGACGCACGTTCGCATAGCCGGCATATCGACTGTCTATGAGACTCCTGCGCTCTTGAGGCCAAACGAGGCGGCATTCTACAACTCGGTGGTCGAGATCGAGACCGACATGGAGCCAAAGGACCTGAAGGCGCGCGTTCTTGAGCGCATAGAGGGGTTTCTCGGCCGGGAGCGGACGGCGGACAAGTTCGCGTCGCGCACGATCGATCTCGACTTAATCGTCTACGATGACCTTGCGGTGAGCACGGACGAATTCACGCTTCCGGACCCGGAAATCACGAAGCGCCCCTGGCTCGCGTTGGGCCTCGCGGAACTTGCGGGTGACCTGGAGCTCACCGGGATGGGACTTCGCGCCGGCGACATTGCGGCGAAGGCGTCGCGTGAGAACATAGAGCCATTGGAGGCGTACACGGAAGATCTGAGAAAGGAGATTCTCGGTGCCGTACAACGTTGAGAGGGTATCAGAGCTTGTCCGCATGCTCCTTACGGAGATCGGCGAAGACCCTGACCGCGAGGGGCTCGTGAAGACTCCGGAGCGCGTCGCGAAGGCGCTCGAGTTTCTGACCTCGGGCTATCACGGCGAGACGGAGGAGATCATCAACAACGCCTGCTTCTCGCAGGAAGTGAATTCCATGATCATCGTCCGGGATATCGAGCTCTACAGCCTGTGCGAGCACCACATGCTGCCGTTTTACGGCAGATGCCATATCGGATACATAAGCAAGGGCAATGTGATCGGAGTAAGCAAGCTCGCGCGCCTCGTCGATATGTACTCGCGGCGGCTCCAGATACAGGAGCGCCTCACCGAGCAGATATCTCACGCCATCATGGACGCCGTCGGCGCCGAAGGGGCAGGGGTCGTCATCGAGGCGCGTCACCTCTGTATGATGATGCGAGGCGTCCAGAAGCAGAACTCGATGATGCTCACGTCGTCGGTGCTGGGGACGTTCAGGAGCAATGCATCAACGAGGCACGAGTTCCTGTCGCTCGTCGCGAGGCCGGGGGCATAGGGGGCACACGAACAGGGTGTGGCCGGAGTATAGTGGCGGGATTGCGGGGGCGAAAGCCCCCGCGCCCCACGGCGTCGCGGCGCCCCGGCCTGACGGCCGGAGCGCCACGACGCCGATGAACGCTGTCGCGCGCGCCCTTTCGGGCGCGATCACGCCGTTGTACCCCGGACAGCCCCTTACCGGCGCCACAAACCAGGCGAGTGCATACGATAGCCCTGCACAAAGGCGGGCATGGCCGCGGGAGGCACTACGACGGCTGGCGGCTACTGCCACCACTACAAGCAGATCTCAGCGCACGAACAAATCCGCGGCGTTGCTGTTGCATGTCCTGATTCACCCGGTATAATCCATTTCGTTACTCGCCAAGGGGGAGTAGCAGGGCTCAAGAAGAGCTTCGGACAGCCAACAAGCACGAAGTCGAGGACTTCTGGCCTGTCCGGCCGGCCCCGCGTAACTCGCGGGAATCTCCGGGTGTGAGACCTTTGGCTGCGCGTAGCATATTGCGCGCGGCCGGGTCATTGCCGCGCGGGCCGGAGAACGCATGAAACGCTACTACAACCATCTTTTCATTTCCATCGCCGCCGCCGCGATGGTTCCCGGTATATACCTCAGGCTCGCGGGAGTCGAAACAGCTCCTTGGGTCGCCGCGCTTGTGAGCGGCATAGCGATTCTCGGAGCGTCGTTTCTCCTCTTATGGGCGTGCGATGCCGCGCAGAAGGATATCCCTCAGGCCCTTGCGCTTGCCGTCGTGGCCCTAATAGCGGTGCTGCCCGAATACGCCGTCAGCATGTACTTCACCTGGGAGGCCGGGCAGCATCCCGACGGCCCGTATGCCCAGTACACCGTCGCAAACATGACCGGCGGCAACCGGCTCATCATCGGCCTTGCGTGGGCGCTTGTGGCGGTTCTATACTGGGTCAAGTTCCGCTCCCCCGTGCGCATCGAGGAGGAGCGTAGGACCGAGCTTCTTTTCCTCGGCGCGGCGACGGCCTACGCGTTCGTAATACCGCTCAAGAACACGCTTGCGTGGTACGACGGCATCGTGCTCCTCGGCCTGTACGTGTGGTACATCCGAATAGCCGGGAAACGCAGCGTGGTCGAGATCGAGGAGGGCGGTCCAGCGGCCTTGGTCATGGCGCTGCCGAAGAATCCCCGCCGCATCGCTACGAGCGCGATGTTTCTCGCCGCTGCGGCGGCAATCGCCGCCAATGCCAAGCCGTTTTCCGAGGGGCTCGTCGGGACAGGCAAGATTCTCCACGTGAATGAGTTCTTCCTCGTCCAATGGCTCGCGCCTGTTGCCTCGGAGGCGCCGGAGTTCCTCGTAGCGACCGCTTTCGCGCTCAGAGGACAGGGAGGCGTCGCACTCGGAAGCCTTCTGTCGTCGAAGCTCAATCAATGGTCGCTTCTGGTTGGCATGATCCCCTGGGTGTACGCATGGTCTCTCGGCAGCCTCAGCCACCCGATTCCGATGGGGGACTTCCAGATGCGCGAAATCCTCCTCACCGCGGCGCAGTCGCTTCTGGCGGTGATCATACTCTCGGCCATGCGCCTGACGATCTGGGAGGGGCTGCTGCTTTTTGTCCTGTTCGCAGGCCAGCTAATGTCGCCGGTGTTTGTGGCATCGCTGCCCGAAGGCAAGCTCTTCGGCACCAGCGGCCTGGTCATACACTGGATGTTCTCCGGCATCTATATCGCGCTCTCCGCGGCGTTCCTTATCGTTCGCCCGCGACGAGTAACGCACCTCTGGCGCGGGATAAGATAGAACCTTAGTCGGCCAGGGCGCCCTCGGGAGACACGCGCTCCTCGGCGGTGTCAGTAGTCCCTGAAGCAGCCGTATTCCGTTTCTGATGCGGCACAGTTGCGCGCAAGCGAAGCGTAAGGGGAGAGCCGCGCCAATGATAAGAATCCTGCGAAGGGTCCCGCACCCCTATGCGGCGTTCCGCGATCGCCGTGACGCGGGCCGTGCGCTTGCCGAATTCCTCGCACCGAACGCCAAGGGTGATTCCGTCGTCCTTGCGCTGCCCCGCGGCGGCCTGCCGGTGGGAGAAGGGGTTGCCGAAGTATTTGGCTGCCCCCTCGAGCCCGTAGTTGTCGGCAAGCTTCCCATACCGTTTGACCCGGAAGCGGGCTTCGGCGCTGTCGGAATCGACGGCAGCACGGCTATCAACGAGCCCCTGGTCGAGCATCTCGGTCTCGACCAGCGCTCGATGGACGCCGTCGCAAGAGAGGTCCGGCGGGAGGTCGAGCGCAGAGCCGCCGAGTACCTGGGAAATCACCGCAGCGCCCCTGTCGAGGGGAAGCAGGTTCTCATCGTCGACGACGGCCTCGCAAGCGGCTACTCGATGATGGTGGCCGCGGAGATGACTCGGAAGCGCGCGCCGAAGTCGCTCGTGCTCGCGGTGCCTGTCGCGCCAGCCGAGACGCTTGTAACTGTGGCGCAACTGTTTGACGAGGCCAACTGTCTCATCGTTCAGACGCGACTGCCGTTTGCGGTAGCGTCGTTCTATGACGACTTCAGAGACCTGAGCGACGCGGAGGTCAAAGATACTCTGAGAAGGAGAAGAGACGCGCTGGTTGAGCATTGAAGAGCTCGCGATCAGGAGGGGTACATATGAAGAAAGCAGAGACCGTTCTGACCGAAACGCACGCTGTTACGGTCGAAGGCCCCTCTTTCGCCATCCAAGGCGACCTTGGAATCCCTGCGGGAGCAGTTGGCGTGGTTCTTTTTGCCCACGGCAGCGGGTCCAGCCGGATGAGTCCGCGCAATCGCTTCGTGGCGGAGGTGCTGCGATCATCGGGGCTCGCAACGCTTCTAATCGACCTTCTGACGTTTGACGAAGAGAAGGTCGATGCGGAAACCGGCCGTCTGAGATTCGACATCGAGTTCCTCACCGAGCGCCTTGTGTTGGCCACAGACTGGCTCAAAGAGGAATCGTCGACAAAGGAACTGCAGATCGGCTATTTCGGCGCAAGCACGGGATCAGCCGCTGCGCTCGTCGCGGCTACGCGGCGCCCGCGCGACATAAAAGCAATTGTCTCGCGCGGCGGACGCCCGGACCTTGCCGAAAGAGCCCTTCCTGAAGTGAAGGCTCCGACGCTCCTCATCGTCGGTGGCGCAGACCTTCTGGTTCTCGATCTCAACGAGGAAGCCCTCGGCCTCCTTAACGTCGAAAAGGAGCTGGCAATCGTCCCTGGCGCCACGCACCTCTTCGAAGAAGCCGGCGCACTCGAGCGTGTCGCTGAACTGGCCAAGGAGTGGTTCCTCCGGTACCTTGGCGTCCAAGCCTGAGCGAGTACAGACCCTCAGCCTTCAACCGCGGGGTTGTCCGTTGCGCAAAGGATTCAGTTGTCAAAGAGCGAGGAAACCAGACCGAAGTCTGAAGTCGGAAGTCCGAAGCAAACCAAGAATCGATACGACTCATCCGGTCCAGAGGGGCAGGCGAGGACTGCAGGTCTCGACCGGCCACGGCATCGAATTTCGGCCGAATCGTGATAGGAGGGGCAGGTGAGACTTGCACATCTCGACCGACCATGGAAAACCAGTCCGAAGTCTGAAGTCCGAAGTCCGAAGGCAACCCTATCAAAGAGAGAAACACAGTCCCTCTGTAACTATGCGGGGTGCACGAGTCTTGGAGCTTTCTGGGAGACGTAAGTCCAATAGACTGTTTTCCAGATATGGACGTAAGGTCTTATGCGGAAGTGACTTGATGAAAAGACGAGAGATCCGGATTTTTCTTCCAAAGGTGCACGAGTCTCACGGTGCCGGGGAGGAGCGCGGCACAAGATGTAGGGGCGCGCCTGCGGTGCAAGAACAGGAGAGCAGGGGAGTGAAGCATTGGTGAGAAGGGTGGGAGAAGTGGGAAGGGGGGGTGTGGTCGCGCGACTCGGCGTGGGCGCTTGACTCAGGGGTTCCTCGGGGGTACCATCGCGAGAGACATGTAGGGTCATGGCATTTCCTGGAAGGACCGCGATGGACGTCTCCGACAAGCCTGGCCGCAAGCCGGGGGATATGTGCCCCTGGTGGGTAGGGTTCTTCATTGACAACTGGATCCGACGGCTGATTCACAACCCGGAGAAGATTCTGTCGCGGTATGTGAAGGCGGGAATGACGGTGGTGGACGTCGGCTGCGGGATGGGGATCTTTTCCATTGGCGCGGCGAGACTCGTCGGGCCTGAGGGGCGCGTGATCTCCGTGGACGTTCAGGAGAAGATGCTCCAGCACCTGATGCGCCGCGCCCGCAAGGCCGGGGTCGCAAGCCGCATCACGCGCGTAAAGACCGATGGCGGCCGCATCGGCGTCACGGAGAAGGCCGACTTTGTTCTGACGTTCTACATGGTCCACGAGGTGCCCGACCACGACAGCTTCCTCCGCGAGGTCGCTTCGATCCTCAAGCCTGGGGGGCAGTACCTCCTCGTCGAACCGCCACGGCACGTTTCCAAAGAGGATTATGATGCAACGGTTGCGATTGTCGAGCGCGCGGGACTTGAGGCGGTTGAGACTCCGCGCATCAGAGGGAGCTACGCAACGCTGTTTCGAAAGACAGCACGTAAAGAGATCGGACCAGGGACTGAACCAGACAAGAAAGAATGATTGTCTACAGATTACGCCGATTACGCAGATGAACCAGCGGCGTTTCCACTGAGACATCCTGACCAGTCTCGACGCCCTCAGGCCGTTCGCAAGTCTTCCTGGACGCGTGCCCTGAAGCGCACCCTATGAATTCGAGGATGCACTTGAGTGTGCCTTCTCACTTGCCACCCGAGCCGTTGTGCGTATATTCAACCCCCGTTATACAGGTCCTTGCATCCTTATCCGGGGGAGTTCATGACCGAACTGAATGAGGCAACGCCCGCACAGCCGGACCAGCTTTTCACCCGAGCACAGCAGGTTCTCGCGGAGCGCTTCGGGTACAGTGAGTTTCTGCCGGGGCAGGCGGAGTCGCTCAGGTCGGTGCTGGGAAAGCGGAATCTGCTTGTGGTGATGCCGACGGGGAGCGGGAAGTCGCTGCTGTATCAGTTGCCGGCGCTTATGGATGGGGCGCTGACGTTGGTGGTGTCGCCGCTTATTTCGCTGATGAAGGACCAGGTGGATGAACTGGAGAGGAAGCGCATACCGGCGACGTTTGTGAATTCAAGCTTGAGCCTCGATGAGCAGCGCGAACGGGTTCGGCTGGCAATCGGGGGACGGGTGAAGCTCCTCTATGTCGCGCCGGAGCGGCTGAGGAACGACGCATTCCGCGCAGCATTGAAACGCATGCGGATCGCGCGGATGGCGGTTGACGAGGCGCACTGCATATCGCAGTGGGGGCACGACTTCAGGCCGGATTACCTGCGCCTGCGGGAGTTCCGCGAGGAGATGGGCAAGCCTCTTGTAACCGCGCTCACCGCCACTGCAACCGCGCGCGTCCAGCGAGATATCATTGAATCTCTGGGCCTTGCGCCAAATGAAGTCGACGTGCACGTTCACGGCTTCGACCGGCCCAACCTGCTTCTAAGTGTCATCAAGACTTCGGGCAACGATGAGAAGGATTCGATTCTTCGCGAATTCATTGCAGCCGAGAAGGGCTCCGGCATCATCTATGCCGGCACGCGACGGGTCACGGAAGACGTCGCGGAGTTGCTCAAGGACGTCGAGAAACGAACGGTCGTCTATCACGCGGGAATGGAGCCTGAGGAGAGAACAGCCGCGCAGGAGGCATTCCTAACAGGCAAGGCGAGGGTCGTGGTCGCGACGAGCGCGTTCGGGATGGGGATCGACAAGCGCGACGTGCGATTTGTGGTTCACTACAACTATCCGGGCTCCGTCGAGCAATACTACCAGGAGATCGGCCGCGCAGGAAGGGACGGCGAGAACTCGCGCTGCGTGCTCCTGCACACGCCGGCGGACAGATTCCTGAGGGAGTTCTTCATCGATCTCAATTACCCGGCGCGCGAGCAGGTCGAAGACATTTACGAAACCATCTGGAGCGTGCCGGAGAACCCGGTGATGCTCACTTACAAGGAGATCGCGGACCTTTGTGATGAGGACGTGAAGGAGGGGCAGATCGGCGCGGCGGTACGGCTAATGGATCAGGCCGGAGTAACGCGCGCGTTTGCGGGCGAGGCGAAGATCGCCGTGTCGCTCGCGGTTCCGGCTTCGAAGTTCCTGCCCAAGGTCACGAGCCCTCAGCAACGCAAGGCTATCGAAGCGCTTTCGGTTGCTGCGGATATCGAGGCGCCGGGGCGTTATGAGATGACGCTTGGGCAGCTCACGGCTGCGTCGGGACTTACGGATGACCAGGTGCGAAGGGCCTTGAGCGCGCTCGACCGCGAGGGAGTAGTGGCGTATGAGCCGCCTTTCAGGGGAAGGGGCATACAGAAGGTCTCGGCCCAGATGACGCCATTCCACAAGGTCGCGATTGACTGGAAGCGGCACTACGCCCTGCGAGAGGCGGAAGAGAAGAAGCTCCAGGCCATGGAAGAGTTCATGGCCGGAAGGGAATGCAGGCGCGGCTTCATCCTGAAGTATTTCGGCGAGGCCGGCGCGAAGTCGTGCGGAGTTTGCGACGTCTGCGCAGTGCCGAAAGACAAGAAGCCAAACGCAGACGCGCCCCTTGAGAAGTCGACGATTGCGATGCCGATCCTTCTATGCGTGAAGCACTTGCGATTCCCGGTTGGGAAGACGCGGATCGCGCAGGTCGTGACGGGGTCGCGGGATAAGGCGATTATCGATTGGAAACTCGACAAGAATCCGGCTTACGGGCTCGTCAGGGCACCGCAGGAAGAGGTCAAGGAAGTCATCGACAACCTTGTTAAGCGCAGGTACCTGGAGGCGGGAGGCGAGCCGGGGCGGCCGGTGCTGGCGCTATCGGCGAGCGGGAGGGCGGTCACCGAGGCGGTCAGGGACGAAGAGGTGCGCGCGTCGGTGGCGGAGGCGACGCCGAATAGAAGAGAGCTCAGTGGCGCGGAGGCGAGAGTCGCAGCGCTCAGGTGTGTGGCGTCACTCAAGAAGCCGCTGGGCACATCGAAGATCGCGGCGATACTCTGCGGGTCGAAGGCGGCGTGGATAGAAGGCATCGGCGCTGAGCGCTTTGAAACGTACGGCATTTTCGCAGGTTCGCAGGACGATGCGAGGAATCTTGTCGGTGCGATGGTCGGCGAGGGGCTTCTCGCGAAGGGCGGGAGCAGAGAGTATCCGGTGGTCGAAATCGCCGAAAAGGGCAGGGCGATGCTGTCGGCGGAAGCATCTGCGGAGAGCGCAACGCTATTATCCGCAGGCACACCGACTCTCGAGCACAAGGCAGAGGCAGACAGTGCCAGATCGCCGAAGCCGGCGTCCGACGCGTTTGGGAAACTACTCGAAGGCGTTCTCAGTTCGGAGCCTGACGATGCCCGTAAGCACCTCGGGGAGCTGAAGACGTTTCCGCCGAAGATCATTGCCGAAAGTGCCGCAGCAGCGTTCGAGACGGCGACGAGTCCGCGAGAGCGGTCGCGCGCGGTATGGCTTGCGGGAGAGGTCTGCGGGAGGCATGGGATTGCGTTTCTTGTTCGCTGCGCGTGGTCGAAAGATGCGGACGTTCAGCGGGTCGCGGTTGCGGCGCTTGCGAAGGCAGCGAGAGCGGCCCAGGCCGAGGCGAGAAGCGCGACGTCGAGGGCCGAGAGCGCGAGGGAAGCGCTCGCAGGCGTTGCGGAAAGCGGCGCGGAGGAAATTCGCAACGCGGCGAAGGAGAGCCTGGAGAGTCTCAAGTCGGACGCAGAAGAGTTTGAGTGAGGTCAGGCACCGTTGCTGCGAGACGTCGCTATTTCGAGAGGAGTTGCAGCATGAGAGGACCGACGCGAAGAGGCGCCATGAAGGTGGGGGCGGCAGCGCTGCTTGGTGTGGCGGCACTAAAGGAACGAGAGGCGCGGGCGGATGACGCAAAGGTCGATTCGAGCGGGCCGCAAAGCCCGGTCGGAAGCGGCTATACGTGGGGGCATACGCTGGCGTTCGGCGAAGAATACCACCAGGGGATGCTCGCGATATTCGACGACATCAGGCGGACGGAGCTTGGTGCCCTCGCGGAGCTGGCCGATCGCATGGCCGCCACGCTGAAGAGCGGAGGGAACGTATGGATGCAGGCCAAGCAGGGACACATGCCGCGGTTTGAATTCGACGAATCC
>Ga0315282_10012447_pt1 | contig 13015 bp, 25 predicted proteins | sample YL17G07_20_MG_FD_203693 | JGI IMG/M metagenome (GOLD analysis project Ga0315282, IMG submission 203693) | Sediment microbial communities from Yellowstone Lake, YNP, Wyoming, USA - YL17G07_20 | ecosystem: Environmental > Aquatic > Freshwater > Lake > Sediment | place: USA: Wyoming | collected...
TAAGGACGTCTGATTAACGCACATTTTTCCGTCAAGCATCTCTCGCCCTTCAAAAAAAGTTTATCTTTTTCCCTCCTGCAAATTTTACATGCAGGCTCAATGTTTCTGGCCAACTAGACCCTCCTTCTCTTCTTTGGCCTGCATCCGTTATGCGGGATCGGAGTGATATCATTAATGGCTCCAACCTCCAGACCCGCAGCTTGCAATGACCTGATGGCTGTTTCTCTACCTGAACCTGAACCTTTCACGAACACATCCACCTTTTTTAATCCGTGCTCCTGGGCCTTTTTCGCAGCCGACTCAGCAGTCATCTGGGCAGCAAAGGGCGTGCTTTTGCGCGATCCCTTGAACCCAAGGCTTCCAGCGCTGCCCCAGGAGATGGTATTCCCTTCCTGGTCGGTTATGGTTACGATCGTATTATTAAAAGTTGATTGTATGTGAGCAGCTCCATATAGTATGTTCTTCTTAACTTTTTTCCTAGTAACTTTTTTCTTTCCCGTACTTGCTGGTTTTGGCAAGTTGTTTAACCTCCTGTAACTAAACTATAAGAATTTACTTCTTGTACTTTATTCCGACTGTCTTGGGCTTTCCTTTTCTGGTACGCGCATTTGTGTGCGTTCTCTGACCGCGAACCGGCAGCCCTTTCCTGTGGCGAAGTCCTCTATATGAACCTATCTCCATTAATCTTTTTACGTTCTGCGAGATCTCGCGCCTCAGGTCGCCCTCTACCTTCAGGTTTTGATTGATGTAATCTCTTATCTTATTAACTTCATCATCGGTCAGGTTTTTTACCTGGACATCTCCCTTGATGTTCGCAGCATCCAGAATTTTCTTCGCCTGCGGCTGCCCAACCCCATATATACATGTAAGCGCTACCTCGACATGTTTATCCCTAGGTATGTCTACTCCAGCTATTCGAGCCAAACTCTCCTCCTAAGCCTAACCCTGCTTCTGTTTATGGCGTGGATTGGTGCAGATTACCCGCACCTTACCCTCACGTTTTATGATCTTACATTTTTCACATATCTTCTTTACCGATGGTCTTACCTTCATCATAACTCCTATTTATACCTATAAAGTATCCGACCCCTGGAAAGGTCATAAGGTGAAAGCTCAATCACAACCCGGTCACCAGGCAAGATCCTGATGTAGTGCATCCGCATCTTTCCGGAGATGTGTGCCAGCACTTTATGCCCGTTATCCAGCTCGACCCTGAACATTGCATTTGGCAGCGTTTCTAAAACCTTTCCTTCAACTTCTATCGAATCTTCTTTCTTTGCGATCTTTTAACTCCTTTCGGTTGCTAAAAACGCAAAGCGATATTTTATCAACCAGACGTATATATATCAACAAAATTCGGTTAAAATTAACGGTCTACCGTCGTTAACAGCTACCGTATGCTCGAAATGAGCAGACAGCTTCCTATCCTTCGTAACCACCGTCCACCCATCGCTCAAGACCTCAATAGCATCATAGCCTTCATTGACCATCGGCTCAATGGCAAAAACCATCCCTCTCTTGATCTCTGGTCCGACGTTTGCAGGACCATAGTTCAATATCTGCGGTTCCTCGTGCATCCGCGTCCCTATACCATGACCTGCATAATTCTTTACCACCGAAAATCCGTTTGACTCAGCCAATAATTGTACCGCATGGGAAATATCCGAAATACGATTTCCCTCAACGCACTTGCGAATCCCCGCGTAAAGCGATTCCCTGGTCACCTCAATCAGCCGCTTTGCCCTATCGTCAACATCACCAACCGGAAAGGTAACTGTTGCATCAGCAAAATAGCCTGACTTCTGCACTCCAACATCAATTCCGACGATATCACCCTCTTTAAGAGGTGTATCATCCGGAATGCCGTGCACAACCACTTCGTTTATCTCCACACAGACGGTTTTAGGGAAACCGCGGTAGCCCTTAAATGCGGGCCGAGCACCCCTTTTCATTATTATGTTTTCAGATATCTCATCCAGGCTTATTGTCAAAACGCCTGGTATAATATTCTTGCTAATTATCTCCAGGATCTCCGCCACTATCTTACCAGCTTCAGCTATCCTGGCTATCTCCCTTTTTGAGCGTACAGCGATCATTATTCTTTAATCAAACCAATAATCTCAGAAAAAATATTGTTCTTCTCTCCCCATCCATTTGCATCCCTCATGATGCCCTTTGCCCTGTAATAGTCCAGAACGGGAAGCGTCTGACTGTAATAAACCTTAAGCCGGTTCTTTATAGCTTCAAGGCTATCATCCGTCCTCGTTTTCAGCTCTCCCCCGCAGACATCACATACGTCTGAATCCAACTGAGGTTCATACTCAACATGTGTAACCCTGCCGCACAGATCGCAGACCCTCCTCCCGGTAAGGCGCCTGATTATCTCCTCATCCGATATAACAATATTCACCACCATATCTATCTTCTTCGAGAGCGATCCCAGCATTCTGTCTAACTCCATAGCCTGGTTTACATTTCTAGGATAACCATCCAGGATGAACCCCGCACTCACATCGGGCTTCTTGATCCGCTCAAGTATCATCTCGCGTACCAGCTCATCCGGCACAAGTTCGCCAGCTTCCATATAACTACTGGCCTTCTTGCCGAGTTCCGTCTGCCTCTGCGTGGCATCACGCAGGATATCACCCGTCGAAATGTGCAAAATTTTTAGCTTGTCGGCAATGAGCTTGGACTGCGTTCCCTTCCCTGCCCCAGGGGGACCAAAAATCACCAGGATCATTTCAAAAAACCTTCGTAATCGCGCATTATCAGCTGCGACTCAAGAGCCTTCATGGTCTCCAGTGCGACACCAACCACTATTATCAGTGATGTTCCCCCAAATCTGAACGGTATGCCGAGCGTCGCATATAGGATCTCGGGCAAAACCGCAATAATCGCTAAGAATATCGACCCTGGTAATGTTATTCTGTTCAATATACGGCTCAAATGATTCGCCGTTGGCTTGCCCGGCCTGATACCGGGGACAAAACCACCGTACTTCCTGAAGTTATCCGCAATGTCCAGCGGGTTAAACACGATCGCCGAGTAAAAATAGGTAAATGCGACTATGAGGATCGCATAAAGCACTATATAAATCCAGTTGATCTCATTCTTCGCCCCGGGAGAAATTATATTTGCGATCGTCTGAAGCCAGGGGTACGGTAAAAACCGGGCGATCATCGCCGGGAAAAGAAGGAATGAAGATGCAAAAATTACAGGAATTACACCAGCGGTATTTACCTTCATCGGAATATAGGTCCCGCGCCCGCCATATATCCTGCGGCCCCTCACCTGCTTTGCGTACTGAACCGTTATTTTCCTTTCACCCTGCGTCATTATTACTATCCCAGCGATGACCGCAACCGCAAGGACTCCCATTATTATGATCCTGACGATATTGGTCTCCCACACCCTGAACATTTGCACGATTGCCGGTAAAAAACGGGAAATAATACTCGTAAAGATAATTAACGATATACCGTTACCAATCCCTTTTTGGGTAATCAACTCGCCGAGCCACATGATCAGCGCTGTTCCTGCCGTCAGCGTGGCTATCATTAGGGTGACGTTCATCAAAGTGAAATCCTTTATTGCGCTTCTGAAAAAAAAGACCATTGTGGTTGATTGGAACAGTGCAAGGCCAACGGTCATGTACCTGGATATCTGCTGTATTTTCTTGCGGCCGGACTCGCCTTCCTTTGCCAACTGCTCAATTTTGGGAATGACCATCTGCAAAAGTTGCATTATGATCGATGAAGTGATGTACGGCATGATGCCAAGGGAAAAAACTGCAAAATTTGACATAGCCCCACCGCTGAAGAGGTCAAGAAACCCAAAAATACCTTCTTCAAAGAAATGCTGAATCTGCTTCAGGTCAATGCCCGGTACCGGGATGCTCGCACCAAGTCTGTACACCAGCAATATGAAAAGAGTAAATAGAACTTTGTTGCGGATATCCCTAATTTTGAAAATGTTGCGTAACAACCTGAACACTAAAGCACCTCAACACTGCCGCCAGCAGCTTCGATCTTTTGTCTGGCTTTTACGCTAAATGCATTTGCCTTCACAGCAATTTTTTTAGCGATCTCGCCATCACCAAGTACTTTTATAGGTAGCTTGTCCTTTTCAATCAGACCTTTTTCTTTTAACTCCTGGGGAGTTACCGTCGCGCCGTCTTCAAATCTGTCCAGATCGCCGACATTTACAACCGCAAATTCTTTCCTGTTTATCGGCTTGAAACCACGCAGATGCGGAATTCTCCTTTGAAGCGGCATCTGACCGCCCTCAAAGCCCATTTTTATCTTCGCACCAGATCTCTGTTTCTGGCCTTTATTACCACGTCCACTGGTATTGCCGTGTCCGGAAGACAATCCTCTCCCAACTCTCTTAACTGATTTGCTGGCACCTTTGGGGGCTTTTAAACTACTAAGATCCATTAAAATCCTCCGTATTCTCCATATCTATGGGAACACCCTGTTCTGTAATACCCTTCAGCTTCCTGAGCCCATCAACAGTAGCACGAACCATATTCAGTGCATTTGAGCTGCCGATCGATTTAGTCAATATATCTTTAACGCCAGCAAGTTCCAGAACGGCGCGTACAGGCCCACCCGCGATAACTCCTGTACCAGGAGCTGCGGGTTTGATGAAAACCATTCCCGCTCCCGCATGACCCATGATCTCATGCGTTATAGTTGCCCCGCGTATTGGTACCAGGAACATATCTTTTTTAGCATTGTTCAACGCTTTTTGTATGGCCATGGGCACCTCGTTTGCCTTGCCAAAACCAACACCAACATGACCGCTGCCATCACCGACAGCAACCAGTGCGCTGAACGAAAACCTTCTGCCACCCTTGACTACCTTGGCACATCTGTTTATCTCAATAATTCGCTCTTCAAGTTCTTTTTCCAAAGTCACTGCTCCTGCCACACAAACCTCCAAAATGCTAGAACTTTAAACCGCCCTCGCGAGCACCATCAGCCAAAGCCTTAACTCTGCCGTGGTAAAGATTACAGCCTCTATCAAAAACGACCTCGGTGATTCCTGCTTTTAGCGCTTTCTCCGCAATTCTCCTACCGACCTCTTTAGCCATGTACATACTGCCCTTTTCGCTTTTAACATCACCGGGCAGGTTCATGGATGAGTATGCCAAAATCGTGTGCGCCCTGGTGTCATCAATTATCTGAGCTACAATCTGACGATTGCTCCTGAACACGAAAAGTCGCGGCCTTATCTGCGTACCTGAAATCTTAAGGGATACTCTGCGGTGTCTCTTTTCTTTTTTCAGTAACTTGTTCTCGATCATAATCTAATTTTTACTTCCCTTTCTAAAAGACCTTACGCACCCGTCTTGCCGACTTTTTTGCGGACATATTCTCCCTGGTATCTTATCCCTTTACCCTTATAAGGTTCGGGCTTTCTGGTCGATCTTATCTCCGCTGCAATCTCACCGACCAGCTGCTTGTCAATCCCCTTGACCATGATGGTAGTCTGATTCGGGACTTCAAACGTAATCCCGGCATTTTCCTCGAAAATCACCGGGTGGGAATATCCCACCAGAATTTCCAGCTTTTTGCCGCTCTTGGTAGCTCTATAGCCCGTGCCCACAATCTCCAGTGTCTTTAAAAATCCGTCGCTCACTCCTACAGCCATATTGTTAATGAGACTTCTGTAAAGCCCGTGGAGCGACTTCTCGTACTTGGAATCCGAGCTTCTCTCAAGCCTGATTATGTTGTCCTCCCTGATCACTTTGATCGGGCTCTGGACATCAAGCGACAGCTCACCCTTGGGTCCCTTAATCGAAATGTGCTGGCCATCTATATTAACTTCAACTCCAGCTGGTACTGATATTGACTTTCTACCTATCCTTGACAATTCGCACCTCTAACGTTGGGAAAACTACCATACAAAACATATCACTTCCCCGCCCACTCCTTTTAGCCTGGCCTCAGAATCAGTTAGCACGCCCTGTGGGGTGGAGATAATGGCGATACCCAGACCACTTAACACCTTTGGTATCTCATTTTTATTCACATAGACTTTTCTGCCAGGTTTGCTAATCCTCTTAATCCCCGCTAAGGCCTTCCTTTTATCCTTATACTGCTTAAGCTTGATTCGCAAAATATCTTGCGGGTTGCTTTTTATCACCTCATAAGAGTCGATGTAACCTTCACTGTTCAGAATCCTTGCTATCTCTACCTTCATCCTTGATGAAGGAATATCCACAATAGCCTGTTCAGCCTTATTGGCATTTCTTATCCTTGTAAGCATATCCGCAATCGGATCGATCATCATTTATATCAAGCCTCCTGTCACCAACTGGCTTTTTTAAGACCCGGAATCCTGCCCTCCAGGGCAAGCTCCCTCAAACAAATTCTACATAAACCAAATTTTCTGAAATAAGCCCGCGGTCTTCCGCACCGCTGGCATCTGTGATACGCCCTGACTCTGAATTTTGGAACCCTACTCGCTTTTGCTATAAGCGATTTTTTCGCCAATTCCTAACCTCCGTTAAAATTAAGCCTATTTCCTGAACGGAAAACCAAAACTACTCAAAAGCTCAAAAGCTTCTTCATCGCTATTGGCTGTGGTTGCTATCGTTATGTTCATTCCTCTTATTGCTTCAACCTTATCATAGTCCACTTCAGGAAAAATCAACTGCTCAGTAATTCCGATATTATAATTTCCCCTACCATCAAAGGATCGAGGAGAGAGTCCCCTGAAATCCCTGATTCGCGGCAGACTCACACTGAGCAACCTATCCAGGAACTCATACATTCGCTCACCCCTGAGGGTCACCTTACAGCCTATTTTCATTCCCTCTCGCAGCTTAAAACCAGCAATCGATTTCCTTGCTCTGGTAACTACCGGTTTCTGCCCTGTTATCATCGAAAGCTCGCTCACTGCGTTATCGAGATGCTTCGGTTCCTGTTTCGCGCTGCCAACCCCTACATTGACGACAATTTTATAAATCTTAGGAACCTGCATCTTATTCTTATATGAAAACCTGTTCATCATTTCTGGAACAATTTCCTTCTGGTATAAATCCTTCAATCGAGTCAAATTCTCCTCCACAAAACCTAAGCAATAACGTTATCGCACTTCTTGCAAAGGCGAACCTTTTCCCCGTCATCTAACATTTTGTATCTAACCCTCGTCGGCTTATTGCACGAGGCGCAGATGATCATCACGTTTGAAATATCCATCGGGCCCTCTTTTTCGATGATGGCTGCAGGCTGTGTCTGGCTCTTCTGTTTCGTGTGCCTTTTAACCATATTAACGCCTTCCACGTACACGAAATTCTTCTTGGGCCTTATCCTGAGCACTTTACCTTCTTTGCCTGCATTTTTACCTGTTATAATATGAACTTTATCGCCCTTTTTTATCTTAAACCTATCAAATTTCCTATCCATCAAATTACCTCCGGCGAAAGGGAAACGATCTTCATAAATTTCTTTTCGCGCAGCTCCCTGGCTACCGGTCCAAAAATACGAGTGCCCCTTGGATTGTTCTGCTCGTTTATTATAACTGCAGCATTATCATCAAACCTTATATAGCTGCCGTCTTTTCTTCTGTACTCCTTGCGCGTCCTCACCACCACTGCTTTTACCACTTCGTGCTCCTTGACAACTCCAGTGGGGGAAGCGCTCTTCACAGAAGCCACTATGATGTCGCCCACTCTTGCATACCTTCTCCTCGTGCCACCCAGCACTTTTATGCATTGTATTTCTTTTGCGCCTGTATTATCAGCTACGTTTAATCTGGTTTGTTGCTGTATCATTTAGAATCTCCTGAAAATCGAGCTTTGCCTACCTTGATCATCTGGCTTTCTCGACAATCTCCACAACCCTCCATCTTTTCGTATTCGATAAAGGTCTTGTCTCCATTATGGAAACCAGATCGCCTACGCCGCACTTCCGGTCTTCATCATGCGCTTTGAACTTCCTGGTCTTTGACAATATCTTTTTATATAACGGGTGCTGGAAGCTCGTCTCAACAGCTATGACAACCGTCTTCGCCATATCAGTGCTAACTACTCTTCCCTGCCTAACCTTACGCTTATTCCTCAACTTTAAATACCTCCGAACTATACCTGGTTCCCTGCACTTAACTCTTTTTGTTTTTTAACCGTATATACCCTTGCGATATCCTTTTTTGCAGCCTTGATCCTAGCGTAATTATCAAGTTGCCCCGTGGCAAGTTGAAACCTCAGGTTAAAAAGGTTCTTCTTCGCCTCAAGAAGCTTCTGGTTTAACTCCTCATCAGTCAATTCCTGTAACTCGTCAAGCTTCATTAAAGCTCACCGCCCAAATCTTTAATCGTAACAATCTTACTTTTAATGGGTAACTTATGGCTTGCCAGCCTTAAGGCTTCCCTGGCGACGGCTTCAGGAACTCCTGCCAGCTCAAACATGATCCTGCCGGGCCGCACCACTGCAACCCATCCTTCCGGTGTACCTTTACCACTGCCCATTCTGGTTTCAGCCGGTTTTCTCGTAACAGGTTTACTTGGGAATATATTTATCCACACCTTCCCACCTCGTTTTATAAACCTGGTGATAGCTATCCTGGCAGCTTCGATCTGCCTATTCGTAATCCAGGCAGGCTCCATCGCCTGCAGCCCGTAATCTCCAAAGGCAAGTTTGGAGCCAGCTACCGAGACCCCTTTCATCTTCCCTCTTTGTTCTTTTCTATGCTTAACTCGTTTCGGTAACAACATCTTCTATCTCATCTTCCTTCCCTGAGGACAGAGCGGCTTCAGTTTCAGTTTCAGTTTCCTCATATGATTCAACATCACTTATGGTTTCAACCGGCGGTTTCACACTCTCTTTTTCTCCGCTTGCCTTCACGTCTCCCAGGTAGACCCACACCTTAACTCCAATGCACCCGAATGTTGTGTGTGCCTGGTACGTACCGTAATCAATATTTGCGCGAATGGTATGCAACGGAACTCTTCCTTCACGATACCACTCCCTTCGAGCCATTTCAGCACCAGCCAACCTACCTCCGCACTGTACCCTTATGCCCTTTGCGCCGGCACGAAGTGCAGCAGCTACTGCCTTCTTCATGGCCTTTCTATAAGAAACACGGCTCTCAAGCTGTTGAGCAATACTCTGCGCAATAAGCCTTGCATTAAGCTCAGGCTTTTTAATCTCCTGTATGTTTATCTGTAACTGCTTACTGGTCATCCGCTCAAGTATTTGGCGCAGTTCGTTTATATTGTTGCCTTTTTTACCGATCACAATGCCAGGTCGAGCGGTAAATATATCAACTTTTACCCTGTCTGCAGCTCTTTCAATTTCAATGCTGGAGACTGCAGCATCAATGAGACTGGACTGTAGAAATTTTCTGATATTTATGTCCTCGATCAGATTATCTTTGTAATGCGAAGTCGCAAACCACCTGGATTCCCAATCCCTTGTTAAACCGACCCTCAGCCCTATTGGGCTAACTTTTTGACCCAAATTAACCTACCTTCCTCTCAGATACATAAACAGCTATATGACAAGCCCTCTTTCTTATCTTGAATGCTCGGCCTCTTGAAACTGGCTGAAATCTCTTTAAAGTTGGCCCTTCATCCACATATGCCCTTGAAATATAGAGCCTGGACTCATCAACTTTCACATCCTTATTCTTACTGATGATATTTGCCCTTGCGGCTTGCACAACCTTTTTAATCTCCTTAGCTGCAGCCCTGTTTGTGAAATCCAAAACATCAATAGCCCTATCAACATCAAGCCCGCGAATGTTGTCAATCACCATTCTTGCTTTTCTCGGCGATATTCCTATATATTTAGCAATTGCCCTTGCTTCCAAACAACCCTCCAGGTATGAAAACCTATTTCAGCGCCGCTGATCTTTCAATATGATGACCGTGTGCTCTGAAGGTTCGCGTTGGAGCGAACTCCCCAAGCTTATGTCCAACCATGCTCTCAGAGACGAAAACAGGCACATGTTTTCGACCATCATGGACTGCAATTGTATGACCAACCATTTCTGGGCTGATAGTGCAATCTCTTGCCCACGTCTTTACTACTTTTTTTTCATTTTTCACGTTAAGGTCCAATATCTTTTTCAATAACGCAGTATCGATATAGGGTCCTTTTTTAACAGATCTAGACACTCAACCTCTCCTAACTAGTCCTTCTTCTTATTATTAACCGATTACTCGGTTTATTCTTTTTTCTGGTCCTGTAGCCTTTTGACGGCATTCCCCATGGGCTGCAGGGGTGCCTACCACCACTGGATTTACCCTCGCCACCGCCAAGTGGATGGTCATGTGGGTTCATGGCAACACCCCGCACACTTGGTCTGATCCCAAGCATACGACTTCTACCGGCTTTACCCAGCGATATGATCTCATGCTCTTCGTTACCTACCTGCCCTATTGATGCTCTGCAGTTTACGCTCACCACTCTTACTTCACCAGAAGGTAACCTCAGCTGAGCAATTTTGTTTTCCTTAGCGAGGAGCTGGACGGATGAACCCGCTGACCTGGCCAGCTGACCTCCCCTTCCTTCATACAGCTCCACGCTGTGGATAAAGGTTCCGGTCGGCATATTCCTAAGCGGCATGCAGTTGCCGGGTTTCACGTCAACCTTCTCTCCCGATATGACCTCGTCCCCTACCTTCAGGTTCTTAGGAGCAAGTATGTACCTTTTCTCTCCGTCGATATAATGAAGCAGCGCAATCCTGCAAGAACGGTTGGGATCGTACTCGATAGCAGCCACCCTAGCTGTTATATCGTCCTTGCTCCGCTTGAAATCTATCAACCTGTATTTTCTCTTATGACCACCACCCGAATGTCTCATAGTTATCCTGCCATGGACATTTCTGCCTGCTTTCTTCTTCAATTCAGAGGTTAGTGACTTCTCGGGTCGATCCCTGGTTATATCGTCAAATTCCGAAACTGTCGCAAACCTTCTTCCGGGAGAGGTTGGATTATATTTCTTTATGGTCAACTTACCCTCCAAAAACTCCTGTTCATCTGTTCTCAAACACTTCAATCTTATCGCCCATACGAAGCCTGACTACCGCCTTCTTCTGTTCGGAAGTATAACCCAGGGTCTGACCTCTTCGACTAGGACGGCGTAAAGGTTTTCTTTTAACGATCATCGTGTTAATGTCCAGAACTTTTACCTTAAAAATATCCTCAATAGCCTTCTTGATCTCAGTCTTCCTGGCCCGACGGTCCACGATAAAAGAATATCTATTCTTATCAGCCTGGGAATAGCTTCTTTCTGTTATAACTGGCCTTAAAATAATATCTCTAGGATCTCTCATTGAGCACACATCCTCTTAACGTCATCCATCAGGGATTGCGGTACTATCATCTTCTCGCAATTCAAAATGTCATAAGCGTTAATCATATCAATCGGAAGCATGACCACATTCCTCAGGTTCCTGAAGGAAAGGACCGTATTTATATCATCCCTGCCGACAATAACCAGGGATTTTCTGTCACATCCAATATTTTTCAAAAACTCAACAGCAGATTTAGTGCTTGGCTTTTCGAACTTAATATCATCCACGATGATGAGACTGCTCTCGTTAACCTTGTTCATAAGCGCAATAGCCTTAGCTTTTTTCACCTTTTTCTTGGGAACAGCATAAGAATAATCTCTAGGTGTCGGGCCAAACACAGTTCCACCACCCCTCCAGATAGGAGAACGATTCGAGCCGGCCCTTGCCCTGCCAGTCCCTTTCTGTCTCCATGGTTTTGCTCCGCCGCCTGATACCTCACTCCTGCCTTTTGTTTTATGGGTTCCAGACCTGCGGTTAGCAAGTTTGCACTTAATAACCTCTATTAGAAGTGCTTCTTTATTGCCCTCTTTAAGCACTATGTCATCCATTTTATAGGTCCCGACCTTATTGCCTTTTATGTCAATTATGTCCATGTTTGCCATGAATTTCTCCAGTTACCTATGCTTCCTTGATCAAAACTATGCCCCCGCGTGGGCCAGGAACACTTCCGGATAGCAGCAAGATATTTTTGGCTTCGTCAACCTGTGTTACCTTCAGGTTCAGTGAGGTGACCTGGCGACCGCCCATTCTTCCAGGAAGCTTCTTTCCTTTATCTACTCTTGAAGGAAAGGAGCTCGCCCCAATTGAACCAGGTGCGCGATGAAACATCGATCCGTGCGACGCAGGCCCTCCCTTGAAGTGATATCTTTTTACAACTCCAGCAAATCCCTTTCCTTTGGAGATGCCTGTTACTTTCACCGAATCTCCAATCTTGAAAATTCCTGCCTTTATCTTCTGCCCTATCCTATAATCGGATATGCTCTCAACCCGAACTTCCTCCAGGTGCCTCATGGGTTTGAGGTTATTCTTTTTGAACTGTCCTACTACCGGCTTTGCGATTTTCTTCTCTGAAACTTCCTCGTAGCCCAGTTGCACGGCTTCATATCCATCTTTTGCGGTGGTCCTGAGACCTGTCACAACATTTGGCATGACTTCAATAGCCGTCACTGGCACCGCAGTACCATCTTCATTAAATATTTGCGTCATTCCAACCTTAGTACCTATAAGAGCCTTCACCTGGTAAATCTCCTGGACCTACAGCTTTATTTCTATATCAACACCAGCAGGAAGATTTATTCTCATAAGCGAGTCAACCGTTTTGGGTGTTGGGTCAAAAATATCGATTAACCGCTTATGTGTCTGTATTTCAAATTGTTCTCTTGAATCCTTGTCCACATGAGGCGATCTTATCACACAATACATGCTCCTCCGCGTAGGCAGGGGAATTGGCCCGGACACTTTCGCCCCTGATTCAAGCGCAGTCTCTACTATCTTCCTTGCTGACTTATCAATAATCTCATGATCATATGCTTTAAGCCTGATCCTGATCTTTTGGCTGTTTTTAGCCAACTACTCCTCCGTTTTCTCTATCCTACTTCAATATCTTAATTATCTTACCAGCACCTACTGTCCTGCCGCCTTCACGTATTGCAAAGCGCAGTCCTTCTTCCATGGCTATCGGTGTTATGAGCTCAACAGGGAGTTCAGTA
>Ga0315282_10012448_pt1 | contig 13015 bp, 14 predicted proteins | sample YL17G07_20_MG_FD_203693 | JGI IMG/M metagenome (GOLD analysis project Ga0315282, IMG submission 203693) | Sediment microbial communities from Yellowstone Lake, YNP, Wyoming, USA - YL17G07_20 | ecosystem: Environmental > Aquatic > Freshwater > Lake > Sediment | place: USA: Wyoming | collected...
GATTATTTATGTTTGTAATAAAGAGTGAGATTTCAGCATTTTTTAACTCTTGAGATAGCTCAAAAAATATTTTTGATTTTTTAGCTTCAATTGCAAGCGGATCCATTGTCCTTTTAACTTCATGAAGCAAATCATTTACTCTGTTTATGTCATTTTCAATAAAGTCAAGCCTGGCTTTTGATTTATCCCTTTTAATTTTATGTCTTGATACTCCAATTATCTCATCAATAATATGCTTTCTTTCAGCAGGTTTATAAAGAATAATATTGTTCACCTGTCCCTGGCTTATTATTGTATAAAGACCTTTACCTATTCCACTTTCTGCAATAAGGTCCTGTATATCAGCAAGTCTGCATGGAGATGAATTTATGTAATATTCACTTCCGCCTTTTAAATAACCTCTTCTGGTAAATTTAACTTCAGCAAATTCAACCGGAAGAATTTTATCCGTGTTATCAAAAATAAGTGAAACTTCTGCAATTGCAAGCTCATCATTTTTGCTTTTAAAAATAACATCCCCCATTGAAGTGCTTCTTAAAGATTTAGGACTTTGCTCTCCTAAAACCCAGGAAATAGCATCAACAATATTACTTTTACCACTTCCGTTGGGACCAACTATTATACTTATTCCCGGCTCAAATAATAAATTGCTTTTAGTTCCAAAAGATTTAAAACCACGTAAATATATACTTTTTAAATACAAATTTATTATCCTTAATTTAAAAGATTTTTTTAATTTATATTAAAAATTTCAGGTAATTAATAAAACTGTAAATATTCTAATCTGGTTTATTAATATAATTATCAATTGCATTCTTAGCTGCAAGTTGTTCAGAATTTTTCTTACTTTTACCTGAGCCTATGCCAATTATTTCATTTCCAAGCATAGCAACAGAATAAAATATTTTGTCATGGTCAGGACCTTCAGTACTTGCAAGCTTATATTTTACCAGAGGTAGCCCTTTTGATTGTATAATTTCCTGAAGATATGTTTTATAATCAAAAATTTCGGGGCTATTTATACTTTCCTTTATGAAAGGTTCAAATAATTCTAAAAACCACTTTCTTGTAAAATCAATACCTTTATCTAAGTAAACAGCACTGATAAATGCTTCAAAACAGTCTGCTATGATAGATTCTTTTTTTCTTCCATCACATATTTCCTCATTTTCACTTAAAAGGATATATTCGCTTAAATTAATTTCAAGCGCATACAACGCAAGAGTTGATTCTTTTATTAAATATGATCTTATCTTCGCAAGTTTTCCTTCAGAATAATTTCCGTATTTTTCTATCAGATAAGCAGTAATTATAAAAGATAAAACAGAATCACCTAAAAACTCCAGTTGCTCATTCCCGCGAGATTCTTTATTAATCTGATGTGCAAAAGATCTATGAGTAAGGCTTAAATAATATACATTAAGGTCATTTGGAATTATTTTTAATTTAAAAAGCCAAAGTAAAATTTTCTTTGTAAAAACGCCTTCCTCATACATATTAAAACCTGTTAATTTAATCAATAATTATTTAGAGTGCGCAGCAATATAATCCAGTGCATCCTGAACAGTAATAATTTTTTCTGCATCAGTATCACTTATTTCTATTTGAAATTTATCTTCAAGAGACATAATCAATTCAACTAAATCCAGAGAATCTGCTCCTAAATCATCAACAAACTTACTTTCCGGTTTCACATCATCTGCATTTACTCCAAGAACATCAACCAGAATTTCCTTTACCTTTTCAAAATTTTCCATTATTCCTCCCTGTTCTTTAATAAACTTAAATTTATGATTTTATAGATTATTAATTTGTTTTGCAATCTTTTCAATTATATTATTTTTTTGTCCTTCAATAGCAACTCTTACTGCATTTGTTATTGCTTTTGCTTTTGAACTTCCATGAGCAATAATTACTATTCCATTAACCCCCACTAAAAACGTTCCGCCATATTCTTCATAATCAAATTTCTTTTTCAAATTTTTAAATGGTTTTTTTAAAATTGCCGCACATATTTTAGACGTAAAATTTGCAGTCAGGATTTGCCTCATTTCTTTAAAAAATAAACCTGCCAGCCCTTCCATTGATTTTAATAATATGTTACCTGTAAAACCATCACAGACAACTACATCCGCAACTCCATTAAACAAATCTCTTCCTTCTATGTTTCCTATAAAATTTATTTCCTTAAAATCCTTTAATAAATTAAATGCTTCAATTGAAAGCTCGTTTCCTTTACCTTCTTCACTTCCCACATTAATTAAACCTGTTTCAGGATTTTTAATATTAAGTATATTCTCAGAATAAATTTTTCCCATAAGCGCAAATTGTTTTAAATATTGAGGTTTACAGTCAGCATTTGCACCGGCATCTATTAAAACAACAGGTTTATCAGTAAGAGGAATAATTATGGCTATTGCAGGCCTTATTACCCCTTCAAGTCTTTTAACATTAAATAAAGAACTTGCCATAACTGCACCGGTGTTACCTGCTGAAACAAAAGCTGAGTTAAGATTTTCAGTAATAAGTTTTGTCCCGATATATATAGAGCTGTCTTTTTTATATTTAATTACATCACCAGGATGATCATTCATTAATACCTCCTGGCTGCATTCCCTAATCTTAAATACATTTAAATTTATATTTGCATCTGCAGCAGCTTTTTCAATCTTATCTTTTATCCCGGTCAAAATTATTTCAGCATTATATTTGATATAAGCATCGTATGCCCCCTTTAAAATTTCCAGAGGAGCATAATCTCCACCCATTGCATCAATTATTATCGGACCATTCAATTTTTTTCCCCCGATAACTTATTTAAAATGATAAATTTTAAATTAAATTAAAAATTGAAATTTTTAATGATTTATTAATGAATCTATATCGATATTTTTCTTAACAACTTCAATCATTTTATCAATTTTAACAAATTCATGAAACCTTACCTTGCCCATAATTTCATTTAATGTTTCCATAGTAGTTAAGGTATCAAAAGGAACAAGAACAATTGGAACTCCTAATTCTTCTGCTCTGTTAGTAACAACAGAAGAAGGTTGAAAATTCCCTGTAAGTATTAAACATTTTGTATCAGTTTCAAGTGCTGCCAGTTGAACATCGGCCCTGTCACCACCAGTAATAACAGCTTTACCTGACTGTTTTTTAAAAAATGTTAACGCCTGTTCTTCGCTCATAGCCCCAATCATAAAAGAAGATATAAGTTCATCTACTTTATCTTTTGAACAAATTATTTTGCCTTCAAGTAAATCAGCAACTTCTCTAATGGTGACTGAGGATAAGGTTTTATCAAGATACAAACATCCAAAAACTTTTATATTTTTTTTGGAAAAGAAAGGTAAAATTATATCTGTTAAATAATCTGCCTGATTTCGAGGAATCCAGTTTATTATAATTCCTCCAAAATTTTCTCCTAAAAATTCTTTTGCAAGAAGAACCGAATCAACTATATCATTTGAATATTTTAATATTAAAATAGCTTTTGCCTTTAGTCTTAAACAAATATTTTTTGATGAAATGCCTAAAAACATCCCGTTTTCAATATTTTTTGCCCCTTCAAGCAAAACAATATCCTTATTTTGTTTTATTTTATTATAAGATTTTTCAATTATATTTAAAAAATTGTTCGAAAAATCTTCATCCCTTAAACCTTCTCTATAATAATTCTGAGTAAGTATAATTGGTGCAATATCTTCAAGATTATCTGCAGTTTCAAGAATTTCTTTTATATATCTGGCATCTTCATCAGTAGTAATATCATTAATCCTGACAGGTAAAGTACCGGCAGGTTTCATATAACCTACTTTAAGTCCACGTTCCATTAAAATCCTGCCTAAGGCAATACAAATGGAGCTCTTGCCAGAATAAGCTTCATTAGATACAAAATATAAAGGAACCATTTCAGACCTCCTGAATATTATTAAGATCCGCTGATATTTTTTATTATTCAGCTAATCTGATTCTAACATCTACAGCTATAGAACCTGATCTTACAGTTACTGTTTTTAAATTTCTTTTAAGATATATTCTTTATATAAGGTTATTGTCTTCCATGCTTTTGTGTTGTATAAGCGTCATTGCTGTAAGCGCAATAATTTCGTCCACTGTACATCCCCTTGACAAGTCATTGAAGGGTTTTGCTGCCCCCTGAATAATAGGGCCGCATACACTTGCTTTAGCTAATCTCTGAATAATTTTATATGCTATGTTTGCAGCATTTAAGTCAGGGAAAATAAATACATTTGCTTTTCCTTTTACAGGGCTATCAGGCGCCTTTCTTGCACATACTTCAGGTACCGTTGCAGCATCAAACTGCATTTCACCGTCTATTATCATCTCAGGTTTTATCTGTTTTGCAGTCTTTACAACTTTTCTAATCATATTTATCTCTTCACTTTCGGCACTGCCTTTTGTTGAATAAGATAGCAAAGCTACCACAGTCTTATCTCCAAAAAAAGCTTTAGCCGTATCATAAGTTGAAAGCGTAATATCAAGGAGCTGTTCTTCAGTAGGCTTCGGGATAATACCCGGATCTGAAATAAAAAATTTACCGTTAATACCATATTTACGATCAGGAACTTGAATATACATCGAACTGCTTAAAAATTTTTTTCCTTTAACAAGCCCAAGCATATGGATTACTGCCCTTATAAGATCACCAGTTGTGCTGATTGAACCTCCTACAGCACAATCAGCTTCATTATTATTAAGCTTTATTGCCGCAATATAAGAATTATTTAAAAGTATCTCATTGATCTGTTGCTCAGTTATTTCTTTACCTTTTTTTTCGAAAGTACTTTTTACTATAGTTTTATATTCAGTATTTATAATAGAATTAGCGGGATCAAAAACATTGAATCTTGCTTTGTCTTTTATACCTGTTTCATTTAATTTTTCTATAATCTGACTCTCATTTCCTATAAGTATGAAACTGCTTTTATTATGATCTTTAAAATAATCGAGTGCTTTTATAAGTCTTATATCATTTCCATCACTGAAAACTATTTTTCTTTCAATACTGCTCGCAAGAGAAACTAATTCTTCTGTCAAATTATTTTTTGATTTACTGTCGTCCAAATTTAAAACCCCCTGTAAATTTGTTTACCTGACATCTGTAACATATTATAAACAAAAAACAAACGTATAAATTATATACATAAAATTATAAAACTTAAATAAATAACTATTTTTTTCACATAATACTGATAAAACTATTATAACACAGAAGGCAGTTTCTGAATCATCTGAAAACTTCCGTTAATTTTCTGTTTTTACCTCCTGATAAGATTATACGTCTCTTTAGCCATAATGAGTTCTTCATCAAGCTTAACAACACATACAGGCACTCTGGAACTGCTTGAAGATATTAATCTTTCACCTCGAGAATTATTGTCATTTATTTTTTTATCAAGTTTTATACCTAAGAAATTTAAATCTGATAAGATTCTTTCTCTGGCCATGGATGAATTTTCTCCTATCCCTCCTCCGAAAATTATAAGGTCAACTCCATCCATTACAGCTGTATAAGCACCTATATATTTTTTTATCCTGTAACAGTATGACTCAAAAGCTCTTATACAATCCGAATCTTTATCCCTGACGCCCTTCTGGATATTCACAAAATCACTATATTTTTTTGAGAGACCAAGTATACCTGATTCTTTATTTATTATATTATCTATCTCCTTAGCACCTATATTTTCCTTAATCATAAGATACGGCAGTATGGCAGGATCTATATCTCCACTTCTCGTAGACATTATCAAACCTTCGGCAGGGGTAAAACCCATTGATGTATCTATACTTATGCCGTTTTTAACAGCAGTAATAGAAGAGCCACCACCTAACATGAGAGCAATTATCTTTATATCTTTAGAATCTTTTCCAATAAGTTCTGATCCCCTACCAACCATATAAGTGTATGCTATTCCATGAAAACCGTATTTTCTGATATGATATTTTTCATAGTATTCATAAGGAATGCCATATAGAAATGAATGTGGTGGCATATTCTTATGAAAAATATTATCAAATATAGCAACATTTAAAGTATCTTTGCCAAATACATCTATTGATACTTCTATTCCTGTTAATTCCGGAGGATTATGAAGCGGAGCCAAGTCAATACAATCTCTTATGATATTTACAATTTTATTATTTATGATCGTATGAGAATTTATCCTGTCTCCAACATTTACAACTCTATGTCCTACTGCATGAATTTCTTTCTTATCTTTAATAACCCCTATTGCGGAATTAGTAAGTTTATCAATTATAAAATTAAGTCCGGCTCTATGATCTGTAATCGGTATATCATCCTGCTTTTCAGTCCCTGTTTTTGTAACAAAGCTGATAATAGACTTGTCAAACCCGATATTTTCTATCTTTCCGCTTGCAACTACAACCTCATCGGGCATTTTGTAAAGCTTGAATTTTATTGATGTCGAACCTGAGTTTATTATTAATATGTTCATTTCTTATTCATCCAGTTTTCTAATATTTTTTATAATGTCCCAAGTATAATTTTTAAAATTAAATTTATTATCAGGATATAAAAGTAACAATTATTGCTACAGAATCAGGATAAAAAAATTTTTCCAGACTCATTAATTTCCTCCCGGGAATTATTTTAATAACTTTGTAATTAAAATATTTTTAAAAAAAAATTTATACATTTTTTAATTATTTCGCAGCTGCAGCTGGAGCTTTTTTCTTTTCCTTAGTTTGTAATATCTGTTTATTATCATAATAACCGCAAACAAGGCATACTCTATGAGCAAGCTTTTTAGAATGACATCTTGGACATTCAACAATATTAACAGGAGTTAATTTATCATGAGTCCTTCTTTTATCTCTTTTTGATTTTGATGTATTACCCTTTGGAACAGCCATTTATGTCAACCTCCTGACAAATTATATATTTAATGTTACAAATTTGTTATAAAATAAAAACACAAATTATAAAATATATCATAAAAATTTATTTATGCAATAAAATAAGAATAATTTTAATAATTAGCTACCTTGTAATTATCCAATTTCCCGAATATATCATATATAATATATATTACATTATTATATGTACTACTGGAATTACTGTTCTTTACTATCGCCTGATATGGAAGTCTTGAATTGTTCTCTTCCTTTTTCAATAGCAGCTAAAATTTTATGCAAAGCTGCTTCAAGACCAGCCAGTTTTTCATCTGCATAATCTTCAGCTTCAAGCCTTATTGTTCTTGATTTAGCTTCAGCTATTGATAAAATTTCTTCTGCTTTTCTATTGGCATTTTTTAAAATTTCTGTTTCATTAACAAGCATTTCTGCACGTTCTTTTGCTTCTCTAATTATCCTTTCTGCTTGTCTTCTGGATTCTTCTATCATGCCTTCTCTTTCTTTTACAATCCATCTTGCTTGTCTGAACTCTTCAGGAAGAACATTTCGTAATTCATCCAGCATCTCATATATTTCATTTTCGCTAACCATTATATTAGAAGTAAAAGGAACTCTTTTACATTTATCAAGTAACTCTTCAATTTTATCTATAATTTCCAATGCATCCATTTTTTCTCCAAAATTAAAATTATTAATTTATTATTTTTATTATAGATTACTTATTTTTTAAAAATTATTTAAAAATTTTATTTTTAAAGCTTTCAACTATATCCTTTTCTATTTCATCTGGAACAAGACCTTTTATGCAACCCCCAAAACTTGCTACTTCTTTAACAGCACTGGAGCTTAAATATGCATATCTGGGATTTGAAACAAGAAAAAATGTCTCTATTTCAGGAGCAAGCTTCTTATTCATTTGAGCCATTTGAAATTCATATTCAAAATCCGAAATTGCACGAAGCCCTTTAACAATAACTCTTGCTTCTTTTTTTTTGGCTAAATCAATTAAAAGACCCTTAAAAAACACTACTTCTATATTTTTTAATTCATTTAAAGCCTTATAAATAAACTCAATTCTTTTTTCAACAGAATATAAAGGTATTTTTTTTGGATTATCTGAAACAGTAACAACGACTGTATCAAAAACTTTAGCACATCTTTTTATAATATCTCTGTGGCCTTCAGTTATAGGGTCGTAAGTTCCAGGACATAAAGCTATATTTTTCATTTATATTTTTTATAAAATATTTCTTTACTATTAATAAAAATAAAAAAACAAAAAGTAAAATTTATTATAATTTTTAAATAATAAAAAAATTTTTACAATTATTATTTTGATAAGTAAATTACTTTTTTCTCGCCAAAAACAGAAGTTTTAAAAATTTTAAAATTTCCTGTTTCAGATTCTATATTTCTCTTAAAAAAGAACTCATAAATTATAACACTATTTTCATTAATAATCTTACTATAATACAAAATATTGAAAATTTCTGTCATTATTTTCGTATCTATTTTAAAGGGAGGGTCAAGAAAAATATAATCCCAAACAAATTCTGAAAAGTTTTTTATAAATTTTGAAGCTTCATATTTTATAACAAAATATTTTCCCTCTATACCTTTTATAAGGTCCAAATTACTTTTAACAAGCATTATTGATTCATAAGAATTATCTACAAAATATACAATATCAGCACCTCTGCTTAATGCTTCAAGTCCTAAGGATCCGCTTCCTGCAAAAAGATCAAGGACTTTTGTTCCTGAGATGTTTTTACCTATTACATTAAAAATACTTTCTTTTACTCTATCTAAAGTAGGCCTGATGTTTAAATTTTGAGGACTTTTTAACTTACGCCCTTTAAATTCTCCAGCAATTATTCTAATTAAAACCACCTGCCATTTTTTAAAAATAAATAATTTTATTCAATAGAAAAAATATAACTGTAAAAAGGTTGTCCACCATTATGAAATTCCATGTCAAGATTAGGATAATTTTTTAATATTTCCGTTTTTATTTTTTCATTATCTTCTTCTTTTGAATCTTTACCAATATAAAAAGTAATTATTGAATCATTTTTATCAACCATATCTTTTATAAGCTCAAGAGTTGCACTAACGACATTATCAGATACTACTTTAATTTTACCATCAAACAATCCAATAAAATCACCTTTTTTAATTTCTCCTACAAGAAGATTTGCGTCTCTTACAGCAACTGTTATTTCTCCACTTTTTATTTTTTTAAAAGCATCTTCCATATTTTTCAGATTTTCTTCAAGAGTTAAATCTTTATTAAAATTTAAAACGGCACTTATACCTTGAGGGATAGTTTTTGTTGGTATAACTATTACATCTCTTTTCGAAATTTTTGCTGCTTGCGTAGCAGTTAATATTATATTTTTATTGTTAGGGAAAATAATAATTTTTTCATTATCAAGCTTCTTTATTGCTTTAACAAGCTCATATGTTGAAGGATTCATGGTTTGACCACCTTTTATAACAATATCAACTCCAACACTTTTAAATATTTCTTCTATACCATCACCATTTGATACAGATATTAAACCTATCGTTGGGGTTTCGGCTTTAATTACCGGTTGAGCTTTCATTTTATCTTTATTCTGGTCAACCATATTATTAATTTGTATTTCGTGTAAAATTCCTTCTTTTAATGCACGTGCAAGTACTTTATGAGGATTATTTGAATGAACATGTATTTTAACCAGATTTTCATTACCCACAACCATTGCACTATCGCCCATACTTTCAATATCTTCTCTAAGTCTTGTTATATTTATTTTTTGGCCAGTTAAAACAAACTCAGTGCAATAAATATATTTTATATCAGAATTAATATTCCAGTCTTTAATTTCATTTTCAACTGTTACCATTTCTTCATCAGATTTTTCCAGTTCAATATCCTCAGACATTTCAGACTCAATATATTTTATTCTTCCCTGAGTTTCAGGTATTTTCAAATTAATATCAACTTTACCAATATCAATAACTGCAAGTCTTAAACCTTTTAATATTTCAAGAATTCCCTGAGCACCGGCATCAACAACATTTGCTTCTTTTAATACTGGAAGAAGATAAGTAGTTCTTATAACAGATTTCTCTGTTTCAGATATAAGATTATCTAAAAGTTCTAAAAAAGATACACTATTTTTATTTGCCTCATTAAAATTTTTTATATAAATATAAAGGTCTTTAATTATTGTAAGCATTGTTCCTTCTGTAGGATTTTGGACTGAACTGTATGCAAGATTTTTAGCAGATTCCAAAGCACTTTCTAACACATACAAATTAAATTCTTCGTTTTTTTTCAAAATATCAAAAAATCCTTTTAAAATCTGTGATAATATAACTCCTGAATTTCCTCTTGCCCCCATAAGTCCGCCAAAGGAAATGGCTTCTCCAATTTCTTTAATATCATATTGTTTTAATTTTGAAAGTTCCTTTTCAATTGATTTTAATGTAAGAAGCATATTTGTTCCTGTATCACCATCAGGAACAGGAAAAACATTTAAATTATTAATTTTAGTTTCATTGTTTTTAAAATGCTTCACAATAATTTGTAAAGTTTTTTTTACTTCCAGTCCTTCAAATTCCATAACCATTTATCTCAAACCTTTTTTAAAATTTTAATATAATTTATGCGTTTTCCATAAAATAACATCATTTACAATTTATTTAAAAAAGATGCTTTTCCAGTATTATTTCGCATAAGCTATCAGCTAATAATTTATAGCCAGTTATATTTAAATGAAAATCATCATCTTGAAAATAATTTTTTATTTTCTCATAATTATTTAATTTATTCCATAAATCAAAAAATACTATACCATTTTTAATAGCAAGTTTTTTTATTAAATTATCATATTCTTTATAAATTAAATTTTGTAAATTAACCAGCTTTTTGTTATCTGAATAAATGCAACCTGTTTTAATTTTATTTATTTTATACAAACCTATTAAAATAACATTAATAAAATTACTTTTCAGATTTTTAATTAATTTTTCCAGATATGAAACAAATATTTCATCTTTAACTTTTAAACTATAATAATTATTGTTTAATTCATATAATAAATTAGACTTTTTTATAGTATTATTGTTTCTATATAATTTAAATAACATACCATCATTAAAACCAAAATTAATAATAGCAGTTTCAGGATTAAAAAAAAGAATATCATTTTCATAACGTTTAAAACCATCTATAACAGTATCTCCACCAATTCCGCAATTTATAACTTTGATATTTGAGATATAAGAATTTAAATTTCTTTCAAGAATTTGAGGATAAGACATTTGATATTTATAATTCCAGCCAAAAGTATTTGAATCTCCTATACAAACAATTAAAGAACCTTCTTTATTATTTGCATATCTTTTTTTGATATTTATTGTTTCAAATCTTAAACCATGATAATTAAAATATATATTAAATTTACATAAGTTTTTTGCAACTGATTTTTTAAAAAATTGAAAAAACATTTTTTATAATTAAAATTAATTTTTTTTATTAAAAATTCTTACTTGTAAATTAATAAATTAAATGTTAGTATTTGGTTTTGTTCAAAAATGACAAATTAATATTTATAAATTTTAGCTTATTTTTAATAATTTTTATAATTAAAATTAAAATTAAAAATAAAAATTAAGAATAAATTAAATTAAAATTTTTAGCAGGAGTTATTTATTATGGCAAACAGATGTGAAATATGTAATAAGAAAATAAGTTTCGGGTGTAACGTAAGCCATTCACATAAAAAATCAAACAGGATATTCAAACCAAATATTCAAAGGGCAAAAGTTTTAATAAACGGAACTGTAAAAAAAATTAATATTTGCACAAAATGTCTTAAATCAAGTAAAATTACAAAAACTGTTTAATTAATAAATCTTATAAAATTAAAAAATTAATATTTAACAGAATTTATTTTACTTTAATTATTTTGCGGCAATTTACTATAATTAATTAAAACTACAAGTCAAACTCAAAAAAATTATGGATACTTGAAGATAACGATATTTAACTGTTTTTATTTAATTTATTTAAAATAATTTATTTAAAAAATATTTGAGGTAATTAATTTTTTCCTATCATTAATATTTGTTATATTAATCTCATTATTATCAAAATCAATTTCTCCTGTCGTTGGAGGATTTCCACCTTTTGGAAGAGACGGGCTGCCAGGATTAATAAAAATAACATTGCCCTTTTTTTCAATTCTATAAATATGAGTATGCCCGCTTACTACAATATTAAACTTAAATTTCCTGCTTAAGTCTATAAGTTCTTCATCTTTCTTTTTATGTCCATGATGAAGATAAATTATATTTTCATCATTATAATAAAAAATTCTTACAGGATCCATAATATCAAAATCAACTGCAAGCTGATCAACTTCACTATCACAATTACCTCTTGAATAAATAATTGGTTTTTTTATACCATTTATTAATTTTGAAAGTTCAAGAGGATTATAAGTCTCTTTAATTAAATTAAATAATCCATGATAAAACAAATCCCCGCTATGCATTATAATATCGCATTCTTTAATAATATCATAAGCACGATTAAATGCATCCAGATCACCATGAGTATCGCTTATTAATCCTATTTTCATTTTTTGCAGTCCTTTATTAAAAATTTATAATTCTTTTTTTATATTAAATATTATTTTAAAAATAAAAAAATGCTACTTTTTATAAATAATATAGAAAAAAAAGTTATTTTTTAAAAGAGCTTGAAAATAATTTGTGAGTTGTAATTATGAATATAATTTTAATTATAATATTTATAATACCTGCAAAAATTATTTAATTTTAATAAGCGAACAAACAGTAGCTCCTTCACTCTTAAAATAATAAGGCATTATTTCAAAAATATCATTAAATTCAACATTTATTTTTTCATCAGTATCATTTTTTAAATCTGAACTTAAATCATTAAATATTTGAGCTGTATTTATATTTTCAGTTTCATATTTATTTTTAAATAAATTTAAAAAGTTTTCAATTACTTCTTTATTTTCAATTTTAGATAAAGTACATGTGTAAAAAACAATTTTACCCCCAATTTTCAAATATTTGTCGCAGTTTG
>Ga0315282_10012450_pt1 | contig 13014 bp, 19 predicted proteins | sample YL17G07_20_MG_FD_203693 | JGI IMG/M metagenome (GOLD analysis project Ga0315282, IMG submission 203693) | Sediment microbial communities from Yellowstone Lake, YNP, Wyoming, USA - YL17G07_20 | ecosystem: Environmental > Aquatic > Freshwater > Lake > Sediment | place: USA: Wyoming | collected...
TTTTCTAAAACTTTAATTATCTCTCCTATAAACATCCTATGATAATCTTTTAATGGATAATTTTCATTAATACCACTATCTAAGAAATTCTGAGGATTTATATCTTGATAATATATCTTTCTACAGACAAGTACCAATCTCGCCTCATTGAAGAAGACTGTCTTATACTGTTCATCCTCTATAGGTGTTAACTTGGCAAGTTCAACCTTATTTACGTTCCTACCAGAATATGCCCCACAAATTTCAAGGGCTCTCTTATATTTTTCTGAAAAGAAAGAGAGTGTAAAGAATTCATTCTCATTAACAAATTTAAACGTATGTCTTTGTGGTCTTATAAAACAAAAAGCAACTTCTTTTCCCCACAGAATACCTAAGCTCCCCCAACTTGCAGTCATCATATTAAATGAATTAAGGCTCCCAGCAGTAATAAGCATCCACTCCCTTCCTATAAGTGTAAATGGATTAAATATTAAATCTTCAACCGTAACAACCCTATAAGACATTGCAAAACGCCTCCTTAAACTATATGATATAATTTAATTATACTATGAATACACAACTGTCAGATAATTGTTAAAGATGATAAATTATATGAGTATTACATACGAAAGTCTTTCTCCAGAAGAATTGATTAAAAAACTTGGAGCCCTAGGGGATTTAGCTCCCCTAGGGCTAATACAGGCTGTTATTGAAAGAAAAGAGGAGACTCTCCCAATATTAGTAAGAATCTTCCAAGATAGAAACTACTGGGAAGCTGAAGATAATAGATAGATGTGGGCAGAAGTAAGTATGGATGTAGCAGAATTTCTAGTTAACTTGGGAAGATGGGAAGAAGTTCAAAAAGAATATGAAAATATTTTTAAAACGATGCCTGATTATTTCTATGCCCACTTTAGATATGCCCTACTCTTGGAAAAGCAAGGAAGGATCGATGAGTCTCTGTCTCATTATCTTGAAGTCCTCAAAAATGAAAATAAAGTAGAAGAGGAAGTTTTGGATTCAGCAGTAAGGGGAATAGAGAATCTAATACATAAATATGACCTAGAACTTGACGAGAAAATAGAAGAATTTATAAAAAAGTATCAGGAAATTTATTAAATTAGGAGGTTAATTAGTGCCACATCAACATAATGAGGTGAATAAAAATAATCTTATAATTGTAATAATCTTAAACTTCTCTATTACAATTGCAGAAGTGATTGGTGGAATAATTGCAGGTAGTTTATCTCTTGTATCTGATGCTCTTCATAATTTAAGTGATGGTGTTGCTATAATCATTAGTTACCTTGCAATAAAGATTTCACAGAAACAGAACAATGAAAGGCTTACATTTGGATATAAAAGGGCAGAGATACTTGCAGCCCTATTTAACTCAGTGGTTCTTTTATCCATCTCTATATATCTTTTTAAAGAGGCATATTTAAAAATTATAAATCCACAACCCATAGATGGGCTTTTAATGATAATTGTTGCAATGATTGGGCTTTTAGCGAATTTCTTCTCGGTCTTACTTTTAAAGAAGGATTCTCAAAAGAGTTTAAATATCAAATCCGCTTATATACATCTTCTCTCTGATACTCTATCGTCTGTAGGGGTTGTTATTGGCGGAATACTCATATACTTTTATAAAATCTACTTTGTTGACCCAATCTTGACATTTTTAATTGGGATATACATTATTAAAGAATGCCTTGAGATAATTAGTGAAACAGTGGAAATTCTAATGCAGGCAACTCCAAAGAATATTGATATAAATAAGATAAAAGAGGGGATAGAAAGTTTGAATGAGGTTAAAAACATACACCACGTTCATATATGGCAACTCAATGATAGTGATATACATTTTGAATGTCATATAAACTTAAAAGAAAACCTCACAGTAACTAAGATAATCCCCATCTATGAAAAGATAGAAAAGATTCTAAAAAATCACAATATCAATCACTTAACAATTCAGATAGAATACGAATGCTGCCAGGGTGTTGGGCTTATAAAGAGAGCTTAGTGGAGCTTCTCTCTACTCCTTATTTTAGCAAAAACATTGCCCTTACAGCTACCATTACCTCTTTCTCGATTGTCGAGGTATTATAAGCTCCATAGTCACTTACCTCTGTTGAATTTGGAGCTAGAACCTGAACTACTCCCATACTTGCTGACCTCAAACTGCCAACCTTTTGACCAGTACTTTGAGCAATCTTCTCTGCTCTATCCTTTGCATCATTCATAGCGTCTGAAAGTAAGTTTACTCTTAGTTCTGGAAGTTTCGAATAGTAGTATTCAAGAGACTGAGTAGAAAAGGTTACGCCACTATCAACTAGCTCCTGAAAATTTTTTGATAACTCAGTTATCTTTTGAATGTCATTTGACTGAACTTCTACTGTCTGTCTTAGAATGTATTCTTTAGGTGTCTGGCGGTCACCATAAAGCCAGGGCTGTTCCAAAGAAATAGGTGAAATTATGAGAGTATTTGTATCGATTCCATTTTTCTTATAAAAGTCTAAGACTAACTTTAAATCTTTGCTCATCTGTTGATAACCTGTCTTAAGAGAATCTACTGGGACAGTCCTAGTAAAGACTCCTATCCATTTTACTGTATCAGATGTTACTCTTTTTCTGGCAGAACCTGTTACACCAAGAGTATTATCTAGAGATTTAACCTTATAAAATGTATAAGAGCCTATAGATGCACTAATGATTATGCTTAACCCTATTATTAATGCCCATAAAATCGAATTATTCTTCATCTTCTCACTCCTCTATATATTATTATTAAGCCTAAAACTATAAGTACTATTGGGAATACAATTCTTCCAAAATCTCCTATAGTGTTTGCAAGCAGAAACAATATCCCTATGAATCCTAACATAAAGACTGGAATTAATAAAGCCCTCCGTCTACCACCAAAGAGATAGAGTTGAAATAGACCAAATGCAGGTGCAAGTATAAATATAGGCCAGAGGATATCCATATAAACAAAATCTGTAAACACGGAGAAGAAAAATAAAATGCCTATAACAATGAGTATTCCTCCTGGGACCAAGAGCCCTGCATTCTGAAGCGTTGGGTTTGCAAAATAGGAGAACTCAAATATAAGCCCTGGTACAAGAATAAATATAGGCCAAATAAATTTCCAGAATAGACTAATAACTGAAAGCTGATTGAGAATTACAAGTATTCCAATGATAATGAGAAAGATTCCCCAAAAAAGGCTAAAACCTATCTTACTATTCATATTGGACCTCCCTCTTTTTCTTTATTATAACAATGTTATACTATTTTGTATAGTATTTAAATATTTCTAGAGGAGGAAGATGTGGATAATATAAAAAAAATCTTGCTTTCATCTGAAGAGCCGTCTATAAAATTTAAATTTTGGGCTAATGTTATGGATAAAGATTCAAATTCCCAAGAGATTAAGAAGCTTCAGCAGGAGATAAAATCGTCTGCAAGAGTACAAAGACTTCTCTCAGAAAGAGAATACGATGGGAAGATACCTTTTCACCCTTATAAAAAATGGTATGGGGCCCATTGGGTCCTAGCAACATTAGCAGATATAGGTTATCCTTCAAAAGACAATACTCTTATCCCTCTTAGAGAGCAGGTTCTTAATTGGCTCCTTTCGGCTGGTCACAAAAAGGGTATAAAAACTATTAATGGACGTGTAAGAAGATGTGCTTCTCAAGAGGGTAATACTATCTTTTCAATCCTCTCATTAGGACTATGGGATGATAAAGTTGAAGAATTGGTTGATAGCCTTATAAAGTGGCAATGGGTAGATGGGGGATGGAATTGTGATAAAAGACCTGAAGCTATAAATTCTTCCTTTATGGAGACTCTCATTCCACTTAGGGCTCTTGCACTTTATGCAAAATTGACTAAAGATGAAAAGATAATGTTATCAGTAGAAAGAGCAACTGAAATATTTTTAAAAAGGAGACTATTCAAAGGGCAGCGGGATGGAAATGTTACTTCAGAAGACTTTATAAGACTTCATTATCCATGCTATTGGCATTACGACATACTCTTTGCTCTAAAAGTTATAACAGAAGCTGGATTTATACATGATAAAAGGTGTAATGATGCGCTAGATCTTCTAGAATCAAAAAGACTTGATGATGGGGGTTTTCCGGCAGAGGGAAAATACTATAAAGTAACTGAAAAGAAAATCTCTGGGAAGTCTCTTGTTGATTGGGGACCTGTAAGTGAGAAAAGAATGAATCCATTTGTGACTGTCGATGCCTTGTATGTATTGAAGGAGGCTGGAAGAATTAAAGTGGATTGAAATCTTACATCTTTATGATATAATTTCTATATGAAAATGTTTACCTAAAATTTCAAAGAGGAGGGGAATAAAATGAAAAGATTGGGATTTTTTATTTGGGTTGTGCTAGTAATTAGTATGTTGCTAGGAGGTTCAACTGTAGCTACCAGTCAACAGAAGTATAATGAAGCGCCGTCACTGACTGAGCTAGTAAAGCAGGGAAAACTTCCTTCGGTAGAAAAAAGATTACCTGAAGAACCTCTTGTTATTGAGCCTGTAGAAGAAATCGGACAATATGGAGAAGAATTAAGGACAGCTGCTTTAGGACCTGCTGCATTTTCAGACATAGAACATGCGAGAGAATTTTACTTCTTCCGTCCTGATGAACAGGGTAAAAAGATTATCCCCAATATAGCTAAAGGGTACAAGCTTTCAAAGGATAATAGAGAAGTCCTTATATATCTACGTAAAGGGATGAAGTGGTCAGATGGGGAACCGTTTACTGCAGATGATATTATGTTCTGGTGGAACGATGTAGTTCTAAATAACGAGCTTACTCCTGTAAAACCTACTAGATGGATGCCCGGAGGAAAACTAGCTAAGTTTGAGAGAGTAGACGAATACACAGTCAGGATAAAATTTGCTGCTCCTTATAAACCTATTATTGGTATATTAGGATATTTTTCAACTGGACAGAACCAATTTTATATGCCTAAACACTATTTAAAAAGGTGGCATATAAAATATAATCCTGATGCAAATAAGCTAGCAAAAGAAGAAGGGCTTGATGCCTGGTATAAGGCATTTCAATTCCATATTGATGTTGGAGCTAGTGGACAAGACCCGAATACCCCTGTCTTGGGTCCTTGGGTATTAAAGCAAAGGACATTAGAAAGAAGAACCTATGAGCGTAATCCTTATTTTTGCGCAGTTGATACTGCTGGAAATCAACTTCCATACATTGATAGATTAGTGGTTGAAATAGTGGGTAGTAAAGAAGTAGCTACGATGAAACTCATTAGTGGAGAGTTAACACATGGTGGTCTGGCAGTGGGTGGTGAAATGGAGGATTATACCCTTTACAAAGAGAATGAAAAAAAGGGAAATTATCGAGTCCTCCTATGGACTAGTAGTAATCCTACTGAAGTAGCATTTGGTTTTAATAGAAACCATCCTGATCAGATATTAAGAAAAATCTTTCAAGACTCAAGATTTAGTAGAGCCATGTCTTTAGCTATCAATCGGGATGAGATTAACCAATTTGCCTACCTTGGTACCGGTATCCCAATGCAAGCAACGGTACATCCAAGCTGTAGTTTCTATAAGGAAGAGTGGGGGAAAGCTTATGCTAAATATGACCCGGAACAAACAAATAGACTTCTAGATGAAATGGGATTAACTCAGAGAGATAGAGACGGTTTTAGACTAAGACCAGATGGGAAAACTTTAGCTATTACCATACCATATGTAGAAGGGACAGGAATCAGGGGTGTAAGGACTGTATGTGAGTTAGTTAAGAGATACTGGGAAAAGGTCGGAATAAAAGTTGCTTTAGTATCTGAAGAACGTTCTCTTTATGTAACAAGAGGAAATGCAGGATTACACGATGTCGGAGTTTGGTCTCCAAACAGGATGTTAGAGTTACGTTGTTTTATTCCAGGAATGACTACTTGGAGACCAAACTATTATCCCATTGGTTGGGCGGTTAAATGGGGACTCTGGTGGGAGACAGGAGGGAAGAGCGGAGAAGAACCTGAGCCCGAGACAAAAGCTTTCTTTAATGCCTTGGACCGTTGGTATCTTTCTATCACTGAAAAAGAGTACAAGAAGCGAGCTCAGGAAGCATGGGATATGCAGGCTAAAAATCTTTATCTCATTGGAACTGTAGGGATGGTACAGTGTCCAGTAATTATAAACAATAATTTAAGGAACGTCCCTAAGAAGGTTCTCTGGGGTGATGATCTTTCTTGGTGGGATATAACAAAACCCGAACAATGGTTTTTCAAGAAGTAATATCAGGGGGCTTAAAAGCCCCCCTTCTAAATTTCTTATGAAAGGTGGAATTAGATGTCAGAATTGCAGGAATATACATTTAATTTTGAACTTTTACCAGAAGATTCAAAAAAACACATTCCATTATCTTTTGAGGTAGAAGAAGGGGCTAAAGAGATAATAATAGAAGGCTCTTTTGAGCCAAAGCTTCTTGATGAAGAAGAATCTAAAAAATCTGCTATAGAAGCCTTAAAAATGTATATAAATCAGGGGGATTTTCCTTTAGATATAGATACTCTTCCTGTAAATGCATTAAATGAGGCGTTGAAGCCTTTTATCCCTATAAGAAATCTTATAAACTTTAGACTCTTTGATCCACTGGGAAATTTTAGAGGCACAGGTGATGACAGGTTCTATAAAGGATTGCCTATAAAGATAGGAGAACATATCAGTTCTCTTGGATGTGTCTCTGGAAAGATATATCCAGGTAAATGGCGTTTTATAATTGAGACTCATATGGTAGTAAAGAAGTGTATTCTAAATGTAAAGATAAAAATAGATAATGAAGATACTCAAGAAATTCCAGAACTCTCCTACGGATATAAGCCTATAGTTACAGGTAATACTGATAAAAAAGGCTGGGTAGCAGGAGACTTTCACGCACATTCGAACCATAGCGATGGAAGTTTGCCAATTGAAGGTGTTGTAAAAAATGCCATAGAAAGAGGTTTGGATTTTATCTTCCTTACAGACCATAATAAGATCTCTGGATGGAGTAGTATCAAAAGAGAAGGATTCCCTGTCTTTCCAGGTGTAGAACTCACGACATTCTGGGGGCACTTTACGGCTTTTGGAGTAAATAAATACATAGAGTGGAGTGTTATCGACCCTTCAGTTGGAATATCTAAAGCTTCGGAATTAGTTCATTCTCTAGGGGGGCTCTTCTGTGTAGCTCATCCATTTACTATAGGAGACCCTATATGTACTGGTTGTAGATGTACTCTTGATGTAGATTGGAGCTATGTTGATGCGTTAGAGATATGGGCAGGTTTTTTTAAAGAGAGAAGAAATGAGAATACAGAAAGTTTAAAATTATGGAGAAGGCTTCTTTTAGAAGGATATAGGATAACAGGGATTGGGAGTACAGATATTCATACTCTCCAAGACGTTAGCCCAGATTCCCCAAAGACTTATGTGTTTGTAGAAAAGTTAGACTTAGCTAATATATTAGATTCTCTAAAAAGAGGAAGAGTATTCATCACAAGAGGACCTAGAATTGACTTTTCTATTGATGACGCAACGATAGGAGACACAATTAAGGTTAATGGTAGATCTAAGCTGTCTTATTCTTCCCAAGATTCACTAGACCTCAAAGTATTTTATAATGGAGAGACTATCCTTGAGATTCCAAATACTCTTTCTGGAGAAGTATATATAAGCCTAGGTATGCCTGGTTATATATATCTTGAGTTCTGGGAAAGAAATAGCCTTGTCGCTATTACAAATCCGATATTTATAAGCTAACAGATAGTTTATTAGCTTCTATAAGTTTCTCACAAATAAAAAAAATATTTTAGAAAGGGGGATAAAGATTATGTCTAAATACGGAATTTCATGTACCAGTAGGACTGCTGCTTTAGAAATGGGTCTGTTAGCTTGTGGTATAGGTGCTGGAGATGAAGTAATTATTGGGGGGGATATTACTCACAGACAATGAAGAACTAGCTGATACTGGTTAGACCTTCAACATGGAAGGGACATTTACGATTTGCTGCTGAAAAGGTTGAATGGAATAATGGGGGAGAAAAGAAAAAGATTATCAAACGGCTTTTTGGTTCAGAACCAGAGGATAAAGAAGAAACATTAAAGGGAAGGCTCTATTTCTTCTCAACCTTCTTTGGTGAAGAAGCAGGAAGAGATGTTATTACGCCGTTAAAAAGAGAAACACGGACTCCTGCAAGAGGACCAATATCCAAGGGATAAAGATTTCAAATCTGAAGAAGTGAAGAAGGACTTGGAATTTTTGGCTGAGGCATTGAAATTGATGTTCTATACCTATGGATTTTCAGCTAAAAAGACATCTGGATTTGGAATTATTGAACCCCTACAACAGGATAATGTTGAGGTCACTACAAATAGTAAAAACAAAAAAGAGATAGAGGATATATTCTCAGTCTTATACACCAAAGTGGACAAAAATGGAGACTATGGTGGGTCATAGATGGTTTAGGAATTGATGAATACTATAGATTTTATCCAACAAAAACAAAAGAAAGTGAAGAATACATCCTTGATGATTTATCAAAGCTCTCTAAGGGGAAAACTTTCTCACTTTATCCAGGTTATTTTGATTTTGAACTTCTCCTTGGAACAACTGATAGATATAAGTTGTATTATGAAGGAATAAAAAGAGGAGACGAAGAGTATAAACTGTTTACAACAAGACCATATCACCTCTACAAAATATCAAGCATGCTTGAATTATGGGATGTGCTCTCACAAAATCTTTCAAATTCACAGATAAATTTCATTGAAGAAATGGGCTCTATAAACTTTTGCGTGGAACTTAAAATAAAGGGAAAAAGTCATTGCGAGCGATAGCGAAGCAATCTCGTCTTTTCTGGCACTACGAATAGAGATTGCTTCGGGCTAAAGCCCCTCGCAATGACTTTTTCCTTGTCACCGCGAGTGAACGCAGTGAGCGTGGCGGTCTCGCTTCTGTAACATTGAAAAACGAATGTGCAATTTCCCCATACCTGTAGGGGCAGGGCTTGACCCTGCCCTATTATTATTTTGGGCAACCCCAAGGGTTGCCACTACAATATTATCTTCGATTTCAAGGGAAAAGGTAGGACAAGGATATTACAATGATATTAGTAGGATAGGCATCCCTGCCTGTCCTATTATTTGTTAATCAAGGCAGTTTCCTTACCACGCAAAAAGTTGAAGAGTCAAGAAATGTTGACAAACAAATTAAGAGAGTGGAGAGAAGTAAAAAATGAAAATAAGCAGGATGTATTTAGGAAATTCGCAGAGGCAACTTTAAAAGATGCCTTTGAAAATAAATGGGATAATTTAAGGGACGAGATAAAATGTTTCCTTGTTAATTCTGTTATTAATAGGCTTTTACTTGATACTGTAGTCCTTTTCAGGCATATTCTAAAAATGAAGGGAGTTGATGAAAATGAGTGAATATGTGGAAATAAAAGGGGTTTATGCAAGAGCCCTTGACCCGATACATATTGGGGCAGGAGGTTATAGGTTGGGAATGGCAGATAATACTATAGTAAGAGATCCAGCAACAGATGTGCCGAAAATACCCGGAACTTCAATTGCTGGAGTTGTGAGGGAACTTACACAGTGTATTTGATGGAAAATGATTGTAGAAGTAAGGGTGACGAGAAACAAAAGAGAGAATGTGCAGAAGACAAAGCAAAAGATATATTCGGAACTGAAACCAAAAAAGGAAAATTGAGATTCTATGATGGGCAAATAATCTTATTCCCCGTTTCGTCTATTCAGGGGACTGTCTGGATTACAACAAAAGAACTCCTTGAATACTGGTTTGGAAAACTAAAGAATGGAGAAAAGATAAAAATTCCAGAAGAAAGAGCACTTTTTACCTATGAGGCAATACCAAGAGGTACAGTATTTGGATTAGAAATCAGGACTGAGAAGCGTGGAGATAATACAGCAGATATTAATGAAATAATGGGGGCAATTTCGCCATACTTTAAACTACTTGGTATAGGCGGAATGGGAACAAGAGGATTTGGAAGGCTGGAACTGGACGTAGATGGTGGCAGCAGTCAACAAACCAATCAAGAAGGTGGGACAAATGGTTAATCTTGATTATATTTGTATGGAAACTGGGCAGGAGATTGGAAAGAATGGAGATAAAGCTATCCTTCAAAAAGCGATCGGTGTTTTACAAGAGGACGGCGTTTACGCGATGTTTCTATGGCTTGAGGATAAGGATAAAAGCAAGCTCAGAGAACTTATCAATATGTTGAAGAGAGAAGGGTTAAAGAAATATCTCCTAAATAATTCAGATGGATTTCCAGATGATTTTAGTGAATTCTGTGAGAAATTAAAGGAAGTTGCAAAGGATATAGATAAACTACTCTTTATGAAGAAAATCCTTGAGCGCACATTAATATACGCCCTATATCATGCAAAAATAGGAGAGGGATAGGGATGAGTGATGAAAAATGGAAAAGGATTGATGCTGTGTTTAAGTTGAAAAGCCCTCTTCACATTGGATGTGTGCCGTTTAAGGGCATAGATTTATAGGGAGCATAATTTCAACAGCGATAGATAGTAGTTTAGGTTCTGCAAAGGATGAGAGCCTCCATGAAATTGAATTCATAAACAACAAATTCAGAGATAAGAATGGAAATGTCAAAAATACAAAAATCGTAGGATGTATATGGATTAGAAAAAATGCTAGAATAGATAGCAAAGATATTGTTATAAAAGATAATGGAATCTTCATTGGTGATTTTAACATAATTGAAGAATTAATCTTAGGCGGAGAGTCAAAATATGGATTTGGGCACGTTGTGCTTGATTCAACTGAGACCCAAAAATTCCCACTAAATGAAGACCTCAAAGGTGAAGAGGTTAAAGTTGAGATAGAAGAGGATCAACCTTTGATCTCCCATTTGAAGTATAATGAAAAAATAGAATTCAAGGGTGACATAGAACTTTTAACTGGAAGAGGGTATTTTGATCCTAAAAAGTTAGAAACTGATAAAAACATTGAAGAGGAAACTAACAAACCAGGCGAAAAAATCTCGAAACCAGAATATTATTTTTCACCAGGAACACAGTTAACGGAGGAAATCATTTGCGTAGTAACTTGGGATGGGACCCTGAGAATTGAATAGTATGAAACTAACCAATTTTTCAAAAAGTGATTACAGTTCAGGTCAAATCGCCTTCTCGATTTCTCCTAACATATAGCTAACAAATTCTAGAAGTTTCTCATTATCCCAATCTGTATCTTCCAAAGCCCCTCTATAGGAAAGGAGTGTCTTTTCTATCAGACCTCTAAATTTTTCTGGAAGATTTTTTAAGCCCCAGACTCCGCCTTCTTCTTTAGAAGAAACAGTTCTCTCTTCTAGGTAATAAAGGACTCTACAGAGGTTCAAAATACCGTAAATTGGGTCTTTATTTATATTCTCTGAAATTGACTCTACATCATAGAGGAGAGAATCTATATAATCTTTCTCAGGAATTGGCTTGAATATTTCTTTTATAGGTCTTCCATATAGACAGATACCTCTATTTAAAGTTACTGTAATATGTGCAGCCAAATCAGGGTCTCTGTTTTCTTTTGTATAATCTATCTCACCAAGTCTATACTTTTCCTTCCAGTCTTTTGAATAGTGGAGTTCAAAGGGCATTGGATGTGAGAAATTTTCTAGGTCTTTCTGTAGAATAATACTGAATTCAAGTTCTTTCTTGGGAAGACTCATAGAATCAGAGATTTCAATTACTGAATCTATTATCTCTTTTTTGGTCTTTATATCCAACTTATCTCTTACTACTACAAGAAAATCTATATCACTTATTTCAGGATTGAAACAACCCATAGCGAGAGAACCGTGTAGATAAATACCTACAAAGTTTTCTCCTAAGATACGAGAAAATCTGCTTATAATTTTGTTCAAAACTTCTTCTACCGCTAGATTCTTCATCACCCTTTACTATTTTAGCAGTCTTGCAGAGTTAACCGAGACTGCTATATCAGATCTGTTACTTGAGGTTTTCCCAGGGTAAGTGTTCCTGTCTTATCAAAAACTACAACATTTGACTTTCCTAAAGCCTCTAGGTATACTCCGCCTTTGATTAAGACACCTCTTTTTGACCCTTTACCTATCCCTGCAGCTATTGCAATGGGGGTAGCAAGGGCAACTGCACAGGGGCGGCGACTACTATTACTGTTATAGCCTGTATTATGTCCTTAGTAATTATATATGTAGCAATACTTATAAGGAGCACTATAGGGGTAAAATAAGCAGAAAATCTATCTGCTACCCTTTGGACTTTGGCTTTATTCTTCTCTGATTCTTCAACCATTTCTATAATTCTTTCTATGGTTGTGTCCTTCCCTATTTTTGTGGCTTTTATCTCTATAAAACCAGACTCATTTATAGTACCTGCAAACACTTCGTCTTCTACAGCCTTCTTAACAGGAATAGACTCTCCAGAAATGGGAGATTGGTTTACATATGCCTCTCCATTTACAACTATTCCATCTACTGAAAATTGATGCGGATGCTATAATACCTAAGGTCATAAACACATCTGCGTCTATAGTATTTGATTTTAAAGAAAGATAACTCCTTTTGAATATAGGATATCCACCAATTATAATCCCTATTAGGGCTAGTGGCCGGTATATTAGAAGCCCTATAGGGATAGAAATCCCAGAGATTAAAGTATAGAAAACCATCTCTTTAGATTCATCTTCATCTGGTTCATATCCCATTCTCTTTATCTCTTCTTTTAAAGTAGATGGCTTTAACTTATTTTCATCAAATGATACTTTTACAGTCTCTAGACCAAGACTTATTTGGACATCTTCTATACCATCTAGAGATTTTAATTCTTTTTCTATCTTCCTTACACAGTTTGGGCAATCTATACCCTTTACATTTATAGTTACATTCTTCATTTTTGCCTCTTGCTTATAGTATAAAAGAATACTATATTATGTCAATACCTATTTGGGATTGCTTCTTTACTTGCTTTAT
>Ga0315282_10012451_pt1 | contig 13013 bp, 13 predicted proteins | sample YL17G07_20_MG_FD_203693 | JGI IMG/M metagenome (GOLD analysis project Ga0315282, IMG submission 203693) | Sediment microbial communities from Yellowstone Lake, YNP, Wyoming, USA - YL17G07_20 | ecosystem: Environmental > Aquatic > Freshwater > Lake > Sediment | place: USA: Wyoming | collected...
CTGCAATAGAGACGTTAATAGGGTTTTCCTTTGGATAGAGGCCCATGGCGCCATAGCCTATATAAACAAGCGGTCTGATATAGCATTCCTTAATCTTATTTACCTGAATTGTTTTGATTATTGCATCCCTGATCTCTACCTTTGAATATGGTATCTCAATCAGGAATATATGTGCTGAGTTGAAAAGCCTGTCGATATGCTCATCAAGCCTGAATATCGCAGTGCCTTTTCTGGTTTCATAACATCTTATTCCTTCAAAAACTCCGAGACCATACTGAAGGGTGTGGGTAAGGATATGCACAGTAGCATTGTCCCAATTTACAAATTTGCCATCCATCCATATCTTTTCTGTCTTTGGTATCATAAGTTTTTATTTATACCAATACATCATATACAAAGTCAATCACATTCTCAGGTAGAACCCTTACCTAATCTCAGCATGCCAATTCGGCAAGGGGATTAGCCTTGAGCGGCTTTGAATTCTGTCTTAACAGAATTCACCTCGGAGATCCCGAAAGCTTTCGGGATCGAGAATGAGCGAAGGGCTGATCCCCTTGCCGAATCATTCTTACCTCCATCTTACTGATCACATCTTATCAGGGGCGCTTATACCGAGTATTTCAAGCCCATCCCGGAGTACAATCCTTATAGCTTCACACAATGCAAGTTTTGCCCTGGTCAGTTCAATATCATCGCTGATAACCCTGCATTTATTGTAGTAAGGGTGAAACATGCCTGAGAGTTCCTGCAGGTAGAATGTAATCCTGTGTGGCTCATGGGTATTGACAGCGCCTTCAAATATCATCGGATAGATAAGGAGTTTCCGGATTATCCTGAGTTCCTCATAAATAGATAATAGCCTGAGGTCTGCATCATAAAGTCTGTCTGTGTTGATACTTTTTTCTTTTGCATGGGTAAATATGCTGTTTATCCTTGCATTTGCATACTGTACATAAAAAACGGGATTCTCAGATGACTGAGCCTTTGCAACCTCGAGGTCAAAATCGAGATGGCTGTCAGGCCGTCTTGTAAGGAATATAAATTTTGTTGTATCCGCCCCAACCTCACCTATAACCTCTCTCAAGGTCACAAACTCACCTGCTCTTTTTGACATCTGTACGGGTTTTCCGCCTCTTAGCAGGTTAACCATCTGCACGAGTAAAACCTTTAATCTTTCTTTTGGGTAGCCTAATGCCTCAATGACAGCCTTAACCCTTGGGATATAACCATGGTGGTCAGCGCCCCATATATCAATCAGCTCATCATATCTCTTTTCTATTTTCTTTCTGTGATATGCAATGTCAGAAGTGAAATATGTATATTCTCCATCCTGTTTGATAATAACCCTGTCCTTGTCATCTCCAAAGGCAGTTGACCTGAACCATGTTGCACCATCTTTTTCATATATAAAACCTCTAATTTTAAGGTCTTCAATAGACTTTTCTATATCTCCTTTTTCGTAAAGTTCTCTTTCACTCTGCCATATATCAAAAGTAATACCAAAATCTTTTAAATCCTCTTTGATGCTGAATAGTATTTCCTTGTAAGAATAATCAATAAAAAAATCTGATACCACTTCAAAATTTGCCTTAATGTATTTCCCGCCCTCTTCTTTAATTATTGCATTCGCAATTTCTTCAACATACTCACCTCTGTATCCTTCCTCTGGAAATGGATATTCTATCCCAAGCAGTTGCTGATATCGTGCAAACACAGACAGGCCGAGGAGTTTTACCTGTTTCCCTGCATCGTTTATATAATATTCACGCTCAACATTATAGCCCGCAGCTTTAAGAAGATTTGAGAGGGCTTCACCTGTAGCGCCACCCCTTCCATGTCCAAGATGGAGCGGGCCTGTCGGATTTGCACTAATGAATTCAATCTGGACCCTTCTGCCTTTACCAATATCTTCCCTCAAAAATCCGCTTTTATACTCAATCAATTTTTTAATCTCTGAATACAGATATTCTTTTGAGAATGTAAAATTAATGAATCCAGGCCCTGCAATATCTATCTTCTCAAAAGCAGATTTACCTGCCTGTGCAGACAAGTCTTTAATGGAATTTACAAGTTCTTCTGCTATCTTTCTCGGAGATTTTTTTAGTAATGCCGCAATGGACATTGCTACAGGCGTTGCCAAATCGCCCATAGAATCGTTAGGTGGAACTTCTGCCTCAATAGAAGGGATTGTCTCCAGACCGAGTGCTTTAAGTGAATCCTCAATTACTTTTACGAGTTCTTTTTTCATGGAAATAGAGTTTAAACAGCGTCTGTATTTAAAGTCAACTAAACAAAGCTACCTAATAAAAAGGCCCTTCAGACTTTTCTGTAGAGACCGCTATTAGCCCCTGTCCTTGAAGGGAGTCTTCCAAATTAGTCCCCCTCCCTCGATGGGAGGGGTTAGGGGAGCGTATTTTGGGGTATGCACCTTCCACATAATTCTCTGAAGAACCAAAAATAGGGAATAGAATTTTTCTATTTCCGATCAGAATCGTTTTTTCTCTTGATAGAGGTGGGCATTATAAGGGTTATGCTTTGCTCTTTTTTATTCTCTTGTCCCAATATCCAGGTTCTCTATTCAATTGCATGACCGCGATTATTATGACTTCCTCTCCCTTAATTTGATAAATCACTCCATACGGGAACCGGTTGGTTAAACACCTTCTTGTGTTTTTTGAGAATTTAGACCAAGCTGATGGGAAATGGATTATTCGCTGAATTGTTGAAAAGACTTCCTTGGAGAATGCCAGACCAAGTCCTTTTTGGCATTCTTCAAAATAATTTATTGTTTTAAAAAACTCTTCCTTTGCTTCAGGATGGAAAGAGTAATTCATTTGTGGTACTTCTTATGAATTTCCTTAAATACTTCATCTCCGGGAATAGTTTTGACTTTGCCGGTTTTGATCTCGCTAAGCCGTCTTTCAGCTTCCTTCGCCCATAATTTGTCTATTTCTTTCTGAGAAGGATGCAGGCTATTAAGAAGTTTTTCAATGAGTGCAGTTTTAATGTCTATAGGCAAAGATTCGACGGTTGAAATTAGCTTGATTGTTTCTGTTGTCATAATATATCACCTCTCTTTCGATATTTTAGCATAGCGCCGGAAATCACGGGCGGGTTATTGCCCGTCCCGTGGATTTAATTGTTAAGCCCTCTTTTTCTCTAATAAATATCCTGATACATATTTATGAATGATACTGGATATCAGCGTTTGGTATGGAATGCCCTCTTGAGCAGCAATAACCTGTACCTGATCCAAATCCTTTGAGGACATCCGAATATTTATTCTCTTGTCTTTTTGCAGTGTATTCTTGGCGTATTCGCGCAGTTTCTTAATCTCAGCTTTCGGATTTTTGATGGATCTCCATTCGCCGCGCTCGTAAGACTCTAAAATATCTTTTTCTTCAGCGTCTAAAACTGTCTTTTTCATTTTTGTTCCCTCACATATTTGTTTGTGGCTTTTCTGCTGGGGATGATGGTTTTCAAAAATATCTCGTCGCTTTCCTGTATATAAGGAACGAGGTATGCGTAATTTTCAATCCTGATTATCGCAATTTTCTGACCCGGATACTTATCTTGATTTGGATGTTCAATTGTTTCGAGAACATCTTCCCGTTCCATCAAGATTACGACTTCTTCAAAACAAACTCCCCTATTTTGCTTCAACCATTCATTCTTTTCATTATCCCATCGGAAAACCTTCATGGTATATATTTACGACAATGTCTGCCTTTTGTCAATATTTTTATTTAGGCTTAACGCTTGAAGTAAGCCGCCAAGCCACAGAGCTTTGAATTTCAAACAAAGGCTGCTCTCGGTCGGATTGGTAATTCGTTATGCCCTCGTATAATTTCTTTTTTATCTATTTTATACATCCATTTCCTCATAAATAGAACCGTCCCCTTTTCTTTTCTACCCAAGTAGTCTCAAAAAACATACTGGGTGTGCGGAGTCTCTGGATAAATAATATCTGACCTCGCTCAATGCACAACTCTCAAATCATCTATATTACTTTCAGGATGTGCTTCCACCCCCCCTATCCTTCTCTTCATCCTCATCCACATACGCCCTTTTCTTTTTCATCAATCTTATAAAGCCATATACAGTAATTACAGCGGCGAGGGAAAAAAGGATTGTGTAGATGTTGTAGCTTAAATATGAAAACCATGTGTGCTTTCTTTTAAGATATGCAAGCCATTTAATCTCAAGCTCGGAAGTACTGACAGAAAGACTTTTTTGGATAGAATCGTCTATAGAATGCCCTTCTTTCAGATATTCAAGTATCTGTAAAATCCCTTGTTTGCCGTACTCACTGACGATATATTCCACGATGCTCTTGCTTTCCTCATATGCAAGAAGAAGAGACTTTTCATCGCGAGGAAATCTTATGATATCCCCTATGCTTATTACCCCGTCAGAAATTGTAGCTTTTGTAAGTGCCCTGTCACCATCGTCTGCCATAAGCTCCGCAATCCCTCCGCTTGCCCATTGGCAGACCCCCTCGTCAAGCCATCTGGGCAGTCTCTCGTTTTTGATATTGCTGTGCAAAAGGATATGACATAACTCGTGCTTGAGTGTTGCCTCAAGGGTAAATGGCCTGGTATATACCCTTGAGGTATCAAGTACAATAAGATTTCTTTCCGGTATCGCAAATGCAATAATTATATCGCTTCCGACCATTTTCCTTAGGGTGCTTTTATCTTTAACCAGAATTACATCTGGTATGACATCAACCTTCCAATCGAGAGTCGAAACGAGATCCGCTTTAACAGCAGGATATACCTTCGCTACATCTTTAGCCACGGTTTCTAATGGCTCTTCAAAAATTACTATGACTTCTTTTGTCTGGATCTTATCGGGTTCGGCATAAAGGGTATTCATAAAAGTAAGAAAAAATAATATGGACAACATGATGGTTGGCATTCTCAGTTTCATAGTATTTAAATCCATAAACTCATCTCTATTTTTGCCTTTCGGTGTTCAATAAGGCAATACCCGGAAAAGAAATATGGATTTTTTGGTTCTTTCGTAAAAAAGTAGGAAGCATCATAAATGATGAAACTCCTGGATTCCCGCTGGAGTTTACTCTCATGAAAATGGGGGCGGTAATGACGAAAAAACAAGCTCTTAAGAGGGTCATTCCCGTGAAAACGGGAATCCAGTATCTTTTTTCAACATAAATACAAAATATGGATTTTTTGTTGTATTTTTGCTCTAATGCTATAATATGCAAAAATTCATATCCTTTTAGGGGTGCACTGAATAAGTAGATATGGATGGGAATATATAAATGAAAATACTTCGGATTGCACTTGCACAGATTAATTCTACTGTTGGTGATCTTGAGGGCAATGCATCAAAGATTATTAATTATATTAAGAAGGCAAAAAAAGCTGGTGCTCAGGTAGTTGCATTTCCCGAACTTGCAATAACAGGTTATCCCCCTGAAGACTTACTGTTAAAAACCCAGTTCATAGAAGATAACCTTGATGCCCTGAAAAAGGTACGGGAAAATGTAGGTGATATAGTAGCAGTAGTAGGCTTTGTTGATAAAAGAGACGATATTTATAACGCTGCTGCAATAATTTCCAACAAAAGACTTATAGATACCTATCACAAGATGTACTTACCAAACTATGGTGTATTTGATGAATATCGTTATTTCCAGGCTGGTACAAGATGTCCTATATACCAGATTGGTGATGCATGGATAGGGGTTAATATATGTGAAGACATCTGGTATCCGGAAGGGCCTTCAATGGTCCAGTCACTTGCGGGCGCTGAGGTGATTTTAAATATAAATGCTTCACCATACCGGATTGGTAAGGGGAAATTTAGAGAAAATATGCTTTCGACAAGGGCAACTGATAATATGGTTATAGTGGCTTATCTGAATATAGTTGGAGGACAGGATGAGCTTGTATTCGATGGCCACAGCTTTATCCTTGACCAGGATGGCACTATAATCGCAAGGGGAAAGCAGTTCGAAGAAGACTTAATCGTCGTTGACTTAGACCTTGAGGGTGTTATGATGAGAAGGCTTCATGCCCCGCGCAGGAGACAGGAAGTTATTAAACTTGGAAAGGAAGCCTTTGAAAAGATCAATGTCCCTGTTGGAAAGACATTGAGTAAAAAAAGAGCAACGCCGCGTCTCCGTTTATCATCATTGAGTCATAAGGTTTTAGAAACATTACATGAAATCTATATGGCGCTTGTACTCGGCACATCCGATTATGTCACCAAGAATGGATTTAAAGGTGTTGTTATAGGCCTGAGCGGTGGCATTGATTCTGCGCTTGTGGCATCTATTGCAATAGATGCGCTCGGTAAAGAGAACGTGACAGGTCTATTTATGCCTTCTCCATATACATCAATAGAGAGCAAAGAAGACGCTTATATACTTGCAGGCAATCTGGGGATAAAGGTTATTGAAGTTCCTATTGTTAGCATATTCCAGAGCTATCTCGGTACATTGAAAAGGGACTTCCACGGTTTCCCAGCAGATGCAACAGAGGAAAATCTCCAGGCAAGGATAAGGGGAAATATCCTTATGGCATTCTCAAATAAATTTGGGTGGCTGGTTCTGACGACAGGGAATAAATCAGAGATGAGCGTTGGGTATGCAACCCTTTATGGTGACATGGCAGGCGGATTTGCAGTAATAAAGGATGTACCAAAAACAATGGTATATGAACTCTGCATGTGGAAAAATAATAAAACCGGCAGGACTGTAATACCTGAAAGGGTTATGTTGAAAGAACCATCAGCAGAGCTTAAGCCTGCCCAGAAAGATACAGATACACTTCCACCTTATTCAGTGCTTGACCCCATATTAAAGGCATATATAGAGGATGATAAGAGTTTTGAAGAAATATTGTCTCTCGGCTGCGATGTTGAACGTGCACAGAATGTTATCAAGATGATTGATTCGAGTGAATATAAAAGGAGGCAGTCACCTCCTGGAATAAAAATAACCCAAAGGGCATTTGGAAGAGATCGACGCTTCCCGATAACAAATAAATACAGGGGGTATTAATGGAAGAATTTAGAGTTTGTCCGGAATGTGATCATGAAAAAGGCTTTCAAGTATTTTTCAAAAAAGTAAAAGGTAAGATAAAGATTGACCTTATATGTCCAAATTGCGGCCAGTCCTATGACCTTGGATGGTCAACTACGAGCATAAAGAGTTTTAAGCCTAAAAAAGGATTGATATATTGATGAAAAAAATTATTTTTTTGTTACTAGTATTCATTTCCATAAATTTTATTTTTAGTCCTGCTTTTTCTGCGGATAATAAGAACCTTCAGTTCAAGAAGCAGCCTGAAATTCAACAGGTAAAACCCAAAAAGCCTGTTAAGATCAAACTTAAACGTTTAGCAGAAGGCAAATACACATGGGATATCACAGGCGATGATGTAGGTGAGATTGTCAGAACAGACAGAAGACTGATAAAATTACTGAAGATCGAGTGAAGGGCACTCTTTATATAGTCTCGACACCTATAGGTAATCTTGAAGACATTACCCTGAGGGCTTTAACGGTTCTAAAAGAAGTAGATGTCATAGCAGCAGAGGACACAAGACACTCTCGCAAACTCTTAACCCATTATGGTATCTCAAAGCCATTAATAAGTTACTGGGGCGAAAAAGAGAAAGTTAAATCAGCGGAAATTATAGAAAAACTGCAATCCGGACAATCAGTTGCCCTTATCTCAGATGCCGGCACCCCTGGCATATCAGACCCTGGAGCTGTTCTCATAAAAAAGGCTATTGAAGAAAATATTCAGGTTGTTTCAATACCCGGTCCATCGGCATTGATTGCTGCATTGTCTTTATCAGGACTTCCGACAAATGAGTTTATATTTACAGGATTTCTTCCTTCTAAAACGAAACAGCGACAAAAGATTCTTAGAGACTTGAGTCTTGAGCCCAGGACACTTGTTTTTTACGAAGCACCACACAGGATACTTGAGACACTTATGGATATGGAAAAGATATTTATGGAAAGAAGGGCCGCACTTGTAAAAGAAATCACTAAAATCCATGAGGAGGTGTTAAGGGGCAATATTCCGGAAATACTCACTAAAATTAAAGAGACTACAATAGCAGGTGAGTATATAATCACTGTAGAGGGGAAGACTGAGAGAAGAAAACTTGCAACTGAGGATGCCCTTTCAGAGGTCAGTGCTTTGATGAAAAAAGGTCTCGGTAGAAAAGAGGCTGTTAAAAAGATTGCCGGGGCATACGGGTTGAGCAAGAAGGAACTCTACGATAAAAGCCTTTTGTGACTTGCATAAAAGAGAGAATACCCCTTGACTTTTTCGGTGCTTAACAATAAAATCTTTTAAGATATATGAGAGGTGAAATATGGCTCGTAAACTGCTTCTTGCAGATGACAGTATCACCATACAAAAGGTTGTAGAACTTATCCTTGCAGAGGAGGGATTTGAGATCAAGGCTACTAATAATGGTGAGGAAGCTTTAGCTGTTATCGCTTCTTTTAAGCCTGATATAATCCTTGCTGACATAGAGATGCCGAAGATTAATGGCTACCAGCTCTCTGAAAAGATAAAGCAAGATCCTTTAATGCGTGGTATCCCGGTAATACTCCTTGCAGGCGCATTTGAACCGATTGATGAAGAGCTTGCAAAACAGGTTAATGCAGATGATTTTATTATAAAGCCCTTCGAATCACAGGAGTTAATAAGCAAGATAAATGCTGCTCTTACGATCTCATCTGTAGCTGAAGGAGAAGAGGTTGAGGGTATTGCTGAGGCCGAGGCTGTTGGTTTAGAGGAAGTTCCGGTTGAAGAAGACCTCTGGTCAATGGAAGAAATACCTGAGACTGCAGAGGTTGAAAGCTGGTCTATGGAAGAGGCAGTAGTGGCCGGCACAGAAGAACTACTTGAAATTGCAGAAGAAGCTGGAGTTGAAGCAGCAGCGGTTGAAGAGGTTACTCCGCCTGTAGTTAAAGAAGCTATAGCTACAGAGGTAAAGATTGGTATTCCTGAAGTAGAATTTCCTTCAAAAGACGAACTTAAAGACATATTCGAGCATACTGTTAACGAAAGAATATCTTCATTATTATCCTCGCTTGATTTAAAAGAAATTATCCTTACCTCACTCATGCCTTCGATGAAGGATTCTGTCGAGAAGATACTATGGGAAGTTGCGCCTGAACTTGTCGAGAGAATGCTGAAAGAGATGTTAAAAGGTGCCCTCGAATCTCTTACAAAAGAGGTTGAAAAGGTAATATGGGAGACTGTACCTGACCTTGCAGAGACGATGATTTCTAAGGAAATAGAGAGGATAAGGTCAGAATTTTAGAAAAGGGCTACAATCCACAAGGTATAGAAGAAAAGTGGTATGAATACTGGGTCTCAAAAGAATATTTTAAACCAGACCAGGGCCACAAAGGCAATTATTATTCTCTTGTAATACCCCCTCCGAATATTACAGGTTCTCTCCACATGGGCCATGCCCTTAATACAGTCCTGCAGGATATACTCTCTCGCTGGAAACGAATGTCAGGTTATAATGTCCTATGGCTGCCAGGCACTGACCATGCAGGAATTGCAACACAGAATGTTGTAGAAAAACAGCTTGCATCTGAGGGACTTGACAGACATAAGCTTGGCCGTGATGTCTTTATAAAGCGTGTTTGGAAATGGAAAGCAGAATATGGTGGAAAGATAATTCACCAGCTTAAAAGGCTCGGTGCTTCATGTGACTGGTCAAAAGAAAGGTTTACACTTGATGAAGGGCTTTCAAAGGCTGTAAGGGAGGTTTTTGTAAGACTTTATGAGGAAGGTTTTATATACAGGGATAATCGTCTTATAAACTGGTGCCCTCGTTGTAACACCGCGCTTTCAGATCTTGAGGTAGAATACGAAGAATTAGAAGGAAAGCTGACTTACATAAAGTATCCACTGACCCCCCTCACCCCCCCCTTGCTAAGGGGGGGAGAGAAGGGGGGGTATATAACTGTAGCAACTACCAGGCCGGAGACAATACTCGGAGATACTGCTGTGGCTGTAAACCCTGAAGACAGTAGATACCAAAAATTCATTGGTAAAACTGCAAACCTGCCTCTAACTGACAGAACAATTCTTATCATTTCTGATCATGCAGTAGATCCTTCTTTTGGTACAGGCGCAGTAAAAGTAACGCCGGCCCATGATTTTAATGACGAGGCAATAGCAAAAAAACAGAACCCACCTTTAGAATTCATAACCGTGATTGGATCCGATGGCCGTATGACAGTAAATGCAGGGAACAGGTATAAAGGTCTGGATAGATATGAGTGCAGGAAGCTTGTTATTAAAGATTTGAAGGAACTTAATCTTATAGAAAAAGAAGAGTTGTACAAATATGCGGTAGGCCACTGTTACAGATGCAAGACTATTACTGAACCCTTGTCAACACCTCAGTGGTATGTGAATGTACAGTCTTTTGCTAAAGATGCTATCCGGGCAGTTAAAGAGGAAAGAATTAATATTATCCCTAAAACATGGGAAAATACATATTTTGCATGGATGGAAGACATCAAAGACTGGTGCATATCCCGCCAGATATGGTGGGGGCACAGGATACCTGTATGGTACTGTCAGAAAATGCTGAATGCTAAATGCAAAATGCAAAACGGAGTTATCGTATCAAGGGTTACTCCGCAAATATGTCCTTACTGTGAATCAGAAGAATTAATCCAGGATGAAGATGTACTGGATACATGGTTTTCATCTGCCCTCTGGCCATTTTCTACACTCGGCTGGCCTGATAATACTGATGATCTTAAGATTTTCTATCCTACAAGCGTTCTTGTAACAGGGTTCGATATAATCTTTTTCTGGGTTGCAAGGATGATAATGATGGGACTTAAATTCATGGGAGACGTACCTTTCAGGGACGTTTATATACATGCACTTATCAGGGATTTAAAAGGCCATAAGATGTCCAAATCAAAAGGTAATGTTGTTGATCCTTTGATAATGATTGACAGATACGGTACAGACGCATTCAGGTTTACACTTGCTGCTTTTGCTGCACAGGGACGCGATATTAAGTTTTCTGAAGAAAGGGTTGAAGGGTACAGACATTTTGTAAATAAACTCTGGAACGCAGCAAGATTTATTATGATGAATATAAACGGAGACACGGAGAAACGGAGAATCGGAGAATCGGAAAACTCCCCGTTTCACCGTGTCTCCGTTTCACCGTGTCCTATTCGCGATGGCACTCCTTACTGGCCATCTGATCTTGCAAGTAAATGGATATTGAGCAGACTTGCCGCTATAACAGATGATATAAACAGGGCGCTCGAAGAATATCGGTTTAATGACGCAGCAAGTAGTATATACCAGTTTATCTGGCATGAATTCTGTGACTGGTATCTTGAGATGACAAAATCCGAACTCAACCCCCCCACCCCTCCCTCCCCCTCGAGGGGGGAGGGTGAGGGAGGGGGTGAAATCTCTGAACTCCGAACCCCAAGCTCTGAGGCTGGCATCAGGTGGTGTCTCCTGCATACGCTCGATACATCCTTGCGACTGCTACATCCTTTTATGCCCTTTGTTACAGAAGAGATTTGGCAGACGATACCGCATGTAAAAAGTCATCTGCCGGAGACTGAAGAAGTCAGACCCCCCACCCCTCCCTCCCCCTCGAGGGGGGAGGGCAAGGGAGGGGGTGAAAACTCCGAACTCCGACCTCAAATAGGTAATGAATCAGAAATTAAAGAAAGTATTATGGTCTCTGATTATCCGAAGTCTTTACCAAGAGACTACCAGGCAGAAGAAGACATGTCATACATCATAGAGGCTGTAATGGGAATAAGAACTATCAGGGGAGAACTGAACATATCCCCATCTTTCAAACTTAAAGTTATGATAAAAACATTTACTCAAATGGCAGAGAAAATATTGAAGGAAAACATGCAATATCTCAAAAACCTTGCGAAGGCCAGCGAAATTAATATAGGGATAAATGTTGAGAAACCAGAGTGCTCCGCAACCTCTGTTAAGAGTTCTATGGAAATATATGTTCCCCTCAAAGGGGTATTGAATATTGCTGCAGAAATCGATAGACTTAAGAAGGAGGAAGCAAAAGTAGAGGGGTCTATAGCGTCTTTGAATAAGAAACTTTTTAATGAGGATTTCCTCCAGAGGGCACCCAGAGAGATTGTTGATAAGGAAAAGGCAAAATATGAAGAACTGATAATTATAAAAAGAAGGATCATGGAGAGTATTAAAATGCTTAAAGATGTGGAGGTGAGAAATGACTCATAGAAAAGGAAGGGAACTTGAAAAAAGTGACTTCGAATTTATTGAGGGGGAGTTTATCAATATAAAACAGAGCACTGTCAGGGCTGTTGAAGGAGGTCATATCGAGCTCCAGCAGGTAGGAGCACTCAGCATAGACGGAGAAAAGGTAGAGGTTACACAGGGGGCAACTGCCATCCTCAGGGGAAATGATATAATTCTTAACCAGAGTATAAGCGCTGTTACCGCTGCTGACAATGTATCTATAAATTTTTCATTTTCTCCCATGTCCATTTCAAGGGAACAGACAACTATTAACAGGTCTGCTGTCGGCTTTATGGCTGGAAAGGATGTGAAGTCAGAAAATACCTCTGCATTCCTTGTTGTCGCCAATAAGATCGAAGGAAACGTAACAACGCTTCTTGACTGGCATTCTGCCCTTGCCTTAGGCGCTGTTTTTGGAGGAGTCTGGGGTTTTCTCTCTTTATTATCCGGAAGGAAATAGGATGGAGATTCCTTCAAGTGTTATCGATCTAATTCATCGCGCCCTTGAAGAAGATATAGGTCCTGGTGATATTACTACATCCCTCCTGATACCTGATGAGAATGAATCAAGGGCACTTTATATAGCAAAAGGAAATTTTGTTCTGGCCGGTCTTCCTTTTTCAAGAGAGGTTTTTCAAATACTTGACCCTTCAATTTCCTTCAAGATGTTTTATAATGAAGGTGCTAATGTCATGAAAGGAGATGTGGTTGCTGA
>Ga0315282_10012452_pt1 | contig 13013 bp, 12 predicted proteins | sample YL17G07_20_MG_FD_203693 | JGI IMG/M metagenome (GOLD analysis project Ga0315282, IMG submission 203693) | Sediment microbial communities from Yellowstone Lake, YNP, Wyoming, USA - YL17G07_20 | ecosystem: Environmental > Aquatic > Freshwater > Lake > Sediment | place: USA: Wyoming | collected...
TTCCCGTAATGTGGATTGTCGTCACAACCTTCAAGGCGGGGAACGAGCTGTACCACAGCCCTCCGGTATGGATTCCGAGCCAGCCCTCGTTGGTGAGCTTCAAGCAGGCGTATGATGCGGGCGGTCTGAAGGCGCTTGCCAACAGCCTGGTGATTTCCACGGCCACCACGGCGCTGGCGCTGTTGGTCGGCTCGCTGGCCGGCTATGGTCTCGCCCGTTGCAAGGTTGGGGGCGACCGGCTGCCCTTCTTCATCCTTTCTCAGCGCTTCATGCCGCCAGTTGTCATCGTGTTCCCGTTCTTGCTGATTTTCAAGATGCTGGGCTGGATGGATACCCACCAGGCTCTGGTGGTCATCTATCTCACCTTCAACCTGCCATACGCGGTCTGGATGATGCGCGGTTTCTTCATGGAGATCCCGCCCGAGATCGAGGAGGCTGCCCTGGTGGACGGCTGTTCGCCCTTCAGGGCGTTCTGGCGCGTCGCCATGCCCCTGGTGAAACCAGGATTGGTCGCCACCGGCGTGTTCTGCTTTATCTTCAGCTGGAGCGAGTTCTTCTTCGGCGTCTGCATCACGCGCACGAATGCAGTGACGCTGGCGGTATATCTACCCAGCTACTTCGGGAAAATGCATCAACAGTGGGGCCAGGTCGGAGCGACATCGATCATGGCGATGCTGCCCCTGTTCCTGATGAGTATTGTCGTGCAGCGCTATCTGGTGCGCGGCCTGACCCTGGGAGCGATCAAATAGCCAGCTGAACGAGCGCAAGGAGGACGCATCAATGCAAGTTAGTCGCAGCATGTTGTTTGAGATGTACCGCCGTATGATGCGCATCCGGGAATTCGAGCTGGTGGCCATCGACCTCTTCAAACGAGGCGAGCTGAAGGGCGCGGCCACCACCTACAACGGCATGGAAGCCAGCGCCGTGGGCGTTTGCATGGCCCTGCGCCAGGACGACCTGATTGCCGGCACCCACCGGAGCCACGGGCACAGTATTGCGAAAGGAGCCGACCTGAAGCGCATGATGGCTGAACTCCTGGGCAAAGTGACCGGCTACTGCCGGGGGCGCGGCGGCTCGATGCACATCGCGGCGTTCGACACCGGGAGCCTCGGCGCGCTGGCAATCGTCGGCGCGGGCATCCCGATCGCCGTAGGGGCAGCCCTGGCGTTCAAGATGAAGGGCGAGCATCGGGTGGCAGTGCCGTTCATGGGGGACGGGGCAACCAACACCGGCGACTTTCACGAAGGGCTCAACATGGCGGCTATCTGGAACCTGCCGGTAGTCTTCGTCGTGGAGAACAACCAGTTCGCGGTGTCAACCCGCATCAGAGAGGCGGTCAAGATCGAAGATCTGTCCATTCGAGCCAGGTCCTACGGCATCCCGGGCGCTCGGGTCAACGGCTTCGACGTGCTTGCGGTGTACGAAGCGGCCGTAGAGGCGGTGGAACGCGCCCGGCGCGGTGAGGGGCCGACCCTGTTAGTCACCGAGTCGTACCGCTTTGAGGGACACTACGCGGGCGAGCCCGAGGTCTACCGGGACCGGGCCGAAGTTCAAGAATGGTGCAAGCAGGATCCGATCTGCCTCTTCCGAAACCATCTCGTCGAACAGGAAGAGTTCAGCCAGGATGAAGTCGCAGCCATCGACGTCGAGGTGAAGCGGGACATCGCCGCTGCATTGAAATATGCCAAGGAAAGTCCGGATCCGGAGTTCAGCACGGCGATGGACTTCATTTATGCGTAGATGAACAGGTGAGAAAATGGCGAGAACAGACATAGATGCGACGTCACTGGGGGCCACCAAGGTGGCCATGCCGTCCGACCTGATCGTTCAGGTGCCGCCCGGGGTCCCGGCCAAGGAGCTATCCTACCAGGAGGCCATCCGCGAGGCGCTGCGCGAGGAGATGCTGCGCGACGAACGGGTGTTCCTGATGGGCGAGGACATCGGCAAACACGGGGGAGCGTTTGGGGTCACCCGGACGCTGTTCGACCAATTTGGGCCGGAGCGGGTGCGCAACACGCCTATTTCCGAGAACACCATCGCCGGTGCAGCCACCGGGGCTGCCCTGGCGGGAATGCGTCCGGTGGCCGAGTTGATGTTCGTCGACTTTTCCGGCCTGGCGATGGACCAGATCTGCAACCAGGCGGCCAAGCTTCGCTTTATGACCGGAGGGCAATGCAAAGTGCCCTGGGTGATTCGCATGCCGCAAGGGGGTGGGGCTGGCAAGAGCACCGCTGCCCAGCACTCACAGAGCCTGGAGGTCTGGTATGCTCACATCCCCGGCCTCAAGGTGGTTCATCCCTCCACCCCCTACGACGCAAAGGGTTTGATGAAGGCCGCCATCCGCGACGACAACCCGGTCATCTTCCTGGAGCACAAGTTTCTGTACTCCTTCCGCGGCCTGGTGCCCGACGAGGATTACGTGCTGCCGCTGAGCCGGTGTGACGTCAAGCGGGCGGGCACCGACGTCACGGTGGTGGCTTCGGGCTACATGGTGTGGCATGCCATGGCGGCGGCGAAGGCACTTGCCGAGGAAGGGGTGAGCGTCGAGGTGATCGACGTGCGCACCATCAGCCCGCTGGACGAAGAGACCATCGGCACATCGGTGCGCAAGACCGGGCGTGCTGTGCTGGTGGCCGAGGCCTGCCGCTCCTACGGGCCGACCGGCGAGTGGGGCATGGTCGTGGTAGAACAGGCATTCGACTATCTGCGCGCCCCCGTGGTGCGAGTCACGGGCCGGCAGTCACCCGTGCCTTTCGCCAACAGCATCGAAGATGGCATGTGGCCCGACACCGATGCCGTCGTCAGCGCTATTCGCAAAGTGATGGCGTGGTAACGGACCGTTCCGAGATCCGTGACGCGCGACTTACAGCTTGATTCTCACAGGTGTGATCTGATGGGTGACAGACAGCTGCTCGACCAGGTGTACGCTCTGGGCTACGAATTTGAACAGAAATACGAGATCTGCCCGCAGTGTGTACTGGCCGCGCTTCAAGAGACGTTGGGGGGAATCGACGAGGAGGTGTTCACGTCTGGCTTGCTGGAGGCCGAGGCGCTGGGCCGGTATTTTCTCTGCCGGACTGCCGCTTCGTTTGTCCAGGTGCGCGCCGGCCTGACTGCCCGCCCGCTGCTCCAGCCGGCCGACTTCGACCGGGCACGCTCGACGGGCGGGTTGATCCTGGTCGGTTCGTACGTCCCGCGCGCCACTTCCCAGGTCGAGGCGTTGGCCAGGCAGCTGCCGGACACCAGCTTCGAGGTCGGCGTCGACGGGTTGTTGGACGAGCGCCGGCCGGGATGTGCTGATCTACACGAGCCGCCTGGTGGTCGCCGGAGTCGATGCTGCCGGCAGCCTGTCCATCGGGCAGCGCATCTCGGATGGCCTGGTTACCCTGGTGCGGTCGCTCGCAACCCGGCCGCGCTACCTGGTGGCGAAAGGTGGCATCACCTCCAGTGATGTCGCCACACGCGGGTTGAAGGTCAGGCGGGCGCTGGTGCGCGGCCAGATCCTTCCCGGCGTTCCGGTGTGGCGGTTGGGGCCAGAAAGCCGTTTTCCGGGCCTGGATTACATCGTGTTTCCGGGCAATGTGGGCGGCCCGCAGGCGCTGGCCGATATCGTGGCCGCTCTGGCCCGGGGACAGGATGAGAGAGAGGGTGAACCGGCGGCGGCGTTTGACGGCCACAGCCGGACAAGGTAGCATCTCGCCCGGTCGCATAGTATGCCATGTGACAGAACCCATGGTGTCCGGGCACCAAGATCCTGGACGGCGGTCGATGAGTACACAAGACTATCCTCGCGAGAAGGTCACGTTTAGGACCATCGAACGGGGGTCCACTCTGGTGAGCCGCGTCACGAACGAAATTGAACAGCTCATTCTGGAGGGACGCTTGCAGCCGGGCGACCGGCTGCCACCCGAGCGCGACCTGGCTCACCAGTTCGGCGTAAGCCGGACGGTGATTCGGGAGACGATGCACCGGCTGCAGGCCAAGAGCCTGTTGGAGGCCCGGCCCGGCGGCGGAACGGTCGTGCGCAGTCCCAGCGCGCAGGCGGTGGCGCAATCGATGACGATGCTGCTCAGGGTGGGCCAGCTGGAGTTCGACTACCGGAAGGTGCTGGAGATTCGTCTTCTGTTAGAGGTGGAGGTAGCCGGGTTGGCCGCCGGGCGCCGCACCCCCGCTGACCTGGAAGAGCTGGAAGAGATTCTTCGCGAAGCCGCGCAAACCCAGGATGATCGAGACGCCTTTGCCGAGTGCGACGTGGAATTCCACGCCGCCCTGGCGAGCGCAACCCACAACGAATTGTTCAGCGTCATGCTCGACTCGTTGGCAGATATCATGCTGAAAATGCGGCAGATGGCATTTGACGTGCCAGGCATGGTTCAGCATTCCTTCACGCATCACAGCGCCATTCTGGAACAGGTGAGGGCCGGCGATGTCGAGGGGGCACGCCGGGCGATGCGTGACCACCTGGTCGAGGCGGAAGACACCATGGGCAAAGTATGGGCGCGACTCGAATCGCGAAAGGCATGAGCTCGCTACATGTTCAGGGAAGCTATGACCATCATGCAAGCCATATCCGCTGCCCGGTAGCCGCCATGCGTCTGGGCATCAGTTCGTTCACCTACACGTGGGCCGTTGGCGTGCCGGGGCACCCGCCGGAACGGCCGATGGACGTGCCGGGGCTGATTGACCGGGCGCAGAGCCTGGGCGTGCACGTGCTGCAAATCGCGGACAACCTGCCGCTGCACCGCCTCTCGCCGGCACAGTTGGACGGCCTGGAACGGCTAGCGGCTGAGCTCAAACTGGCGCTCGAGGTCGGGACGCGCGGTATCGCTCCTCCCCACCTGCGCACGTACCTTAGCCTCGCCCGGCAGCTGAAATCGCCTATCCTCAGGGTAGTGATCGATACGACCGATCACCGTCCGGGTGAGGACGAGATCGTCGCCCTGCTGCGCGAGGTCGTGCCCGAGTTCGAGCAAGCCGGCGTTTGCCTGGCGATCGAAAACCACGACCGTTTCAAAGCCCGCGCGTTGGCTCGCGTCATCGCCCGCGTCGCAAGCGACTGCGTGGGAATTTGCCTGGACACGGCTAACTCGTTGGGCGCCCAAGAAGGTCCCGAGGCGGTGCTGGACGCACTCGGCCCGCTGGTGGTCAACCTGCACGTGAAGGATATTGCCATTTTTCGCGCCAGTCACCAGATGGGTTTTCGCGTCGAGGGCCGGCCGGCTGGCCAGGGGCAGCTGAACGTTCCCTGGCTGCTGCAAGTGCTGCGCGACCTGGGACGCGACGTCAATGCCATCGTGGAGCTGTGGACGCCCCCAGAGGAGACACTGACTGCCACGATTGCCAAAGAATCGGCGTGGGCGGATGCCAGCGTGGCGTACTTGCGAACGTTGATACCCGATTGACAGTGGCGATCCCGCTGGCAGCGGGATCAACCCGCATAGCAGGATGAGCACGAGGCGGGCATCGATCGTCGCCGGCAGATTCCACTCATCAGGGAGGAGAGACATGCAGGCCAGGACCAAGTTCGAGTTCTTGGGCAACGCGGCATATCGGATCACCAACAGTGAGGGCACAGTCATACTGATCGATCCGTTTCTGAACGAGAGCGATTGCTCGCCCATCAAGGTGAAAGACCTCGATCGGGTGGATCTGGTGCTGGTGACCCACGCGGCCTGGGATCATCTGGGGGACACGCTGGAAATAGCCCTCAAGTTCCAGTGCCCGGTGGTCTGCGGCGGTGAAGTGCGCCATCATCTGGTGCACCGCGGGGGTGCGGATCTGGCCAGGGTGCGCGGTATGGTCTGGGGGCTGCAGGTGGTGGAGGCCGGCATCCGGGTGCGCTCGGTCACATCCATGCACTCGTCCTTCTCGGAGTATCCAGATGGGACGTTCGTTTCGGGGCCGCCGATGGGTTTCATTTTCTACCCCGACCCCAGCGTGCGGGTGTATCATTCCGGCGACACCGCCATCTTCAGTGATCTGAAGCTGTTGGGGCAGCTCTACCAACCCAACATTGCCCTGATGTGCACGTCAATGCCCGACAGCGGTCAGCTGAAGAAGCACGGCATCCCCGAGCCATACTGCGGCGAGATGAGCCCTCACGAGGCAGCGTTGGCGTGCCTGTGGTTGGGCGTGGAATATGCGTTGACCAACCACTACTCGCAGGCCCGGGGCAATCCGGACGTCGAGAAGTTCGTGACCCTGGTGAAGCACCTACACTCAGACGACGGCCCGGTGGTCAAGCCGGTGGTGCTCGAACCGGGTGAGGTATGGTATTATCCGGCGCAGGATTGACAACCGCCCATCAGGGCCGGCCGTCGTCAACCGTGAATGGGTGGATGTGCCGCCTGGCGCCGGCATCCTTCCAGCATAGCAACCAGCTCCTCCAGGCCCAACCGCCTCAAGGTATGGGCCTGCGGCCAGCCGTGTTCGAGGTCCCAGCCGCGTGCGGTGAAGTACTCGTCCAGCAGCCGCGAGAAGCCGCCCTCGTCAATCGAGGTCCCGTCGACGCGGCAGGGGAGCTTGAAATGCCCTGCCAGCGTCGCCTCCTCCATCTTGCGTCCCCGTCCGGCCCGGGCCAGCATCGCGCGCTCCAGGGTGAAAGCCCGTTCTGCGACCCGCGTCATCTCCTCGCGGCTCAGCATGTCCCCCGTGATGGCGCTGAACAGGCGCAGATCGAGCTCCAGGTCGCCGGTGATGTCCTCCGCCGCCATCCATTCCTGGCGCGTGTCCATCGGCCGCACCAGCTGGGGGAAGGCGAAGTCGCACAGAGGCAGCGAATCGATGAGCATGTGCTGATGCTGGCTCCAGATCGCCACGGGTGCCTTATTTTCAAAGGTCGGCTCGAGCGCATCCGCGTCACCCCACACCCTCTCTGACAGGATGCGAAATTGCCTGCGGGCCAGTTCGGGCTCGCACAGCATAAAATCGGCGAGGAGGAGCGAGCTGTGGTGCGCGCCGATGGTGGGGTCACGCGACTCGCTGGCGTACATCATCGCCGCGATGACCCAGAAGGGGAGCGGCTCATCGTCCCAGAAGCGACCTTCGCGGTGCGCCGGGAAACCAAAGGCGAATTCCATCCGGCGGCCGAGCGCGATCAACTCCTCCGGCAGCTCGCCATCCAGCACGTCCATCGCGCGCAATAGATCGTCGGCGAAGATGGCGCCCAACCCCTGGCGGTGAGCGAGCTCCTGCATGAAGTTCTCGAACCAGAAGACGTCGTCCGGCTCGAGCGGGAACCCCCTGATCTCGTGGACGCCCAGCTGGTTGCACCGGATAAACCAGGGCTGCATCACCAGGCGAAACCACGTGTCGAGCCCAAGGCTGTTGCACAGCTCGTTGAGTCCAGCCTCCTCGCACCGCCCGAAGTTCCTGGCGGGCGGTATCTCCACACCGTCGCCCGAATAGCGCGTTGCGGTCATCAAGCCAGGCGTCATCCAGGCGATGCCGCCGACGCAGTGACCCGGGATGAGCCGGCCGTCGCTCGCCTGCCCGAAGGTGCCAACCTGGCAGTCGAAGGTGCACGCCTGGCTGCACACCGGCCGCCGCTTCTTCTCGTGCCCTCCTTTGTCGTACAGGCTGGTGTAGATGGCGCCCGAAAACGGCATCAACTTGAAGCGCCCCATACCGGCCACCTCGCGCAGCAGGGCATCCGGATGAGCCACGCCGACGCCCTGCGTGCCGCGCACCGCGATCGCCTTCAGCCGCTTGCTCCCCCAGACCGCTCCGAAGCCGCTGTGGCCGGCGGCGTTGTCCTCGGAGTGCTGCACGGTCGAGAAGCGAACCAGGTTCTCACCTGCCGGGCCGATGGTCAACACCTGTGCCTGCGCGCCCATCCTCTCCTTCAGCCGGAGCTGAGTCTGCCGGGCATCCAGACCCCACAGGTCGCGGGCATCCATCAGGCGAACTGCGTCGTCGCGAATCTCCAGGACAAGGGGCCGGTCGGACTTGCCGTGGACGACGATGGCGTCGAAGCCGGCGTACTTCATCTCGGCGCCAAACCAGCCGCCCAGGGTGGAATGCGTGTACCAGGGCTTGGGATAGGTGCGCGGCGAAAGGCTGGTCATCACGGTGCGCCCCGTGGTCGGTGCCAGGGTGCCGGTCAAGGGCCCGGTCGCAACGATGACGCGACACGCTGCGTCGAGGGCGTCGATGCCGGCCGGGATCTCGTCCCAGGCGATGCGGCTGGCCATAGCTCGCCCGCCGATGGTCTCACGGGCATAGGGCATCGTGTCGCGCCGTCCGATCGTGCCTGTCGTCAGATCTACCTCGAGAATCTTGCCTACCCATCCAAACATGACTTCACCCCGCCGGAACCTTGCTTCTGGGAGCGATAATTCCCGTTCGCCTACTCATCGACCTATGTGATTGTAACATGGCACCTTGCGAGCGGCAAACATTATGCTATGGCCAAACTATCGCCGATTCTTTCTGGCTGCATGGTGGCGCGCACGCGGGCCGGATGTCCCACGGCGGCGAGCGGCTGGTCTCACATTGGAACTGTTGTGTCATTACAATGCAAGAATAATCTTATGAAAGAAATGCGAACCGGTTGATGGGCTTTTCAGTGTCCAGAATACGCGTGCAAGAACCACGAGGCCCTGAACTGAGAATACGTTGGCGGCGCGGCCATCCACGAGTATCTCACGAATACACGAATTCCGGGCGCAGCTCATTCGTGTATTCGTGACCCATTCGCGGAGGGCAAGGCACCTCACTCTGCCCCGAGCGAGGGGAACTCGTCCTCAGGAACCGTCGTCGTCGTGGCATTACCTTGCGACACCGGGTTCAGGGTGACCTCGAAAGTGGTGTAGGTCGTGTCGGTTGTCTCGAAACCGAGGGTGTCGTCGAAGCGCCGGTAGAAGGCAGCCTGCGTGAACCGCTGCCCGTCCCACTCCGAACCACTCGTGTAACACAGGTCGTACTGGCCATCGACGATGCCGGTAATGGTGCTTGTGTCACTGGTCCGGACATAAGCAGCCGCTACCGGCGATTCCTGCTGAACCAACATCATCAACACGTCGGTGGATCGGCGGTTGATCACCGTCAGTTCGCCCTGGCCGCGAGCGTTGGCGGGGGGCAGGATGATGCCGGTGGCGGGGCGGAAGGTGCCGCGCGTCAGGCTGTCGCACGTCACATTGAGTCGCACGTACTGCGGCTTGCCCGAGACCCATCCGCTCTGCCCGCCGGGCGCCATCACCTTCAGCCAGTCGCACTTCTTGAACCGCCCCAGCGCCACCAGCTCGTCACCTTTGACCACATGTCCGGTCACGGCGTATTCGGTGCCCGGACCCTCGCGCACATTCAGCGACGTGACGACCACCACTGCATCCGGCGTCCGGGCAGCGGCGGCAGCCAGCGGTCTCGTGCCCCGTTCACCTTCGGCGCTGGCGGCGAACGCAGGCGTGGCCGCAGCTGTCACGCAGATAGACACCACGCACAAACACAAGACGGCCCGCAATTCCCTGTGGCACATGGTCTCCTCCTTATGTCGACGACAGCTCCCTATTATGGCCTCACCACCACATACGGCGTGGTTTGGCCCGTCTCCACGATCACGGTCAGCCCCAACGTCTCACGGTGAAGACACGACCAGCGCAAGTCGCCGTCCGGAAGGTCATCGAAGCTCTGCCATCCGGAAGGTGCCACACACAGCGAGAAGTCCTGCAGACCATCTTTCAATGCGGCCGGCACGTCAAAGTAAATGTAGTATTCGCCAATGGGGATGAGGAAATGCCCGTCGGCGCCGGTTGTCGCACTCAGTTCCGGCTCCCGCCTGCAGTGGACGATCTCAGGATTCACAGTAAGAGGCACTACATAGTGTGTCTCATCGCACAAAGTGACCTTTGCCCCGGCCAGCGTCAGCTAGCCCTCCAGCTGCCCGGCCGGGACGGGGGTGGCGGTGCAGGTGAGCGTGGCGGTAGGGGTCGGTGTGGGCGACGGCATCCCGCCGGCCATCGGGCAGTCTACCAGGTAAAGGATGAACCTGTCCAGCTCATTGGGTACTGCAAAGGCGAGGTGAACGGCAATGTCTTCCGCTTCACCCTCAGCCGAGCACACGAGCGCCCCTCAGCACACTGCGCGGCAAGGCATCCACCTCCATAAAGGGGCTTTCGCCCTTCCGGGTCCTGCACAGCCACCGATGTCGTCTCAAAACGACTTATCTTACCAACACGCCGACGCGCCGCCACGTACACGACCAAGAAGTGATGCGTTTGTCTGTGCTCAGGCTTGACCACCAGACGTCCAAAGATGCCTCCCACACTGTCCCCTCCGTCGTGGATATTGGTGACGGTGACCTCGAGCGAGCCATTGGTCAGGGTGACCGGGTGCTCGAACTGGACCGGCAATTCAGCCTGGCAGGCCAGCACAGCCGTGCCGGTGGGTCCGGGTGTCAGGGCCGGGGAAGCAGAGGTGGGCGACGCGGTGGGGGTGGCAGTGGCACCGGGAGTGACCGTGCCAGGGCTGGAGGGCGCGCTCGTGACGGAAGGCGCCGGAGTTTCGAGAACCGGACTGGCGCTCACAAAATAGCGGGTGAAATGCTCCAACGGGTCAGCCGTCGAACTGGCTGTCGCCGGTGGGGTTGCCGCCAGCAACGCTGATTGCTGGTGGGCAACCGCACTCAGCGGCACCAGGGCGAGCAACCATAACCATCTGTGCCACTGTGCCATGAACCGCCTCCTCTCGCAACGCGTCGCGAGACGCCGCAGCGGCCGTCAGCGCATCCCGCGCACGACGCCGGTTGCCACGGGGCCACGTAGACACCCGAATGGCTTGGGGCCGTCATTGCCACCACTACCGAGACCGGTTCGCCGGGTTGCGCCGGTGGCAGCTCCAGCTCAGCCGGGGCACCGACCTGGCTACCCTCATTGCGCCGCAACCCGTAGCCCTGCCAGGCGCAGCCCCCTACATTCTTCAAATTCAGGGTAACCTGGAACACCGTGCCCAGCACTGGCGGGGTGGGTGTAGCCGCCCGGTCGATGATCAGGGCGACGCCATCTGTGCACGCGACCGTCGTGCTCAGCGGTGGAGCCGGAGGCTAAGTTGCCGAAGGGAGCTCAGGCCCTGTCGGCGATGGGGTAGGCGGCTGGGTACCGTGTGGTGCCGGGGGCCCGGTTACGGGTGGGAGCGCCAGCTCTGTCGCTATTGTACCACGCTTTATGTAGCGCAGTCAAGGGGGGTCAATTACCGGTGCATGGCCTGTGCAAAGTCGCGAGACTCTCAGAACGATAGAATCACTGAACCACTGAGTTCATTGATAACACTAAGCGAATCTCAGTGCCGTCAGTGTGCGGCTCAGTGGTTCAGTGATTCTATCGTGTGTATTTCTGACTTTGCACAGGCCGTGATTACCGGTGGGAGCGGCGGCGCTGTCTTCGACCTTGGTCAGGCCAAGGTAGGCGCTTTGGGAGGGCGCTTCCCTGGGGCGGGCTGTGCCGCCTTGTCGGCCGCAGTGATCGGCTTGATTGGCTTAAGGGTGGGCTCGGGATACAGGGAGTGATCCATTCACCTCGATCCCACGCGATGGGGGCTGGGTTGCGGACATTACGACGGGGGAGAGACGACGTACACGCCACCCGAATCGCCGCGTTTTCAGTTCCCAAAGGGTGTGATCCACCGCCGATGTATGGCGAGTCGACCTTGCCCGCTGATCTGTTTGCGAACTCGGTGGCCTACGTCATAGCGGATCGTCAACCGTAGGCAGGCGACGGACGTAGGAGGCATCGCGACGCGGTCAAAAGGGGCAGGGTGCATTTCAAGTTGGTGGGTTAGATAGCGGCTGACCAGAGATCATCGAAACTTTGATCTAGCACGGCCGTGCGGATGGTCAGCATGCGCTCGGCACCCGGGCGAGACCAGCGCATGCCAGGGCCGGTGAGACGCACTTTGAACTGCTTGATGCCGCTCTCCACCGTGCCACTGCCAATCGGATATCCCTCCTCGCGGAATTCCTGGTACCGCATGCGGCGCTTGTGTTTGTGGAAGTAGCCCGCCTGGTCGGCTAACCCCTTGTCCTCTAACCACAACGTGATGGGATGCACCTGCCCCTTGAACAGGTCGCCCTGCCGCCGTTTGTACCAACGCTCCGCCGCCAGAGCATCCTCGGGATAGAGCGCCGTGGCAGCTTGGTGCAGGTGTTGACAGGCATGGTACCAGTCCACAATCTGGACGCTGTCCGGGAAGTAACTGCCGGCCAAGTTCCAAATCCACTCGGCCCCATCCCCCACTACCACTGAATCAGCCGCCCTGGGCACCCCCCGGCGCACCGCTAAGGCCCACAGCCCCGGCCCCAGCTCCTCCGCCGAGCCGATCACTGCCCGGTAACCCATATTCACCCCGTAGGCTTGCTCGACGACTTCATCGGTGACCGGATCGCGCTCAGGACGGTGCGCTACATCAAAGACGGTGCCCACTTTGAACTCTTTCCAGCCCTCCTCACGCAGATGGAGCTTGCCCCCATCCATGCTGATCCCCTGGCACCGGGCATGATCCAGCCCGGCCGGGGGCAACACCGTGCGTTCCACCCGCACCTGGTCCTGCTCCTGTTCGGCATGCCGCTTCAACCGTTCCCCGTAGGCTTGGGTCTGGCGCCAGATGCTGCTGGCCGGGAGGCGCCGCCCCCCAATCCGTTCAAACACCTGTGCTGCTTGTTCATAGGGCAGCAACCCACTCAGCCAGACCATCTGCTTGGCACATTCGGGCGAATAGACACTCTCGGTCAATCCCCACCGTTCATCCAGGGGGGAAAATCCCCTGCCGGCAGGCCGCACAGTAGTAATAGGCTCGCTTGAGTTCCATTCCCCCCGCTTCGGTCTCCAACTGCCGCTTGCGGTACCCCTTGAAGGTCATCTTCTCCCCGCAGCTGGGACAGCGGGGAATGACACTGGTGTCCAGCTGGCTGTCGTTGGCCAATTCCTCGGCCACCACCTCTCGGAACTGGTTACCGATCTCCACTGCGGCTCGCTCAATCTCGCTCAGCATGATTTGGTCGGCGGATTTCTTGGTGGCCAACA
>Ga0315282_10012453_pt1 | contig 13013 bp, 9 predicted proteins | sample YL17G07_20_MG_FD_203693 | JGI IMG/M metagenome (GOLD analysis project Ga0315282, IMG submission 203693) | Sediment microbial communities from Yellowstone Lake, YNP, Wyoming, USA - YL17G07_20 | ecosystem: Environmental > Aquatic > Freshwater > Lake > Sediment | place: USA: Wyoming | collected...
GTTGGACTTCTTCGACGGCCTCTTCTTCCCGTTCCCCGGAGCAGAGGCAGACATTTTTCTGTTTAAAGAGGTCGCATGGGCAGGGCTCTTTGGGGTTGCAGATGCAGTGGCCGAGCTTAATCGAGCGGCCCATGATGCGCTTGCGCTTCTGGTAGTCGATCATCGTCCCATTCCTTCTCTACGGGCCGAGGATCTTCAGAATCGCCTTCTCGACTACGATGTCCTCTTCGGGCTGGATTGTCCGCAAATCGAAGAGGATATAATCTTTATAAACCCTGGCAAAAATAGGCGGCTTGTGGAGGCGGAGGTTTCTGGCCAGAGCATCCGAGGAGATGTCCTGCGGCCTCACGGCCAGCACTTTGGTCGGGATCGTTTCAACGGGGACAGAACCGCTTCCCACCTGGGAGCCGCTGTCCTCAGCCGAAAAAATCGCTTTTTCCGGAAGGGCTTTGAGGAGCCTGACGGCCAGTTTTTTGGCCCGCCGCTCCACTGCTCCCAGGCTCAGGGAAAGCATCCGGTAGAGCGGATGGGTTTCGTTGATCTTCTCGAGGTTTAGGAACAACTTAAGCGTAGACTCCATGGCCGCGAGAGTCAGCTTCCCGACCCGGAAGGCCCGCATCAGGGGGTTTTTTTTGATCTGCGCAACAACAGCGGCCCGGCCGACGATGATCCCCGACTGAGGTCCGCCGATGAGCTTATCGCCCGAGAAACAGGCGACGTCGACGCCGGCCGCAAGGCTTGTTTGGATCAGCGGTTCGGTCTCGAGCCCGTAATCTTTGAGGTCGATCAGGGCGCCGCTGCCCAGGTCGTCGATGACCGGGACCTGGTGTTTTCTCCCGATCTCGACCAACTCTCCGATTCCCGGTTCTTCGGCAAAGCCCACGATCCGGTAGTTGCTGTGGTGGACGCGCATAAGAGCGCCGGTCCGCTCGCTGATGACCGTCTCGTAATCCCGGAGGTGAGTTTTGTTGGTCGCTCCCACTTCCCGGAGAATCGCCCCCGATGTGGCCATGACTTCAGGCATCCGAAAGGATCCACCGATTTCGACGAGCTGTCCTCGGGAGATTATGACTTCTTTTCCCTTGGCCAGGGTGTTGAGGATCAGGACCGTCGCCGCGGCGTTGTTGTTGACGACGACGGCCGCCTCGGCTCCGGCCAGTTCGCAGAGAAGCCCTGCGACATGGCTGTAACGGTCGCCGCGCCGCCCTGTTTCGAGGTCGATGGCCAGATTAGAGTAACCTTCGCCGACCAGAGCGAGCGCCTGCACCGCCTCTCCGGCGAGGACCGCCCGTCCCAACCCCGAATGCATCAGAACGCCTGTCGCGTTGATCACTTTTCGCAGCGATGGCGCCATTCTCGCTTCGAGGTCAAGCCGGATCTTCGAGGTGACACTCTCAAGTGCCAGGTCATTTTCTGCGACGGAGGGGGGGCCATCTCTTTGAATCTTAGCCCGCAGCTCGTCGATCACGGCGCGCGCCCGGTCGAGCACCGCCTGGCGTCCATACGTCTCCATAAGGGAAGCTGCTTCCGGATGGCTGAGCAAGGCGTCCACGGAAGGTAGTTTTCGCAAGAGCTGTTTGTTCAAGATTCCACCTGACTTATTTGATCTCTTTTGGGAATTCGATCTTGGCGAAGATATCCTGGTTGATGTCCCTGCCGGGCTGAGAAGCCGGCACGACCTCGACCGGAATTTCAAGCCCGATTTCCTTGGGCGGCATACAAAAACGGTCGTTGCAAGCCTGGTAGCTGACTTTCAGCTTGAGCTTATGGCCGCCCAAAGCCAATCCCTGGTCCGCTTTCGCCATGATGGCCAGCACCGCTTCTGTCGAATAGATCTGGAGCTCAACCTCGGAATACTCGAACTTGCCCGTTCTTGGCTTCGGATAAGAGGTTTGGAGGACCTTAAAGCCGTTGTCCTCTTCAGCGGTCAGTGTCGTCGGAAGTAGAAATTCATCGTTCACGGGGTTCGCGTTGACGTGCCAGCCGCCGTTGATCGTAAGCACGACGGCGACTTTAAAGGTCTCACCGGGATGGATCTTGTCACGGGAAAGTAACCCCCTTGCCTGGACGGCTTCCTCATCTCCTGAGGAGAGGGAAGGCAGGCAGAAGAACGCCGCGGCGATCAACATCGAGAGCCAGATTTTTGTTTTGGCCATTCTCGTACGTCCTCTTATATTTTCGCCCTTCTCGATCGCGAATTCAAATTTTGATGAAGATTTTCTTTCTGTACAGCGGAAGGACGAGCAGAATCCAGACGCCGACAAATAGAAGTGCGAAGAGCAAAGACCCGATCTTCGGCCCGGTCCACGGAGCAAGAGCATGGCTGAAGAAATACTCCTTTGCCGAGACCGTATGGCCTCCGGAAGAGACCCTGACAAGGTTCAGGAACTTTGCCGCCAGGCCGGCACTCGCATAGGCGGCGATCGCATTGGTGCCGAGCACGAGAAACGGCGTAGACCATTTTCTCAACCCCAGGCCGTCGACAAGCCCATAACAGAGAGCGAGCGAAAGAAGGGCCATCCCCGCCGTAAATAGGACGAATGTGCTTGTCCAGAGCTGCTTGTTGATCGGAAAATAAGGATGAAGTGTCAAGCCGGCCGCGGAGAAGACGATGCCGCCTGCGAAAAGCCCAGCGGTTTTGGCAAAAGCTGATTTTGAGGACCTGAGCCAATCGCCGGCCAGAGTCCCGAGGAGGGCGGTGGCGACCGCCGGGAGGGTGCTCACAAGACCTTCGGGGTCAAAGGTCGGTGTATAAAGGTGCCCCGCAAGCAACCTCGTGTCGACGTAAGAACACAGATTTCCCCCGAGGCTCAGGTCTCCGGGGCCGAATCCGGGCACAGGCACCAGTCTCATCATAAGCCAGTAGGAAGCGAGACAGGAGAAGGCCACCAGGGCTCGGATTTTGGGGTCGGTTTTAAGGAAAAGGACAGCAGAGATGAAGTAACAAATGGCGATACGTTGGAGCACGCCGGGAATCCGTAGATGAGCCAGGCTCATGGCGGGGATGAAGTTCAGCCCAAGCCCAACGGCAAAGATGATGACCGACCTCTTCGCGATTTTAAGATAGATCGAAGGGCCCGGCCGATCTGTTTGGGTCCGGCCGGAAATCGCGAGAGATATGGAAACACCGACAATGAAAACGAAGAAGGGGAAGACGAGGTCGGTGGGAGTCCAGCCGTGCCACTGGGCATGGCGGAGAGGGGGATAGACGTAGTTCCAGCTTCCTGGATTATTGACCAGGATCATGGCTGCAATTGTAATGCCGCGAAAGGCATCCAGGGAAACGAGACGGCGTTTTGGCATTTCCAGTTTTCTAGCACGGGCAGTAAGATGATATCGAAAAACAGTCGTCTGTCAATCGGAAAAGTCAAGAACGGGGAACGTCCCCCAGTTGCCTCCGTTGACAGAACCTGAAGCCTCTGGTATAAGACACTCAAAAAGCGAGGTGGTTCGTAATGCTCAGGGACAAAAATCTTTTTGTTATTGTTTTACTGCTTCTTTTGTCTATTCCCTTAGGGGGCATTGCCTCCCAAAAGGACACGAAACTCGAGGAGAAAATCGCCCGCGTTGAGGCCGGTCTTCTCGGAGCCGTTCAAATCAAGGGCCAGCCCCTGTCGCCGATGAATCTCTCCGACCGGATGTGCTATTACAAGGTCCCCGGCGTCAGCATTGCCGTGATTAAAGACCTTGTGATCGAATGGGCGAAGGGCTATGGCCTTAAAGAGGCAGGGAAAAACAGTCCCGTCCTCGCGGAGACACTTTTTCAGGCGGCTTCCATCAGCAAACCAGTGGCTGCTCTAGCTGCGCTCCGTCTGGTCCAGGATGGTGTCCTCAGCCTGGATGAGGACGTGAATGCGAAGCTCCTCTCCTGGAAAGTGCCGGAGAATTCGTTCACGGCGAAAAAGAAAGTCACTCTTCGGGAGCTCCTGAGCCACTCCGCCGGACTTACCGTCCATGGTTTCCGCGGCTATGCCCAGGGGGAGCCCGTTCCTACGTTGAAGCAGATTTTGGATGGAGAGAAGCCCTCCAACTCCGAGGCCATCCGGGTCGATATTCTGCCCGGAGGCCAGTTCCGTTATTCCGGAGGAGGTTTTACGGTCATGCAGCAGCTTCTCATGGATGTCGAAAAGAAGCCGTTCCCCACGATCATGGACGAGCTTGTCCTCGGGCCCGTCGGAATGAGCGAGAGCACTTATATTCAGCCCTTGCCCGAAAGCCGATGGGGAACCGAAGCCCTGGCCCACGGCCCGGACGGCCTGCCCGTGAAAGGAAAGTGGCACACCTATCCCGAAATGGCTGCGGCCGGCCTCTGGACGACTCCCTCCGACCTGGCCCGTTTTGCGATCGTGATCGCCCAAGCCTGGTCGGGGAAATCGGACAAGATTATTAGCCAGGAGACGGCCAAAAAGATGCTCACCCGGCAGCTTGACCCGTGGGGACTCGGCCTGCAGCTCAGCGGGGAAGGGGAGAGCCTCGCTTTCGAGCACGGTGGAAGCAACGAAGGGTACAGATGCGATTTTGTCGTTTATCCGGGCAAGGGGGTGGGCGTGGCGGTGATGGCCAATGGGGACAATGGCTCCTATCTCGTTTCCGAGATCCAGCGGAGCGTCGGTCGGGAATATGGAATCGCCGATCTCCTCCCCAAGGTGAAAGAGGTCAAAACGATAGATCCGAAACTCCTGGACTTGTATGCGGGCAAGTATCAAATCACGCCTGATTTCATTCTGGTCTTCAGCAATGAGAACGGCCGGCTGTTTGTGGCTCCGCCGGGACAACTCAAGTTCGGACTCCTGCCCGAGTCCGAGACGAAATTTTTCGGCCAGGACAACGGAGTCGAAGTCACGTTCCTCAAGGACAAAAAGGGCCGGTTCGATGAGCTCCTCCTGAATTTCGGCGGCAGCCCGATTCAGGGGAAGAGAGTCAAACAGTGACTCTCAAAACGAATTGAGGATGACCGCGAAAGAACGGATGGCCAGGGCCATGGCACTCGGCGTCCCGGACCGGGTCCCGGTGATGTGCCAGATGTCTATCGGCCATATGCTCCTCCAAACGGGTCTACCGCCGTCACAGTTCTGGCTTTCTGGCGATTGTTTTGCCGAAGGGCTCCTCAAGCTCCGTGAGCTCTACAGTTTCGACGGCATCCTGGTCAGCCTCCACGGCCATTCGCCGGATCGGGAAGGAAGAATCTTGAGAATTCAGGCAGGAGTCGGCGGCGAAACAGTCTTCTGGAAAAACGGGGACCAGACTTATTTCCCCTCCGACGACCTTCCGCGGCACTTCCCGGCGAAGATGCCTCGTCAGGTTTCTCTATCCGAGTTTGATCCGGAGTCCCTGCCGGACTTCATGGACCATATTCCCGTCTCCAAGGGGTTGACTTTCGCGCTCGACCGGGAACATCTCTTTGATATTTTCGATTTCATCCACGCGCGGTGCGGCGCAGACTATTCGATCCACGGCGAGGTAACATCTCCCTTTGATTACTTCCTCAGCCTCTTCGATTACTCCGATGCCCTCGTCGCCCTTCTTGAAGAGCCCGAAAAGTCGAAGGAGGTTTTGGAGCGCCTGACGGAATCCGTGGTCAGGCTCGCCCTCGGCATGACCGAGCATCATATCGACGCTCTCAAGATTTCTTCGCCCTACGCCGGCTCAGGATTCATTTCGCCACGCTTCTACCGTGAATTCGTCCTGCCCGGTGAAGGGCGGATCGCCAAGCAGGTCCGGGCGCGGGGTGTCCACGCTTATACCCACACCTGCGGCGCCCTCAATGACCGACTGGAGATGATGGTCGAGGCGGGAGTATCCGGCATCGAGTGCCTGGACCCTCCGCCGCTCGGCGATGTCGATCTCGAAGACGCGAAAAAGCGAGTCGGAGGAAGGGTCTTTATCAAGGGGAATCTCGATCCCGTTAATGTCCTCCTCAGGGGGGGCCAGAAATCATCGAGCACGAAGCGCGGCGGTTAATCTCTATCGGGAAGCCTGGGGGCGGATACATTTTGAGCACGGCCTGCTCGATCGCGCCTTACACGCCGCGAGAGAATGTCCAGATCCTGGAGCGGGTCGCCGTGGAGGATGGATTTTATTAACGGCTCGCGAAATTTATGGTCGAATTGACATTCGAATTTTCCTGTGTTAAGAATTCTAAAAATTGCGACTAGGATTTCGGCTTCTCTCGGGACGAGGATTCTTTCGGGAAAAGACCCTCCGAATCTGCCAAATCGACAGAAAATGAGGCCATGAAAAGCACGAATTCTTTCCGGCGCTGGCTGGTCATGACCTGTTTGGGCATGTCCGGCGGGATCATCTACCTTTTGCCCTTTTTGAGAGAGGTCTACTACATCCCGCTTCAGAGAGCTCTGCACCTCAATAACACCCAGCTCGGAGTCCTTATGAGCGTTTTCGGCGCGACCTCGTTGATCACTTATTTTCCCGGAGGCTGGCTGGCTGACCGCTTCTCGCCCCGAAAGCTGATGACGCTTTCCCTGGTTCTGACCGGACTCGCCGGCTTCTATTTTGCGAGCTTCCCCTCCTACATGGTCTCCATTTTCATCCACGCCTTCTGGGGGGTGACCACCAGCCTAACTTTCTGGTCTGCGATGATCAAGGTCACTCGAAACTGGGCCCCGGCCAGCGAGCAGGGAAAAGCCTTCGGTATATTAGAGGGAGGGAGGGGCATCGCCGAGGTGGCGAGCTCGACCATCTTTCTCGCCGTCTTCGCCAAGCTCGGAAGCGGCGATCATGGTCTATCCTGGGTCATCATTCTTTTTTCTCTGGTCAATATTCTTCTCGGCGTCATGGCCTGGCTTGTAATTAGCGACACAGTTGAGAGAGACCCTGAGTCCGTTAAGACCAAGAGGAGAATCGGGATCCAGTCGGTTCTCCAGGTGCTGAAAATGCCGATTGTCTGGCTGATCTCGGCCGTCATCCTGGCCGCGTACAGCGCTTATTGGGGCTCCTATTATTTCACTCCCTACGCCACAGATGTCTTTCTGATGAGTTTTGTCTTCGGCGGTGCGATCGGAGTCGGAAAAATGTGGCTCAAGCCCCTGGCGGCGGTCGGGGCGGGATTTCTGTCCGACAGGACGGGGATCTCGAAGGCCGTGGCAGTCTCGTTCCTCATTCTGATATTCAGCTTCGGGGTCTTTATCCTGACGCCCGGAAGTCCGAGGCTGGTGGCGATCCTGATCGTCAACACGGCGATCGCCTCCCTCGCGATCTATGCTTTGAGGGGCATCTATTTTGCCTTGCTCGAAGAAGGGCGTGTGCCCCTGGCCGTGACCGGCACCGCCGCGGGGATCGTCTCGGTCGTCGGGTTCACGCCGGACGTCTTCATGCCGATGGTCGGGGGAGTCCTTCTCGACCGCTTCCCCGGGGTACAAGGCTATCGCTTCCTCTTCCTGGTTATAGCTGCTCTCTGTTTGCTTGGCCTGGCTGCGGCCGTGACCATCCGGCGCAAGTGCGCGGTCTTCAGGGCGACCTAAATTCGGAGAATCTAAAGAAGGAGCAGAAGAATGGCTTTTCGCTTCCCCCGCTTGACGGAAGAACAATCGCGCAAGATCTGTTGGGCGAGTCTCGAAATCCTCGAGCGGGTGGGAGTTCGTTTGTTTCTGGATGAGGCTATTGACTTGCTCAAGAAGGCGGGGGCGAGAGTCACGGATGGAAATCTGGTCCATCTTCCTTCTCATCTTATCGAGAAAGCCCTCTCGACGGTCCCCAAAAAAGTCGTCCTCTTTGACCGCTACCACTATCCCGCTATGCCCATCGAGGGGGACAATTGTTTCTACGGTCCCGGATCCGACTGCTTGAATGTCGTCGACCTTCGCACCGGAATCCGTCGGAAGCCCATTCTGAAGGATCTGACGGAGGGCCTGGGGCTCTGCAATGCTCTCCTCAACATCGACTTTGTCATGTCTCTGCTCTTGCCCATTGACGTGAACACGGCCATCGCAGACCGGTACCAGATGGAGGCGATGTTGAGTTCGACGATCAAACCGATCATTTTTGGGACCCACGATTTCGAAGGCTGTGTCGATTGCGTGGAAATGGCCGAGACGGTGGCCGGAGGAGAGGAGGCGCTCCGGGAAAAGCCAATTGTCGCCTGCTGCATAAATGTCGTCTCCGGCCTCCGGCACAACAAGGAGGGCCTCGAAAAACTTCTCTATCTCGCCTCAAAAAATCTCCCCGTGCTCTACATCCCCTCTTCGACTGCCGGAGTCGCGAGCCCGAGCACTCCGGCCGGTTCCATGGCCCTGGATTATGCCGGGGTCTTCGTGGGGTTGACGCTCGCCCAGCTGAAACGGGAAGGCACGCCCGTCATCGTCACCGGCATACCGCCGGGCCATCTGGACATGAAGACCCTCGTCTCTCCCTGCGCCGAGCCAGAGAGGGGGACGACAGAAGCCCTGAGCCATTTTTTCAAGCTCCCGATGTTATCGGTCGGCGGCGCTTCCGAATCCAAAATCGTGGACCAGCAGGCGGCCGCAGAGGCGGCTCTGAGCCTTCTCGTGGAAACGCTGGCCGGGGCGAATATCATCCATGACCTCGGGTGCCTGGAGTCCGGCCTCACTTTTTCTCTCTCCCAACTGGCCATCTGTGACGAAATCGTAAGCTGGATTAAAGCCTTTGGCCGCGATATCGAAGTCGACGACGAGGGACTGGCTCTGGACATCATCGCCGAGGTCGGCCCCGACGGACAATTCCTGCACACTGAGCACACGATCCGTCATTACCGGGAGAGATGGTATCCCGAGATTTTTGAACGGGAGACTCACGACGCCTGGGTTCGCAGGGGAGGGAAGAGTCTCCTGGAGAGGGCCCAGGAGAGAGTGGAACACGTCCTGGCAGACCACAAGGTTGAAGACTTGCCTCGCGATGTCAAAAAGAGGCTGCGAAAGATTCTCCATCGTGCCGAGAAAAAGGTTAAAAGACAATGATCCAAAGAAAGCGTCTGAAAGACAGAGTCGCCCTGATAACGGGCGGAAATTCAGGGATCGGCCGGGCCACGTCGCTCCTCTTTGCTCAAGAGGGAGCCAAGGTCGTCATCACCGGACGAAACGAGGAAAGGGGCCGGCGGGTCGTGGAAGAGATCGAACGGGAGTCGGGGACGGCCATCTTCGTTCCCTGCGATGTTAGCTCGGCTGCTGATTGCGAGCGGACCGTCCGCGAGACCGTGAGGGTTTACGGCCGACTGGATATTTTGTTCAATAACGCCGGAGTCTATTATCCTCGCACGGCTATCGAGTGCACCGAAGAAGAATGGGACCTGACGATCGATATCAATCTGAAGGGCACCTTCTTGATGTCGAAATATGCCCTTCCCGTAATGATCGCCGCGAAGAGAGGCGTCATCATCAACAATTCTTCCGGCTGGGGGATCGTAGGAGGCGACAAGGCGGTCTCCTATTGCGCATCCAAGGGCGGTGTCGTGCTCATGACCAAGGCGATGGCCATAGACCACGGCCGGCAGGGGATCCGGGTGAACTGCATCTGTCCCGGCGATGTCGATACTCCGATGCTTCCGGTCGACGCCAGGCTTCGGGGCATGGCCTGGAAGGATTATCTGGCCGCAGCGGCGAACCGGCCCATGGGGCGCGTCGGGACATCGGTAGAGATCGCCTCGGTCGCGCTTTTCCTTGCCTCGGATGAATCGTCCTTTGTAACCGGAGCGGTCCTGGTGGTCGACGGCGGCGGCACCGCCTGACCCTTTTTCTTGACAAAGTCCCCCGTTTCTAATAATTAGTTAATCGTACGCCCGCGGGAAAATCAAGTTTCATCTAGAGGGCTGAAGTCATTTCTTCATAAGGAGGGGAATATGCACATCAAAAGGCAATCCGTTAAGCTCCTAATCCTTCTGGCTATCATTCTGGCCTTGGGGTTGAGTGTGTCCTATGCCCAGAGGCTAACGGGGAATATCAAGGGGACGGTCACGGATGAGGGAGGGGTGCCTCTGCCGGCTGTCTCCGTTGAAATCTCGAGCAGCGAACTCATGGGAGGCACTCAGACGCAGCTCTCAGATGAGAGGGGATTGTACCGTTTTGTCAACCTTCCGCCCGGGCTCTACAAGCTCGTTTTCGCCCTCCAGGGGTTTCAGACGGTCGAACGGATAAATATCAGGGTGAGCGTCAAGGGCACTGTCACTGTGGATATCACCATGAAACAGGCCACCCTTGAAAAAGCTGTAACGGTGACCGCTGAAGCGCCGGTTGTTGATGTGACGAGTTCGGGGATGTCCACAAACTTCGATAAGGACCTTCTGGAAAAGATCCCTTCCGGCCGATATTCTTTTATCGACGTCATCAAACAGACTCCGGGCATTGTCACCCTCACCGGTTACAGCGGAGATCCTCTGATGAGCGCTTTCGGTTCCAATAACGAATCCAATGCCTTCCAGATCGACGGTCTGGATATCACCAATCCGCGCCAGGGCGATACTTATCTTTTTCCCAACCAGGACCTGTTCACTGAAGTCGAAGTGTCCGGTATCGGAGCGCCGGCCGAATACGGGAGCTTTTCCGGAGCGGTCGTCAATATTGTCACGAAGTCCGGCGGAAACAGCTTCTCCGGAAGCGCGAGCTATTATGGCCAATTCCAGGCTCTAACGGGCGATAACAACCCTCCGCCTCGGGAATTTTATTCTTACCATCGCCACGAATTCCTAGACGGAGCCTTCACCCTGGGAGGGCCCGTGCTCAAAGATAGACTCTGGTTTTTCGGCTCTGCAAATGTTACTCGAAATGACGCGACGGCCTGGAAAGAGAATCCCCAATATCATTCGGCGACCAAAGAGGACAACTATTTCCTCAAACTCTCTTTTCAAATCACAAACAAACACAAGTTGGTCGGTGTCATAGCCTACAGAAACTGGGCTTATCCCGAAGTGCCCAATCCCACCCTGACAAAGGAAGCGACAAGGACATGGCGAACGAAAATTCCCAACTGGAACGTCATGTATACCTGGCTCATCAGCGGCAGCACGTTTCTGGAGCTGAAAACGGCAGGCTACCGGAGCAAGGATGACGGGCTCAACCAGTACGGCTCTACTCTCGACAATCCTGTCCATATCGATCTGATCACGGGGGTTCAATCCGGCGCGCCTCTGTGGCCCTATTACGCTTACTATTCCCGGTTTCAAGCCCATGCCAGCGTATCTCATTTCGCCGAGGATTTTTTGGGGGGAGACCATGAGTTCAAGATGGGCATCCAGTTCAACCGGGGCGAGCAGGGCTCCATCTGCGGCTACAGCGGCGGGAAACTCTACTATGATTATGGCGGCTATAACTATTATCTCTATACCCAGCAACCTTTTTATTATGGCGGCAAAGTCGATAATATCGGGGTCTTTTTTGATGATTCATGGAAGATCGGAAAACGCCTGACGCTCAACATCGGCCTCAGGTATGACAATTATAAAGGAAGCATCCCATCTTTCGACCTCTGGTCCGGCTGGCACAAGGTCGCTGGGCAAAAGACCCCGGGAATCAATGACCTGATAACTTGGAATGCCGTGTCTCCCCGGATCGGGATTGCCTGGCAGTTGACCCCGGACAAAAAAACTCTCTTCAAGGCGCATTATGGCCGCTATTATGACCCTCTCTACGTGGGGACCTTTGAATGGCCCGGTCCGAATAATACCGACTGGGCAGCCTATTATTGGGATGGCTCTCAATGGGTGCAGTACAATTCCATCACTGGGTCATTCGGCTGGTCTTTAGCCCCGGGACTCAAACCACCCGTTTCGGACCAGGTCTCAGTCGGACTGGAGAGAGAGATTTTCCCGAATACCTCAATCGAGATCATGGGGGTTTATAAAAGACAGATTCACCAGGTCGCCCTCGAAAATGTGGGGGGGAAGTACAATCTTGTCCCCATGGTTTCTCCCGACGACGGTAAGACTTATATGGTCTATGATCAGCTTAACGTGGGTGAAAATAGATATGCGCTGGCCAATCCGAAGGGATTTGAACAGACGTACAAGGGCGTCGTCCTCAGCCTCAACAAGAGATTTTCAAACAAATGGCTCTTCAATTCTTCAGTGACCTGGTCCAGGTCCGAGGGGCTGACGACAATCTCTCCCAGCACGGGAACCAGGCAGCTGGGGATCATCGCTGAGACTTCTTACAACACGGGCAAAGATCCCAATGATTGGACAAATGCCAAAGGGTTGATGCAATTTGACCGCACCTGGGTCTTTAAACTTCAGGCGGGCTATGATTTTCCGTGGGACATCGTGGCCAGCGCGAATTTCCAGTGGCTGTCGGGAAGGCCTTATACCTCGAGAGTCCAGGTTTATCCGGCCCAGGGAAGGCGGGTCATTTTGGCTGCGCCCAGGGATGGAACGCACAGATTCGATCCTCTGAGCATGCTGGACCTCAGACTGCAGAAATCCTTCCCGCTCTATGGCCGCTTCAGGATGAGCGCTCTCGTCGACATCTTCAACGTTTTCAATGCCAAGACGGCCCTGAACTTCGAGAACTTCGACGAGTGGTCGGCCATCTATCTCCAGCCGTCCCAGATCCCATACCCGCGCCGGGCCCAGGTCGGGTTGAAACTGGAATTCTAGTTGAACATCCGGGGGATGGTCTCTTTCCATTCCCGTCGCCGCACGAGCTTATCGTTCTCGAAGATCTGGCGCGTGATGGTCACGTAGAAATTCTTTTCGTCGGATGTGATCACTCCGTTGGTCAGCAGGTAGATATTCCTTCCAGGGAGTGAGATTCGGTCGCTGTCTTCGCCCAGAAAACGCGATTGGACGGGGTTCTTCTCGTTGACCTCATAATAATTCTTTTCTGTCGCCTGATAGCGAACGCCTCTGATCTCGTGGCTGCTTTTGCCTTGCCAGTTGACGCTGACAACGCCGCGCTCGAAGTCGCGTTTCCATTCGTAGACGCCGTGAGGCCAGGTATCTCCTCCGAGGCTGCGAGCGTCCTTGATCTCTTCATGGGGCTCCGGCGCCTTGAAGTTGGGCGCTTTGCGTTCTTTCATGGGAATCACGGGGAGTTCGATACGCGTGTTTTCCA
>Ga0315282_10012454_pt1 | contig 13012 bp, 11 predicted proteins | sample YL17G07_20_MG_FD_203693 | JGI IMG/M metagenome (GOLD analysis project Ga0315282, IMG submission 203693) | Sediment microbial communities from Yellowstone Lake, YNP, Wyoming, USA - YL17G07_20 | ecosystem: Environmental > Aquatic > Freshwater > Lake > Sediment | place: USA: Wyoming | collected...
CTCTCCCTATTCCTGATTGACTGGCGGGTATGATTATTTTGAAATCCATCTTAGAAATTTTTGAAATGGCTTCGATAGAGCCTGTTATGAATTTCAAATCTTCTATCCTGTGAAGATAATCAGTATCCTCGCAGATCACTCCATCTCTATCTAGGAAAACTGCTCTATTCCCCAAAAAGTTCTACCTCAACAAGTTTACATACGATATGCCCTATCATTATATGGGATTCTTGAATTCTTGCCGAAACGTCAGACGGAACTGCTATCTCCAAATCAAGCATCTCTTTAAGTAAACCGCTATCTTGCCCTGTCAAACCAACTACTGTCATTCCTTTCTTCTTTGCCGCATCGGCAGCTTCAGTTATATTTTTAGAGTGTGGACCTCCACTAATTTTACCTGTAGTAATTGCAACGGCAATATCACCCTCTTCTCCAAGTGCTTCTATCTGTCTGCTAAAGACTTTTTCATACCCATAATCATTTGCTATTGATGTGATTGTAGAAACATTTGTGGGGAGAGCAATTGCTGGTAAACTACGTCGCTCTAACTTAAAACGCCCTACAAACTCTGCTGCTATGTGCAGAGCGTCACTTGCACTTCCACCGTTTCCAAAAAGAACAATCTTCTTACCGTTTTTATATGCTTCCACTATCAATTCAGAAAATTTAAGTATTTCATCTGCACATTTCTCCGCGAGCTTAAGCTTCACTTCACTGCTCTCTTTTATGCATTTTAAAATTTCTTCTTTTTCCATCTAATCTAATAGAATATTGTAATTTTAAATATTTTTATAACAATGGATGATTGTGATTCTTAACTAAAGTCCATGCATTCAGCAAATCTTCGTAAGAATTTACGTTGATATTTAATCCGTCAATGAACTCCGCATACGCCTTGCCATCTCTTGCCACAAGATCAATTGTTTCAGTAATCGATTTCATGACTGAAACTTTTTTGGCATAATCAAAAATTTCGTTATCGAAAACGTAGACGCCGGTTCCCCTCAAATTAGATGTTGGCTCTGATGGTTTTTCGATTATCCTCTCTATTTTGTTATTTTCACCCAAATGCACACAGCATGTCGATTTCAGTGCATTTGAGTCATTTTCCTTGACCACACCTTCAACAACAACAGCATTGCTATTTTGAAATTTGTTAACCAAATTTTCCAGAGATTTGGTTAATGTTACATCGTCTCCCAGTATGGCCATAAATGGTTCATTCACAGAATCTTTAGCAGAAAGGATGCTATAAAGTAAACCTAAAATTTTATCAACATGGATGAAGTTGGCGTTTATTCCAATTTCATCTTTAACTTTATTGATATATTCTATAATTTTTTCTTTCTGAAAATTCACTACGATATAAATTTCTTCAATCCCAACACGTTTCATATTTTCAATGACATAATGAAGAATGGGTTTATCGTAAAGGGGGAAAAGGCATTTTGGTAGAATGTGACTAAGATACCCCATCCTCGTGCCTTGACCGGCAGCGGGTATAACTCCGATTTTTATTTTTTCCACTTAATCACTATAGATTAGATTATCATACAAATCTATTAATTTTTTCATAGTTTTCTTTTCATCAAAAAATTGAATTACAAATTTCCTCGCATTCTTACCTATATCTTTTGTAATTTTTTCCTGCTCAAGAGCAAATGCTATCTTGTTTGCAAATCCACTAGGATCAGTTGGATTAACTAAATATCCTGTACTACCGTCTTTAATGAATTCTGGAATCCCACCGACTTTGCTTGCTACAATTGATTTTCCAATTGCCATCCCTTCAATGATAATAACTGGTGACATGTTCTCCCACTGCTCTGGAACTATCAGTAAATTTGTATTTTGAAAGATGTCCTTGTATTCTTTTTCAAAAAATCTTTTTTCGGACCAAATTATTGAATTTTCTATGCCAAATTTTTTTATTAGTTCCTTGATGTAATTGAAATATTTTTCATCGGCCTTAATTCCAAGTATGTATAGTTTCAAGTCAGGAAATTTTTTTAATATTTCTGGCATGGCCTGAATTAAAATATGTAAGCCTTTACTTGGAGCCACCCATCCGCTATATAAAATGGAATTTTTTTCGATTTTTTTCGATTTTTTAAGTTCGAATTTTTTTATAGAAAAAAATAATGGAATAGTGTGTATCTTTTCTTCTTCAATTCCATAATCCTTCAAAATATTTGCAGAAGATTCTGACAAAACAATGAATGTGTCTATCTTACTAAGAAAATGATTGAAAACATCTTTCCTGAAAATCAGAGAAGATTTTATTAAAAATTTTGGCAACTTTATGTTAAATCTGGCTTTAAGGCAACCAGCACAATGGCTTCCATGATATTTTTTGCACATTTCCCAATCTTCGTTAAAAAGTGAGGAGAGAGGGCAGAAGTACCAATAACCATAAACAGAAAGAATAGTTGGTATTTTGAGCAACTTAGCTGCTTCTAACACAGAAAAAGAAAGTAGGTTAAATTCATGCAGATGAACTAAATCTGGCTTAATTTTTCTAAATATCCTTACAGCCTCGACAAATGATACTACATCAAAAGGGAAAGATCCCAATTTCAACATTTTTATTGCACTTGAGGCCCTGCCAAAATAGTTCTCCGTGGTCTTTACAGATATGGGAATGAAAGAATCTTCCTTTACGATATTGTCAGGTTTTGTAAAAAGGACGTAATTTTGAACCCCATTCTCAGCTAAAAGTTTAACTTGTTTGTAGCAGGCTTGTTCTGCCCCACCCCAGTGATTATGATGCCCTGGCAACCAATTTGTAACATGGCATATTCTCATAAAAATTTCCTTTTGAGTTTATCAACGCCGGAAAAAATATGCGCGGGCAGAGTTGTTGGTTCGTATTTAATTATACCACCGAAAGATATCAAAATTTTTCTTAACACATTCTTTTTAGTTATTCCTCTCATGTATTCTGTCATCTTGAATATTCTCATCTGCAATTCTTTTGGGTAAGCACCGCTTATCGGATGGGCACCTTCGCCAGAAAATAAAGCATCTTCATAAGTTTCATCTTTATAACTGCCTTCACGAATCTCTGTTCCTTCGAAAGGCACCAAAAAACTAAAACACGCCATGATTCCTCTGTCCAGTGCCCATTTAAGACTTGCCAAGTCTTTTTCATAGCTTGATTTTGGCAGGCCTATGATAAAATACCCATTTACACTTTTAAAATATTTTTCGGCCACGTCTACGGCTGATTCTATCTGATCTATAGTTTCGCCTTTTTTGATTGCTTTCAACACTTCAGGATCAGCAGATTCGATTCCAAAACTTACAAATTTACAACCGGCGTCCGACATCGCTTTTGCCGCATCTTCATCAAGTCTGTCTGCTCTAATACCATTACTGCAAAACCAAGTTAGTTTCAATGGTTTTATTAACGAACAGAATTCGATAACTCTTTCTTTATCGACATTGAAACTATCGTCAAGTATTTCAAAAGATCTTATGTTAAATTTCTCTTTTGCTAATTTCAATTCATCAAAACAATTTTTGGCACTTCTAGCTCTCCACACTCTACCTGAAATTATGTGGCTGGCACAATACGTACAACCATACGGGCATCCACGACTTGTTACTATTGGATAATGCCTCCTACCTGTAGACCAGCCTTTAACTAAGGCTTGAAATGAATCGAATTTTGAAAAATCTGGGAAAGGAAGAGAATCTAGATCTTTTTTGGAATCCCATTCTCCGGCAAAAAGCTCAACACCTGGGTTTTCAGCTTTTATTCTCTCAAACGCGCAAGATATTTGCGGGCCACCCCACACTATCTTAGCTTCTGGATATTTTTCCTTATACAATTTTGAGATTCTAACTGCTTCATGATAAGTGTTTAACTTAGTTGAAACTCCAAACCAATCTGCTTTTATAGCTAAGAATCTGTCTTTTGGAAAAGGCCGCGTTGTCTGATCAACAATAATATGATCTTCTTTGAGGCCAGAACTTATGTATGCCAATCCTATGTTTGGAACGTTCGTATTTGCTTTTGTTTCCGGATCTACAAAAAGCATTTTCATTTTTTTGCCCCAACATCATAAATAGGACAGTACTTACATTGTATGGGGACTTCGCCTCTGGATATTTTTTTTCTCAAAGTTGTGTAGGCTTCGTCATTCCAAATTTCCTTGAACGACTTTTCGTAAATATTTCCGAGGGCGGTTTTTTTTCTATACTCACGTTGGTTAGCTTCATTTACAGCACAACATGCAACAACATGACCCGTGGGAAAAATATACGGCATAAGCCATGCGTAACATTTATTGATTGGTGGAAGCTTATGAACATTTTGATTCCAAGATATCTTAATACCTAATTCTTTACCTCTATCTTCAACTTTCTCTATCAAATCGTCTGTAAGTTTAACTGACAAGTGCTCTGCTTCTTTAAAAGCATGGAGAAGTGGCGTGAAGCAAACTTCTGGCCTATCAAGGTTGAATGAATTAACCAAGTCTAGGTATTGCAACATCTCATGCATGTTGTTTTTCAAAACTACGTAATAAAAATTGATATGAGGTTTTTTCAACCCCATTTCATCTCTCATTTTAATGAAATTTTTAAAATTCTTTATTACTGTATCCCATTTCGAATTTACTCTAATTTTTTCATATGTTTCTTTAGTTGCTGCATCCAACGACAAATAAACTAATTCCAGCCCTGCTTCAAGGAGTTCTCTGGCTATTTTTTCGTTTACAAGAAAGAAGTTGTCACTAAGTTCTACTGATATGTGTTTAGATCTGAGATATCTTACCATGTTTAAAAAATCTTTGTTGAGAAAACTTTCGCCAATACCAGTAAGGCCGGCCCATTTTAAACCTGGAAATTGATCAACTATATGTTTGAATTCATCAAAAGACATGTCTCTTATCGGTTCTTTCCAATAGGTGTGTTCGCACATTACACATTTTAAGTTGCATCGAGTTGTAACTTCAATTTCCACATATCGAGGAAATGGTTTGAGCCAAGGAATCCATTTCACACGTTTTTTATATAAATTACGTAAAATATCGGAGTACAATCCCTGCGTCCAAAGACGATTGTTAATCGACTTAATTTTTGATGATGCAGAATTCATAAGAATTTATATAGATTTTGAGATTTAAAAACTTTATAAAAAAATTGAAAAGCTAAAAGGCTTTCCTTTCCAAACTTTTTTAACTATATCGAAACCATACACTTCCGGGATAACAACAGCCCCAATAGAGTTTTCGATGAAATGCACGAAAAATCTGTAAATCAACGCGGTAGAAGTGGCTTGAGGCGCTGAAAAACCAAGTGAAGTTAAAATCAATGCAATTATGGCTTCAATGGAACCAAGGCCACCTGGAATAAAAGTTAGAACTCCGAGTAGGATTGAAAGCAGGGGTATGGCAAAAAACGAAAATGGCAATTCTATTCCGACCGCTTTTGCGCATAGTAAAAATATGATTCCTTCGATAATCCAGATCAAAAAGGTAATAATTAATACTGGAATCAAAATCTTGGATTTTTTAAGTTGCTCGAAACCTATTGAAAAATTTTTAGCCATATTTTTAATCTTAGTTCCAAACCTTTTGATTATTGGAAGGATTGAAATTAAATTGAAGAACTTGAGCGTCAGTTTTTTACTGTTCAAAATCAATAAAATGCTGGTAGAAATTAAAAAGAATACAAGCATTCCAACGAAAGAAAAGAATGCTAAATAAGATGGAAGAAAGTTCTTAATTGCTTGAATGGTTATTAATGAAAAAATTATGTAAACGAAAACGTCCAGAGCTCTTTCTGTCAAAACCAAAGGTATTGTTTTAGAGAAAGAACAATTGAACTTTACTTTCAAGAAATAACCTCTTAATGGTTCTAAGGCTTTGAATGGAACAAGGTTACCTAAAAACATAGCCGAATTGAAACTATAAAAGGCATGGGAAAAAGGTATGTTTATTTTAACTGATTTTAGAAAAATTTTCCATCTCAAAGATTTTAAAAATACCGAAATTGTAAAAAAACTTGCTGCCATAAGTAAAAATTTTGGATTTGAATTCAGAATAGTACTAACTACTTCATTCACACCAGAGAAATAAAGTATTAAAACGAGCAAAAGTATCCCAAAAAATAAAAATGGTAATTTCAAATTCATAAATAATAGTAATTAAATTTATAGAATTTAAAGGTGAAAAGATGAAAATTCTTATTTTGGGGGGAGGTTTATCAGGACTGGCAGCTGGATATAAATTGAGCAAGGCGGGAAATGAAGTAACAGTTTTGGAAAAAGAAAATTTTCTTGGAGGGTTGGCTTCCAGCCATTTTATTGATTGGGATGGGAAAAATTATTGGATAACAAAAACCTATCATCACATTCTCCACGGAGACGACACCACAATAAATTTAATTAAGGAGCTTGGGATAGGAAAAAAATTGCATAAAAAGAGGGTTGGAACTGGATTTTTGTATAAGAACAAGATATGGAAATTTTCTTCACCAATAGAAATTTTGAGATTTCTTCTGCCTTTATATGACAAAATAAAACTTGCTAAATTTATTCTAAAAATATCCAGAAAGACGAATTGGGATGACGCTGAAGGGATGAACGCAAAGGATTGGATAATCAAAGAAGCAGGGGAGAAAAATTTTGAAATACTATTCAGACAGCTTATTTGGAACAAATTCCATGAATCGGCCGAAAAAATTTCTGCCCCATGGTTTGGGACTAGGTTTGCTAAAGAACCAACGTCTTTTTTGAAAAAATTTGGGTGGCTGGAAGGCGGGGTACAGCAGATGATTGATTTGATGAGAAAAAATATTGAAGAAAGTAGCGGAACGATAAAGTTGGGCGTTCAGATAAGGAAAATAATCGAAGAGAAGAAAAAGGTAATTTATGTGGAAAATGGTCAAGTCAAAGAAGAGGGATTTGACATTTTAATAAGTACATTGCCGCCTCAAACTTTTCTAGAACTAATCGATGAAGTTCCTGAGGATTTGAGGAGTAAGCTTGAAGGAATAAAATATCTTAGCTGCGTATGTGCTTGCATTGGCTTGAAAGACATACCGACGGGTGTTTATTGGACCAACATTTTAGACGAAAACTTTCCTTTTGTTGTAATTTTCAACCATACGGCTTTGTATGAAGATTCAGCGCCTGCTGGAAAGTGTGTTTTGTATTTGGTCACTTATTTGCGAAAAGATGATGAACTTTGGAAAAAAAATGAGAAAGAAATCTTTGATATCTATATGAAAAGCTTCAATGAAATTTTTCCTGGTTTCGATTCAAATGTTGAGTGGTATAGAGTAGCGAAATTTAAAGATGCAGAAGCTATATACAGCCTCAATTTCGAAAACCCGCCAGTTTCAAAAGATGGCATGTATTTTGCAGGTATTTATAAAATATATCCTAAAATTAGAAACATGGCTTCGGCCATAGAATCTGGTTTCGAAGTTGCAAACAAAATCTTAGATGATTATGCCAAGTAAAGTAATTTTTGTCAAAGTGGAGCATGAAGAAAATGGTGTTCAGAAAGCAGTAAAGAAAGTGATGGAACTAGCCCAGTGGAAAAATTTTGTGAAAGGCAAAAAAATATTCGTTAAAATTAATGGAATTTCTGACCAGCTTGTTCCTGGCCAGTGCACTTCCCCGTGGGTTATAGATGCCGTTCTTTCGGAAATAAGAAAAGAATTCCCTGAAGCAGAAATAAAAATGGGCGACGCAAATCTAGCTGCGGCTGAACAGTTGAATCGGGCGGCTAGAATCTGGGGATTTTTAGACTTGGCAAAAAAACATAATGTGGAATTTGTTAATATTTCTGAAGACGAGTTGGCGGAGACGGATATAGGCGGAAAAGTGTTTCACAACTTACTCATACCAAAAGTCCTTTTAGACGCCGATTGCATAGTTAATCTGCCGGTTGCAAAGACCCATTGTTTAACAACTATAACTTGCTGTTTGAAAAATCACTGGGGAATGGTTCCGAGGTTTAGACATCAATATCATTTGGTCGCGAATCAAGCCATAGCCGATATAAATAATTTTTTTAAGAAAACTGTTTTCAACATCGTTGATGCGACTATATGTATGGAGGGTGACGCTCCTCGAACCGGCATGCCTAAAATCGCTGATGCCGTCTTCGCAGGTCCTGACAGAGTTGCAATAGACGCCGCCGTGGCGAAATTCATGGGGTTTGATCCGAGTAAAATTGAACATTTGGAATTGGCAGAGAAGATGGGAGTTGGCAGCAGAGATTATGAGATATTTGGGGATGAATTTCAATCTATGTCGTTCAAACCGCCGACGAACAAGCAACCTGTTTTCTTTTGGGAGATGGGCCTAAGAAAAGTTCCCCTGTTGAATAAACTGATATTCAAAACGAAAGTTTTCAGCATTTTTGCTTGGCTCGCCACACAGTACAATGTTGTTTGGTGGTACAATAGGTATGGAAAAAAGTATGCGAAGGATGTAATCTACAACACTTGGTATGAGAATGAGTTCAAAGATCTGTGGGAAAAAACTGGTGGCACCGGAAAATTGGGAAAATCAACCAACACATTCAAATGTCAGTGAACATACAAACAAAAAGCGGTTTATTTTTATATAATAATTAAATAAATGTGATGAAATGACTGATGTTGTAATGCTTTACCCAAAAACAGGAGAAGACATAGGAGGATCGATAACACCACCATTCAGTATGCTGGCAGCTTCTTCTTACATACACAAAGAAGGCTATAAAGTAAAAATTATCGACCAACGTACTGATAAAAAATGGAAAAAAACTTTTTCAAGCGAAATCAAATCTTCCAATCCTTTTTTTATTGGGATCAGTTGCATGACTGGTAGCCAAATAGGATTTGCATTGGAAATGGCGGAATTCGTGAAGAGTGCGACGGATGCTCCGATTCTTTTTGGAGGAATGCACCCAACCATCATGCCTATACAAACCCTTCAAGATGAACATGTGGATATAGTTGCTGTGGGCGAAGGGGAAGAAACTGTTCGTGATTTGGTGCATGCTTTAGAAAAAGGAAGACCATTAAAAAATGTGAAGGGTATTTTTTATAAAGAGGATGGGAAGATAATCCAAAATTCGCTGAGAGATTTTCTTGATGTCAACAAACTTCCTGAGACGCCGTGGGAACTCATCAATGTTGATGATTATATCACACCTTCTCTTTACATAGCCGATAGGAAAAGGATGATGGACATTGGAGAAACTAGTAGAGGATGTCCATTCAATTGCGCATTCTGTTGCAGCAGTGCAGCTAAAAAACACAGATGGAGGCCGATGACGGCAGAAAAATCAGTAGATTTAATTGCCAATACTGTGAAAAAATTTAATCTTGACTCCATATGGATACGTGATGATAATTTTTATGTTGATCTGAAAAGATGCGAAGAGATTTTTAAAGGAATGATAAGAGAAGGGTTGGATATAAAATGGTATACTGCCGGGACTAGAATAAACGCATTCAACAGGATGGAGCCAGATTTTATAAGACTGATGATAAAAAGTGGGTGCGACGCTATAAAATTTGGGGCAGAGTCGGGATGCAATAGAATTTTAAAGTTAATAAAAAAGGGGCAGACTAGAAAAGACATTATTGCTGCGAATAGAAAATCTAAAAAATTTGATATCACGCCTTCTTATGCATTCATGGGCGGATTCCCAACAGAAACTACGGAAGAGTTGATGACGACCGTCGACTTGATGATACAATTGCCCAAGGAGAATCCAAAAGCAATAATAGAATCTTTATGCATGTTCACTCCACATCCAGGAACAGAATTATTTGAACTGGCTTTAAAACACGGATTGGAACCTCCAGCAAAACTTTCAGACTGGGCATCGTGGAGTTATTATAATGAGGCTCAGATGACCTGGTTTTCAGAAAAACAGAAAAAAATATTGAAAAATGCAGTTGATATATGCATCTATGGCGGCAATCTGATCAGAGCATTAAAATCAGAAAGAAATTATATCAAAAGATATTTTTACTTATTGGCATCATTTCCCATGGTGAAATATTACAAGTACAAATGGGAGAATAAGAAATTTGGATTCGACCCCTTGCTAAAAGGCATAAGATTAGCTAGAAAATTGACTATAGACAAATCGATGAAATTGTAAAAAACTATTTCAGCCCAAGCTTCAGCTCAAAAATAAATCTTATTGTTCTAAAACCTTCTTTAAAATTCGCTTTTGTTTTTCCCGATCTTCTTTTTAAAAAGACAATTGGCACTTCTGTTGTTCTGAATCTAAATTTCTTAGCCTTATATAAAAGTTCCATGTTTATTTTAAATCCTCTTGGATTTGGTTTAATTTTTTCATAAACCTCTCTTCTCACTGCAGCAAGGCCAGACATGTTGTCTTTTATATTGAGACCTAAAATAAAAGAAACAAATCGGCAAAATATTTTGCTTATTATTATTCTATAAGATATATCTTCAGTTTTACCGCCAGTCACATATTTAGAACCAATCACTATATCGAAGTTCTTGGCTTTTTCTATAAGTTTTGGTAGATCTTCCGGTCTATGCGAACCGTCGCCATCCATGGTTATTATGATATTACCTGTTGCAAATTCTAATCCTTCAATGACACCGTTTCCCAAACCATCAGATTTTTGAATCACCAGTTTAACATTTTTAATTTTTGGTGTTTTATCGCTCTTATCAACAACTATTATCTCGTGTTCAACTTTCGATAAAGCTCTATGAATTTTTTTCACAAGTTCATGAATGCAAGGTTCATTTTTGATTGGAACGATTACCGATACTTTTCTCATAATTTTATTTATTAAACATAAAGATTAAGAGGATTCTCCAACAAACTAATGTTAAGATGGTTGAATGTTGTTATTGATTGCGGCAATGGCTTCTTTTGTTGCAACTCTTTTTATTACACCCTATATCATAAGATATTTTAGATTTGTAAGAATAGTTTCTGCAGATGTCCATAAAAAAGATAAACCATTAATTCCAAGTTCTGCTGGTGTCCCACTGGTGGCTGGAATTTTGGCCGGAATTTTGGTGTACGTATTTTTAACAGTTTTCATATACAACAACAGAACCGCTTTAGTGGAAATCTTTGCAGCTGCGACGAGCATAATGATTATAATGTTTTCTGGATTTGTAGATGACATAAATTCAGCGCAAGTGAAGATTGCTGGGTATTCTGAAGGTAAGAGTGGTTTGAAAAGATTTCAAAAACCACTGCTAACAATTCCCGCTGCAATTCCTCTGATGGCGATTCTGGCCGGTGGATCTGTTATGAATATACCATTGTTAGGGCCAATAGATTTTGGGATTTTTTATTCACTGTTGATTGTTCCAATTGCAGTGGTTGGAGCGTCAAATATGATAAACATGCTGGGAGGATTTAACGGTTTGGAGGTTGGGATGGGATTGGTTTATACGTTTTCTCTTGGTTTATTTGCTCTTATCCACAATAGCACGACAGCAGCTTTGATATTGTTTTCAACTTTCGCTTCTCTTCTTGTGATTTTCAAATTTAATTTTTATCCGGCCAAGATATTGGCTGGCGATAGCTTGACATACACTCTCGGAGCGGTGGTTGCCGCATCAGCAATAATAGGAAGACTGCAGAGGGCCACCTTGTTGACGATGATACCGTTTCTAATCCAAGGTATTCTAAAATTCTATTCCTATTATAAAATGGGAAGGTATGCATCTGACTTGGGAATCTTGCAAAAAGATGGAACTATAAAATCAAAATATGATAAGATCTATTCTTGGACGCACTTTGTCATGAAACTCGGCAACATGACTGAAAGAAAGATTGTTTTGATAATGATCGGCATACAAGTGCTCTTCTCAATAATTCCGTTTTTGAACCTGTTATAGGCTTATTTAAAATTTAAATAGTTGTATGATAATGTGATTTTATGTTTGCTTTTAAAAATGTGAAATTAATTGTGCTGGGTCTGCTTTTACTCGCATCTGTCTTTCTGCTAGTTTATTCACTTGCTCAAAAAGCCCAAGGAGCTATCATAACGGAAATAGATCCCAACAGCACATGTGTGAATGTGAAAGTCGGCAGCAAAATAACACAACTGAGCGGAATGTTGATAAAAAGTGAAAATGATTTCAATAGATCTGTCGCCAACGCCAAAAAGGGCGATTACATAAACATGGTTGTGGATGGGGAGCCAGCAAATTGCATAGCTTTGAGCGATGGAGATCTGGGGGTTCAGGTAAGGAGTATAAGATCAGAGCCACTGAGGTTCGGAACTGACATAGCTGGAGGTAGCATTTTTGCTTTCAAACCATCTAATGGAATTTCTGAAAATATGACTGGAATTGTGAAAATTATAGAAAAAAGAATAAAATTCTTCGGTCTGCCACAAACAAAAGTTTACGAAGATGGAAACCTGATAAAAATAGAATCGTTCAAAGACGTTGACCTAAACAGATTAACTATGGTTGGCAGGATAGACGCAAAAATAATAGAGGAGATTAAATTGGAAAATGAGACAGGAAAAATTAAAATAGGTTCAGATTCTTTCACAATAAAAATAGGCGATAAGATAACTGTGAATGGTGTTAACTATTCTCTAGGGGAGAAATTTGAAATAAATAACGTAAGTTTCAAGTTGGTAAATTCAACGAAAGATTATGCAATTATCTCGGCAGACATTTATTCCAATAAAGATATTAACGGCTCGCAAGCACAATTTGGAACTGTAAAAAAAATCGATAAAAATGCGTTTCAATTCACCATACCAGTCACACTTTCTAAAGACGCTTCGAGCAGATTTTCTCAAATAACAAAGGGGATGGGAATCTCTCAGCAAATCGGAAGAGGCGCGTACTTAAACGGAAAGATAATTTTTTATGTAGACGACTATCCAATAACTGTTCCTCTAGATATACCAATAGAATTTGCCGGGAAGGACATAGGAGTTATTGTCGGCTTCGGAAAAACCGAGGCGGAAGCTAACAATGAAATGAAAAATGTACAGGCGATTTTGTCTTTTGGCCAATTGCCTGGGAATTTGA
>Ga0315282_10012455_pt1 | contig 13012 bp, 12 predicted proteins | sample YL17G07_20_MG_FD_203693 | JGI IMG/M metagenome (GOLD analysis project Ga0315282, IMG submission 203693) | Sediment microbial communities from Yellowstone Lake, YNP, Wyoming, USA - YL17G07_20 | ecosystem: Environmental > Aquatic > Freshwater > Lake > Sediment | place: USA: Wyoming | collected...
GGTATCGAGATACCCGATGAAGATGCGGAAAAGATTGCTACTGTTGGCGATGCCGTTAAATATATTGAGGACAAAACGAGTAATAAATAGGACCTAACATAAATTTTATTTTTAATATATACCCACCCCGCCTTTTGCTTTGGCGGGGTAAATTTTAAGTGAGCCCCGACGCCTGCCTGTCGGCAGGCAGGTATCGTCGGGGCGAACTTACCCCCACCGTTTTGGTTCGCTTTTGGTGAAGCAAAGCGAACCAAAACGAAACAGTGGGGGTTAATTCGTCCCCCTGCTTTCTTGCGAAAGTCCCCGAAGGGGACGAAAGCAAGAAGGGGGACTCATTAAACATGCAAGAAAACAGAGTTGTAGTCACAGGTTTAGGTGTGGTTTCTGCCATAGGAAACGATGTGCCTAGTTTTTGGCAGGCGCTAAAAGAAGGTAAAAGCGGCATCGGCCCAATTACTACTTTTGACTCAAGCTTCTTTGATTCGCGCATTGCCGGAGAGGTTAAAGGCTTTGACCCTCTTTTATACGGTATTGCCGCTAAAGAAACCAAGCGTATGGATAAATTTGCACAGTATGCTGTTGCTTGCGCAAAACAGGCAATAGCCGATTCGGGGTTGGATTTGGATAAAGAGGATAGAAATAGAATCGGTGTCTTGGTCGGTTCAGGTATCGGCAGCTTGCATACTATTGAACAAGAGTACGCGGTTTATTTAAAGAAAGGACCATCCAGGCTCTCGCCTTTTCTTATACCTATGCTCATTGTTAATGAAGCAGCAGGTCAAGTTGCGATTACATTTGGGTTGAAAGGACCTAATTCCTGTGTGGCTACTGCCTGTGCCTCAGGTTCGCATGCGATTGGAGATGCCTTCAGGATCTTAAAGCACGGTTATGCGGATGTAATGATTTGCGGCGGAACAGAAAGCTGCATTACATACTTGGGCGTAGGAGGATTCTGCGCCTTAAAGGCCCTTTCTGCAAGGAATGATGAGCCGCAAAAGGCAAGCCGACCGTTCGATAGAGAACGCGATGGTTTTGTCATTGCTGAAGGAGCGGGTATTGTGGTTATGGAAACTCAAGAGCATGCCCTGAGGAGAAATGCGAAAATCTATGCTGAGATGGCGGGTTACGGTATGTCTTGCGATGCCTATCATATAACCGCGCCTGACCCCGAAGGTGATGGCGCAGCCAGGGCTATGAGTGAGGCATTAAAAGACGCGAAGATTAATCCTGGCGATATAGATTATATTAATGCGCATGGCACATCCACAAAACTCAATGATAAGATTGAAACCCTCGCCATAAAAAGGGCCTTGGGCGCTCATGCTGAAAAAGTAATGGTTTCATCTACTAAATCAATGACCGGTCATCTCTTAGGAGCTGCTGGCGGCGTAGAATTCCTTGCTTGTTGTTTAGTCATAAAAGATAGCGTTATTCCGCCCACCATAAATTATGAATATCCCGATCCGGATTGCGACCTGGATTATGTGCCTAATACCGCCCGCAAAATAAAAGTCAATGTTTGCATGTCTAATTCCCTTGGATTTGGCGGCCATAATGCCACCCTCATTGTCAAGAGATTCGTAAAATAATGTTACTAACAGTTACTAAGCCCAAGTAAAATAGTAAGTTTGTTACTAATTGTTACTAACGGTTACAAAAAAAGCAACTGTTAGTAACCAACAGGTAGTTCTAACTTTGCATTAGTAACCAATAGTAACTGATAGTAACCTACATAAGATGCCTTACACAATCGCAGAAAAAATACTACTGGCTCATACCGATAAGAAAGAAATAAGGGGGTTAGAGTTTGTTGAAGCTAAGGTAGATTTGGCCTTGGGCAATGATATTACTGCGCCTTTGGCAATCGCAGAGTTTAGAAAGGCGGGATGCAAAAAGGTATTTGACAAAAATAGAATCGTTCTTGTACCTGACCATTTTGCGCCTGCGAAAGACCTGCAGAGTGCCAACCAATGCAAAATCCTAAGCGAATTCGCCAGAGAGCAAGGAATAAAGAATTATTTTGAAGTAGGATGCATGGGTATTGAGCATGCGCTAATACCTGAAAGAGGATTAGTTCTACCGGGCGATTTAGTTATCGGCGCAGATTCTCATACCTGTACTTATGGAGCGCTGGGTTGTTTTGCTACGGGAGTGGGTTCTACGGATTTAGCCAGGGCATTTATTGATGGAAGATGTTGGCTTAAGGTGCCGGCTACGATTAAGTTTATCTATAAGGGGAAACTCAATAAATGGGTAGGTGGGAAAGACTTAATTCTTTATACCATTGGCTCAATCGGCGTAGACGGCGCATTAAATAAAGTAATGGAATTTAGCGGTCCGGTTATCCGTAAATTAAGCATGGATGATAGATTCGCCATGTCTAATATGGCAATTGAAGCAGGCGCGATGGGAGGGCTTATTGAGCCGGATGAGGTCACGCTTGAGTATCTCAAAGGAGTTCATGGTTCATTGTTCATGGTTCATGGTAAAAAGAAAAGACCATCGACTATAGACCATCGACTATTGACCAAATTAAAGAGCGATAAAGATGCCCATTATGAAAAAATATACGAATGGGATATCTCAAGATTAGAGCCTCAAGTAGCTTGTCCGCATTTACCCAGCAATGTTAAACCCGCAAGTAAATTAAAAGAAGTCAATATTGACCAGGTGGTTATTGGTTCTTGCACAAACGGCAGGCTAAGCGATTTAAGGGTTGCCGCTAGAATTCTAAAAGGAAAACACATTAAAGCTGGCTTGAGGCTGATTGTCATTCCGGCAACCCAGAAGATTTATTTGGAAGCAGTAAAAGAAGGCCTGGCTGAAATTTTTGTTCAGGCAGGCGGTATATTTTCTACCCCAACTTGCGGTCCGTGCCTGGGAGGACATATGGGTATTTTGACCGAAGGCGAAAGGTGTTTAGCGACTACAAATAGAAATTTTATTGGCAGGATGGGGCATCCTAAGTCAGAAGTATATTTATGTAATCCTAGCGTAGCTGCGGCTTCAGCAGTCACAGGAAGGATAACTCATCCTGAAGAGATATAAAAAAGTTAATATCAGTTACTATTGGTTACTAATGCAAAGTTAGAATTACATGTTGGTTACTAACAGTTGCGTTTTTTTGTAACCGTTAGTAACTATTAATAACAAACCTGTCGTTTTATTTGTTTTTAGTAACTGTTAGTAACTCTGTCGAGACAAGATGATTATTAAAGGCATAGTCCATAAGTTTGGTAATGATATCAATACCGATGATATTATCGCCGCCAAATACCTGGTTACCACTGATGAGAAAGAATTGGGTAAGCACTGTATGGAGAATATTGCCCGGGATTTCACCGGGAGAGTTAGTCCGGGCGATATTATAGTAGCGGGTAAAAACTTTGGCTGCGGTTCATCAAGAGAGCACGCCCCGCGGGCATTAAAAGGTTGCGGTATATCTTGCGTTATTGCTAAGAGTTTTGCCGGGATATTTTCAAGGAACGCCATAAATATAGGCCTTGCGTTTTTGGAGTTAGAACAAACAGAAGAACTTTTAGAATCCGATTTGCTTGAAATAGATTTATCCGGTGGTATAATAAAAAATCTAAGCAAAAACAAGACCTACAAAACCCAGGCCTTTCCTGAATTTCTACAAGAGATTATCAAAGAGGGGGGGTTGATGAATTACGTAAAAAACCGCTGTCTAGTCAAGGAGTAATTGGTTATGTATAGGATAGCAGTAATTCCGGGTGACGGGACTGGTCCGGAAGTAATCCGTGAGGGCTTGAAGGTTTTAGAGGCGGTAAGCCGGCAGTGTAATTTTAAATACGAGACCAGAATATTTGATTTTGGCGGCGAGCGTTATCTAAAAACCGGAAAGACTCTGGATGGCCTGGATATCGAAGAATTAAAGAGATTCTCAGCCATTTATTTGGGTGCAATCGGCCATCCGGATGTCAAGCCCGGGATTCTGGAAACAGGCATACTTTTAAAGCTTAGATTTTCCTTAGACCAGTATATCAATTTGCGGCCCGTCAAGCTTTACAATGCCGATTTCTGCCCCTTAAAAGATAAAAAACCCGAAGATATTGATTTTGTGGTCGTGCGTGAGAATTCCGAGGGGCTCTATAAAGGTATGGGTGAATTTAAAGATAAGGGAACTAAGGATGAGGTGGCAACTCAGGTTTCCTATAATACGCGTAAAGGCGTTGAGCGCTGCATCCGTTATGCCTTTGAGTATTGCCGTAAGCGAAACCGAAAGAAAAAACTTACCCTTTGCGGGAAAACCAATGTGCTTACCTTTGCCTGGGATCTTTGGGAGAGGACATTTAACGAAATAGCCAAAGAATATCCGGACATAACCACTGAGTACGCTCATGTGGATGCTACAACGATGTGGTTTGTGAAAAACCCTGAATGGTTTGATGTTATTGTTACTGATAATATGTTTGGCGATATCATTACAGATTTAGGCGCCATGATTCAGGGCGGTATGGGTATTGCCGCCGGAGGCAATATCAATCCTGGCGGCGTATCTATGTTTGAGCCTATCGGAGGCAGTGCGCCAAAATATACCGGTAAAAATGTGATTAACCCCTTAGCTGCTATTTGTGCCTTGGGGATGATGCTGGAGAATTTAGGTGAAGCGGAAGCCGGGCGAGCCGTAGAAAATGCGGTGATTAAGGTGGTGCAGACTAAATTGAAATCTCTGGCAGCAGGAAAGATGGGGTATTCGACGCAAGAGGTCGGAGACCTCGTAGTGAAATACTTAAGATGAAGAAATCGAAATACAATATCGCTGTAGTCGGTGTGGGGGCGGTGGGCATAGAGATGTTGCGCTGCTTAAGACAACGTAATTTCCCTGTGGGGGAATTGCGTGTTTTTGCACGGACTGCGCGAGATATCGAAGTTGATGGGCAGAAATATTCTGTACAGGTAATTTCGCCCGAAGGTTTTAATGGCATAGATATCGCTTTATTTGCGGGAACCGAAGGAGAAAAAGGCGCGGCAGTCACTTATGCGCCTGAGGCAATAAAAAGAGGGGCAGTGGTAATTGATAATGGTGCGGATTTTCGTATGGACCCCCAAGTGCCTTTGGTTATCCCCGAAGTAAATTCCAAAGACATCAAAAAGCATAAAGGAATAATTGCCAATCCTAATTGCTCAACCATACAGATGGTTGTCGCTCTTTGGCCGATTTATAAAAAAGTTGGTATAAAAAGAGCAATTGTTACCACTTTGCAGGCATCTTCCGGCGCTGGGAGAGGCGCGATTGAACAATTAAAGGAAGAAAATAGACTGATAGCAAGCGGCGGATATGAAAATGTGCATGTAGAAGTAGGCAATAGAGCCATGCCTCAGCAGTTAGCCTATAATGTTTTCCCGCACATCGGAGCTTTTTTAGATTATGATTATACCAGTGAAGAATGGAAATTAGTCAAGGAAACCCATAAGATTATGCACGATGCTCAAATCAAGGTTTCCGCAACTTGTGTCCGGGTGCCGGTGAGAACAGGACATTCCGAATCAATATATATAGAGACTACAAAGCCCATAAGTCCCAAGCAGGCAAGAAAAGTCCTTTCTTCTGCCCCTGGCATAAGCTTAGTCGATGAGCCTGGAAATAACCTCTATCCTATACCCAAGGACGCTGAAGGTAAAGATGAAGTTTTTGTGGGCCGTATCCGTAAGGACCCCTTCGTAAAGAATGGTTTATGGTTATGGGTGGTAGCGGATAATCTCCGCAAAGGGGCTGCGACTAATGCCGTGCAGATTGCTGAATGCGTAATCTCAAGCTTGAGATAGAATACGACGGGGAAAATTACTGCGGTTGGCAAGTTCAAAGACGCAATAAACATAAGAGAAGTATCCAGGAAGTCTTAGAAAAAGCCCTCCAGAAAATACTGCAAGAAAAAATCAGAATAATCGCTTCAGGCAGGACCGATGCCGGTGTCCATGCTCAGGCCCAAATAGCAAATTTTAAGACTAATTCAAAAATACCTCCCAAGAAACTACAGAAAGCCTTAAATGCCCTTTTACCAGATGATATCGCAATAACCAGAGCAGAAGAAGTAAATTCAGATTTTCACAGTCGCTTTTGCGCAAAAACAAAAGCCTATCGCTATACTATATTAAACCGTTCTTATCGTTGTGCACTATTAAAAGATAAGGTTTATTTTTACCCCTATCCTTTAGATATAAGTTTAATGCGTCGGGAAGCAAAGTATTTATTAGGTAGACACGATTTTAAATCATTTTGTGCAAGTGGTAGTGACGCAAAAGATACCGTACGGACTATCAAAAACGTCACCGTTAAAAAATTTCCCTATCAGCTATCAGCTATCAGCTATCAGCAAACAGATTGTCCTGTAATTGTCATTGATATCGAAGCTAATGGGTTTTTGTATAATATGGTAAGAAATATTGTGGGTACGCTTATTGAGATAGGCAGGGGTAAATTCCCGGCAGGTAGCCTAAAGAAGATACTATTGGCTAAAAATAGAAAACTCGCCGGCCCAACCGTCCCTGCTGGCGGGCTTTGTCTACTAAAAGTTAAATATTAACATTCCCTCCTATTAACTCATTTAAAGATATTAGCTGGTTATCTTGCTACGGGATATTGTTCGCGTGCTGAAATTTTTTGCCGTCTGCTTCGGCTTACGCCTCACTTTCGGTCAGTATGCTTACGCGGATACGCTGCCTCTCGTTCGGCGTAAATCCCTGCCTACCGGCAGGCAGGCTTGCAGACTTTTGCCAAAAAATTTCTAATGCACGCTCACAAATCCCTTCGCAAGATAACCAATAAATAACATGATTATTGAGTCAACGATACCTTTAATATGATTCAACTCACTCTTTCTTAAAAATGTTGACGAGTATTTTTTTATGTGCTAATATAGTAAACCTAACTGATTTTTTAATTTTAAAGGAGAACGAAAATGTATGCAATAATTGAAGTTGGAGCAAAACAGTATAGTGTTAAAAAGGGCGATATCATTGAGGTAGAAAAACAAGAGGCAGAAGAGGGCAAAGAGATTAGTCTAGATAAGGTACTTTTAGTTTCTAAAGACAAAAAGATTGAAGTGGGGCAACCCTATTTAAAAGAAGCCAAAGTAGAAGCAGAGGTCTTAAAGCAGATAAAGGCTAGGAAAGTAGTTTCTTTTAAATACCGGCGCCGCAAAGCTTCGCATTGGAAAAAAGGCCACCGTCAGAAACTTACCCGGCTTAAAATAAAAGATATTATTTTTAGTTAGCCTCAAGCTGGTTAGTCTTAGCATACTGAAATGTTCATTGATCAAGCCAAGGTATATGTCAAGGGAGGCAAGGGCGGGAAGGGCTGCCAAAGTTTTTATCGTGATAAATACACCCGAGGAGGCATCCCCGATGGCGGCGATGGCGGTAAGGGTGCGGACATTATCATTAAAGCAGACCGCAATTTACATACCCTTTTAGATTTCCAGTATAATAGACATTTCTACGGTGCTCATGGAGAACATGGCTCAGGCAAGAAAAAAAAAGGTAAAGACGCACCTTTAATTATTATTCGAGTCCCCTCTGGCACAGTCATTAAGGATATAAAAACAGATTGCCTCTTACGCGACTTAAGGCAGGATCAAGAGGAAGTTACCGTTGCTTGTGGCGGCAAAGGAGGCTTGGGTAACCGACATCATCGCCAAGCAACTGATGGCGAGCTTGGTGAAGAAAGAGAGCTGCTTTTAGATTTAAAGCTCATTGCGGATGTAGGAGTGATAGGTTTTCCTAATGCCGGGAAATCTACATTAATTTCTAGTATTTCCAATGCGCATCCTAAAGTTGCTGCCTACCCCTTTACGACAAAATTTCCTGTTTTAGGAGTAGTGAAAGCAGAAGACAGCTCTTTTGTTATCGCCGATATACCCGGTCTTATTGAGGGCTCATCTGGAGGTAAGGGCTTAGGGGATAAGTTCTTAAGGCATATCGAACGCACAAAAATTCTCCTGCACCTTGTTGATATGGCAGGTGTAGACGGCCGTAATCCTATAGAAGACTATAAAATAATAAACGAGGAATTAAGAAATTATAGCCCTGAAGTTTACAAAAAACTCCAGATAATCGTGGCTAATAAGATGGATTTAGAAAATAGTGTTTTGAATTTAGAGAAATTTAAGAAGGCAATTAAAAAAAAGATATATCCCATATCTGCGTTAAAAAAAGAAGGGCTGGAGGAATTAGTTGAAGCCATTAGAAATAGACTATCATAGAATTGTCGTAAAGATTGGAAGCAGTCTTCTCTTCTCGGCAGAAGATAAGTTTACTTTTGAAATCTTTAAAAATATCGCCCATCAGGTAGCCGGTTTAGTTAAGGAAGGGGAGAAAGTAGTTGTAGTTTCTTCCGGGGCAATTGCTTTAGGTATGCATGAGTTGGGATTAAGACAGCGGCCAAAAGAGTTATATGATTTACAGGCAGCCGCAGCTGTCGGGCAGAATATATTGATGAATACTTACCGAAGGTTTTTTAAAGGCGTCTTCGATAAAAAAGAACTTCACGGTGCGCAGGTTTTGCTTACCTGGGAAGACTTTAATGACCGCAAGCGCTATTTAAATGCAAAAAATACTCTAATTGCGCTATTAAAATATGGTACCGTGCCAATAATCAATGAAAACGATACAGTTTCTACGGAGGAGATTAAATTCGGAGATAATGATAGGCTTTCCGCCTTGGTTGCCAGCTTGATTTCTGCAGACCTATTAATCATACTTTCTGATGTTGATGGGCTTTTGGATAAGAATAAAAAGGTTATCAAGGTAGTAGATGAGATTACCCCACAGATAAAAAATATAGCCTCTTCGACTGACAAAAAGACTTGTGTAGGCGGAATGATTACAAAAATCGAAGCCGCAAAGATTGCCGTAGACTCTGGTATTCCTTGCGTGATTGCGAATGGCCGACACAAAGATATTATTCTATCAGTAATAAAAGAACCTCAAAAACAAGGGACTTTATTTCTGCCAAAAAAAGGCTTGGCGGCAAGAGAGCGCTGGATTGCCTTTGGCACAAAACCAAAAGGAAAAGTCTTGGTAGATGAAGGTGCAAAAAACGCCCTTATAAATAATAAGAGCCTGCTTTCAGTAGGAGTTACTGCTATAGATGGTGTTTTTGAATGCGGCGACATTGTAAGCGTGATAGATAAACAAGGCTGTGAATTCGCAAGAGGCAAGGTCGGTCTATCAAGTAAACAGTTAGAGAAAGTTAAAGGCAGCCGCTGTGATAAAGAGGCAATTCATTGTGATAATATAGTGATCTTATAAAGCAAGAGTTGATGGTTCAAAGTTCAAAGTAAAAAAACTATGAACTATGAACCATGAACTATGAACCATGAACTATGAACTATGAACTAAACCTAAGGTTACGCATGGAGTTAAAGCAACAACTTACCAATATAGCAAAGCAAGCCCGGGATGCCTCCAGGTTTTTACTAACCTTATCCTCGGCAACGAAAAATAAAGTCCTCAAAAAAATGGCGCAAAGCCTGCTCGATAAAAAGGGTAATATCTTGAAGGCAAATAAGAAGGATATTAAAAGAGCAATCGCCTTGCGTAAGTCCGCTGCTTTTATTGACCGTCTGAAGCTTAATGATAAAAGAATAAAAGAGATGTCCGACGGGCTTATGGAGTTGACCAAGTTAGCTGACCCTGTGGGTAGAGTTATAAAAGAATGGGTGAGACCCAACGGGCTTAAGATACGCAAGGTCAGTACCCCAATCGGGGTAATCGCAATTATTTATGAATCGCGTCCCAATGTTACCGCTGACTGTATCGGGCTTTGTTTTAAATCCGGAAATAGCATTATTTTAAGAGGCGGGAGCGAGGCCTTAGATTCAAACATCAGCATCTATCAAATACTAAATAGTGCCGTAAAAAAATACGGATTCCCCGAAGGCGCAGTAAATATGGTTACGACTTCCGATAGGCGCGCCGTGGATGCGTTATTGAAACTGAATGATTATATTGATTTGGTTATTCCACGCGGCGGAGAAGGCCTGATTAACCGGGTGATTAAATCTTCGCGCATACCCGTAATAAAGCATTATAAAGGCATCTGTCACGTCTATGTGGATGAATGGGCAGATTTGAATATGGCAGAAAAAATTTGTTTTAATGCTAAAGTGCAACGACCGGGAACTTGTAATGCTATGGAGAGTATGTTGGTGCACAAGGCCGCGGCAGTCAGATTCTTGCCGGGTATGCTTAAGAAGTTTAAAGAGGCAGGAGTAGAAGTTCGCGGTTGCAGCATTACGCAGAAGATAGTCAAGGGTTTCAAACCAGCCCTTGCGTACAAGGGCTGGTTTGAAAGGGCAACTGAAAAAGATTATCGTACGGAGTATCTGGATTTGATTCTTTCGGTTAAGGTAGTAGAGGATTTAGAAGAGGCAATCAGGCATATAAATTATTATGGTTCGCATCATTCAGATAGTATAGTTACAGAAAATCGCCGAAATGCGCAAGAATTCTTAAAGCGCGTGGATTCTGCCTGTGTGTATGTCAATGCCTCCACGCGTTTTACCGACGGTTATCAGTTTGGCTTAGGCGCAGAGATGGGCATCTCAACGGATAAACTACACGCCCGCGGTCCTATGGCACTTGAAGAATTGACTACTTACAAGTATATGGTGTTTGGGAACGGGCAAATAAGGGAATAGTTAAACCAAAGTTTAGTTCATGGTTGATAGTTCATAGTTTTAACTATGAACCTTTAACTATGAACCTTGAACTATGAACCTTGAACTATGAGCTATGAAGATAGGTATACTCGGCGGTACTTTTAATCCCATCCATATCGGACATCTGATATTGGCTGAAGAGATACGGGAAAAACTCAGACTCGATAAAGTTATATTTGTACCAACATATCTACCTCCGCATAAGGATAACTCTGATATTGCCCTTGCGCCAGATAGGCATAGGATGGTGAAGTTAGCCATTAAAACCAACAGGTATTTCTTAGTCTCTGATATAGAAATAAAGAGAGAGGATCGGTCATACACCATAGATACAATAAAAGAACTTAAAAAGATATATCCTCACGATGAGTTGTATTTTATCACCGGTTCCGACCTGCTTAAATATTTAGACGAGTGGAAAGACTTAGGTGAGATTATCCAAATGGTAAAATTTGTTGTGGCCACCCGGCCGGGCTATCCGTTGGAAAAAATACCTTCTTATATTCAAACTGTGGCGATTAGGGCAGTGGATGTTTCAGCATTTGAGATTCGCCGGGCAATAAAAGAAAATAAGTCCTTTCGTTATCTTGTACCTGAGGCAGTATTTAATTACATTAATAAAAATAAATTGTATCGATAAAAAGGACTGATAAAAGGACTGAATAAAAGGACAGTCCTTTTAAATATTATAATTCATTTTATTTCTTATAGTTACAAAGGACTGTCCTTAAAAAAGTATGAAAATCAAAGTTGCGCCTTCTATTTTATCCGCAAATTTTGGCTGTTTAGATAAAGAGATAAAAAAGGCGGAGTTAGCCGGTGCGGATATGCTCCATATAGATGTTATGGACGGGCATTTTGTACCTAACATCACTATCGGCCCTGTGGTAGTTAAATACATACGCCGGCTGACAAAACTTCCTCTGGATGTGCATTTGATGGTTGATGAGCCAGAGAAATTCATCGCTGAATTTGTGGAAGCAGGAAGCGATATGATTACTGTGCATATAGAAACCATATCGAGCTCTAAGCTCAAAGCTCAAAGCTCAAAGCTCAGAAAGAAAGGAATAAAAATTGGAGTTTCTTTAAATCCCGATACGCCCTTATCCCGCATTCGAGCTGTTTTAAAGCACGTTGATTTTGTCTTAATAATGAGTGTTTTTCCTGGATTTAGCGGACAGAAATTCATTCCTTCTGTATTGCCTAAAATAAAGAAACTGCGCTCTATATTTAGCGGCGATATCTCTGTAGACGGGGGGGTAAATGATAAGGTGGCAGCTAAATTAATCCGTGCCGGCGTAAATATCTTAGCCTCCGGTTCCTACATATTTGGAGCTAAGGATCCTAAAGCGGCAATTAAAAGGATACGAAATGCTTAATACGCAGATGGCAGATACGTGCAGATTTTATCTGCGAAAATCTGTGTTAAAGATAAAGTGTATAGGAGTTAATATATGACAAATGATACAACAAAGATTAAATTTGGCACCGATGGTTGGAGAGGAGTTATTGGCGATGATTATACCTTTGAAAATCTAAAGGTTGTCTCGCAAGCAGTGGCGGATTACTTAGGTGGTGGGAAAAAGGTAGCCGTGGGTTATGATACGCGTTTTATGTCAGACCGCTTTGCAGAGGTTGTTTCAGATGTCCTTAAAAGTAACGGTATTGAGGTTATACTCTCAGATAGGTCCATCCCCGCGCCTGCCTTAAGTTTTACTGTCAAGTCAAGAAAACTCGATTTGGGCATTATGATTACGGCTTCGCATAATCCCGGCGAATACAATGGCTTTAAGATTAAGACTTCTTCGGGAGGCGCAGCAGGTCCAGAGGTAACCAGTAGCATAGAAAATCTGTTGGGTAAAAATCCGGTAAGAGAGACTCATTTGGCATCAGATAAGGTTAGTAAAGAAAATTTAATTCATGATTATATAAAGTTTATCCGTTCTTATATTGATTTGAAGAAGATAAAGAATAAAAAGTTCAAAGTTTTAGTTGATGCGATGTACGGTTCGGGCGATAGTTTTATGGCCTCAATACTTAAAGGAACGAGTATAAAGTTAGAATTTATGCACGACGCTATTAATCCCTCTTTTGGCGGAAGAAGGCCTGAGCCAGTTGAAGAGAATTTAGAGGATTTAAAACTTAAGGTTAAAAAGGAAAAGTTCGATTTGGGAATAGCCCTTGATGGTGACGCGGATAGAATTGCCGCCGTTGCGCCAGGCGGTATATTTATCCATCCCCAAAAAATATTAGGCCTGTTGGCGCTACATCTTTATCAGGACAGGCATTGGTTGGGCGGTATCGTAAAGACAATTGCAGGTACAACT